>Ga0334892_1000166_pt1 | contig 102745 bp, 88 predicted proteins | sample GraSluR3_MG_4_FD_207213 | JGI IMG/M metagenome (GOLD analysis project Ga0334892, IMG submission 207213) | Sludge microbial communities from methane-producing bioreactor in Wageningen University, Netherlands - Granular Sludge_15_04-R3 | ecosystem: Engineered > Bioreactor > Anaerobic >...
CTGTTAACCGAGGGGTTGTTGGTTCGAGTCCAACTTGGGGAGTTTAAAATAAGGCCCGTTGGTCAAGCGGTTAAGACACCGCCCTTTCACGGCGGTAACAGGGGTTCGATTCCCCTACGGGTCATTTGTATATTTAATAAATTTAATGTGTGAATAGTGGCTCAATTCTTCAGTGAAGCGAGTAAAACGAGCGCACACGCGCAGAGCACTGCTCTGTTAAACAATAAATTTAAATTGTGTGAATAGTGGCTCAATTCTTCAGTGAAGCGAGTAAAACGAGCGCACACGCGGGCAGAGCAGCTCTGCCAACAGTAAACTTCATATGCCGACGTGGCTCAATTGGCAGAGCAGCTGACTTGTAATCAGCAGGTTATCGGTTCGAGTCCGATCGTCGGCTTTATAAAAGCATAAAAAGTAGATGAGGGCCATTAGCTCAGTTGGTCAGAGCATCCGGCTCATAACCGGAGAGTCCGGGGTTCGAGTCCCTGATGGCCCATTTGCATTTATAACATATAGTATGGCCCAGTGGCTCAGTTGGTTAGAGCGCCGGCCTGTCACGCCGGAGGTCGAGGGTTCGAGTCCCTTCTGGGTCGCTTGTAAACTTACTTGCGAGACTTCATGAATAAAAGTGATATAGTTAAAAAGTGAGTTTCTATTTATCCCAGGGCGCATAGCTCAGCTGGGAGAGCACCTGCCTTACAAGCAGGGGGTCACAGGTTCGAGCCCTGTTGCGCCCATTTAACACAATATATAATATGCCCGAGTGGCGGAATTGGCAGACGCACAGGACTTAAAATCCTGCGATGTAACAATCGTACCGGTTCGACTCCGGTCTCGGGCATAACTTTTATTTAATATGTGCGCATAGCTCAGCTGGATAGAGCGTCTGGCTACGGACCAGAAGGCCGAGGGTTCAAATCCTTTTGCGCACGCTAGGAACAAAAAATCTATATCCTATGATATAGATTTTTTTTGTTCTAATTTACAATTTTGTGGTATTATACTTCATAGGAAACAATTTAAAAATTCATAGGTTAGGAGGGCATAACGTGGAGGGATATGAAGAAAAGCTAAAATTTTTAGAGCAGTTAGTCAAAGACAAAAGATTTACTGAATTAAAAAAATATCTTATGAATATGATGCCTGCAGATATAGCGGAGTTTATTGATGAAATGTCGCCGTCAGAGGCCTTAATCGTCTATAGACTATTACCAAAAAGCAAAGCTGTTGATGTATTTCCCTTGATTGATATGGAAAGACAAAAAGAGATTACTTCATTAATTAGTGAAGATGAATTAAAATTAATTATTGATGAATTATATTTTGATGATATGGTCGACTTGGTAGGTGAGGTCCCTGCAAATATTGTGAAAAAGATTTTAAAAAATTCGACACAAAAGCAACGAACATTGATTAATCAATTTCTAAAATATCCTGAAGATTCAGCAGGAAGCCTTATGACGATTGAATTTATTGATTTGCATAAAAAAATGACAGCACATGAAGCAATGATACATATTCGAGAAACAGGATTAGATAAAGAAACAATATATACGTGTTATATTATGGCTGAACATAGAGAACTACAAGGGATTTTATCACTAAAAAATTTGGTGTTAGCAAAAGAAGATGAAATGATTGAAAATATAATGACGGATGATTATATCAGTGTAAATACCCACGATGACCAAGAATATATTGCTGAAATATTTAAAAAATATGATTTGCTTTCTCTACCTGTAGTTGATAATGAACGTCGGTTAGTGGGAATTATAACAATTGATGACATTGTTGATGTCATTGAGGAAGAAACAACAGAAGATTTTCAATTAATGGCTGCAATCGCACCTTCAGATGATGAATACATGACAATGTCTGCATTTACGCTAGCAAAAAAAAGAATTGTATGGTTAGTTGTATTAATGTTTTCAGCTACGATTTCACAATTAATTACAGATCAACATAGTTTCTTAACCGCTCAATTTACAGTATTAGTCGGTGTCATGCCAATGCTAATGAGTACAGGCGGAAACGCTGGAGCACAATCATCCACACTAGTTATCCGTGGATTGACCCTTGGTGATATAAAATTTAACGATCTATTTAAAGTTATTTGGAAAGAAGTACGCGTGGGAATTATTATTGGTATTACTTTAGGTTTCTTAAATTTTCTTCGAATTATGTTATTTAGCCGAAATGTAAAATTGGCATTAATTGTAGGATTAACATTGATTGGTACGACAACAATGGCGGCCTTAATGGGCGGAATTCTTCCGATTGTTGCCAAGAAAGTTAAATTAGATCCGGCAATTATGGCCAGCCCTTTAATAACAACAATTACTGACGCAACAACCTTATTAATCTTCTTTACGATTGCTGCATGGATTTTTTTAGGTCTATAAATCTTGACGCATAAATATATTGTGTATTCTATATTTTATGGTATAATTAGATTAATGTATAGAAATTAACAATTATAATTCTTATCTTAGTTAGCACCATCCCGAATTATCTAAAGTTATATTCAGAAATCATAGATATCCCCAATGATTAAAATTGAATTGCGATTTATTCGTGCACTATATTATTAAGTAATAGTAGTGGAATTAAATAGGAGGACAAAACTTGAAAACAAATTATTCGAAGATGAAGGTAGCACAATTACGTGAAATAGCCACGGAATTAGGTATACTAGATGTGAAAAACTTCAAAAAGGCTGAACTTGTTCAATTGCTCGCAGAAATTGAACAAAAAAATGAAGAAAAAATGACAAAACGTAAATCAACAAGAGAATATGAAACGCGTGAATTGAATTATTCGGAAATTTCTCAAGCCAACAAAGAGAAAAAAAACAAAGAAAAAATTGAAGTTGCCGATGAAATAGAAGAAAAGAATCCGCCAGAGGAAACAAGTACAGAACAATCTGTTCAAAAGAAAAAACCAAAGCCGAAAGTGATGAACGCATTAGATAGTGGAGAAGTAGCACAAGGTATTTTAGAAGTTCTTCCGGACGGATTTGGATTTATTCGAAGCGATAACTATATGCCCGGAGAAGATGATGTATATGTATCGCCTTCGCAAATCAGAAGATTTAGTTTAAGAACGGGCGATATAATTGAAGGAAATATTCGTGTAGCAAAAGAAAAAGAAAAATTTAGAGCTTTGCTTTATGTGACGTCTGTTAATGGTGATGACCCGGGTAAAGCAGCTATTCGACCGAAGTTTGAGGAGCTAACACCGATATTTCCGAATGAACGCTTGAACTTGAATACACGCTCAGATGATTATGCATTGCGCCTCATGGATTTTATCGCTCCAATCGGTAAAGGCCAGAGAGGTATGATTGTATCCCCTCCTAAAGCAGGAAAAACAACATTAATCAAAAAAGTGGCGAATGCAATCACCAAAAATCATCCGGATGTTGGACTAATTGTATTATTGATTGATGAACGGCCAGAAGAAGTGACGGATATAAGACGATCTATTGTAGGAGAGAATGTTGAAGTTATTCATTCGACCTTTGATGAATTACCGGAACATCATAAACGTGTTTCAGAGATGGTTCTAGCTAGAGCTAAGCGTATGGTTGAACAGAAAAAAGATCTTGTTATTTTATTAGATAGTATTACACGATTAGCCAGAGCATATAACTTGATTATCCCACCAAGTGGTCGAACCCTTTCCGGTGGATTAGATCCGGCTGCTTTACATATGCCAAAAAAATTCTTTGGTGCAGCGAGGAATATTGAGGAAGGTGGATCATTAACTATATTAGCTACAGCCTTAGTTGAAACAGGAAGCAAGATGGATGATGTAGTTTTTGAAGAATTCAAAGGGACAGGTAATATGGAGCTAGTACTTGATCGTAAACTTCAAGAAAAGCGTATTTTCCCGGCTATTGATGTAAGTAAATCAGGCACTCGACGTGATGATTTGTTATACAGTGAAATGGAATTAGAAGCGGTGAATAAACTGCGTAAGGTTTCTGCCAACATGCGGTCTGAAGATGTCATTGATAGTATGTTGAAGGTGTTTGTTGATACAAAAAGCAACGAAGAATATGCCCATAAATTATCAAAAAATATCTTGAATAATTACTAGATACATATTGCAATGGGTTTAGCAATATGTTATAATGTGTAGGCTGTCTAGATGGACAAGAATTCATTGGACAATAATCTAATCGTTTAGAAGTAATGTATGAAAGAGGTGAAAAGTATGAGAGAAGGAATTCATCCAGAATATCATCAAGCAACTGTAAAATGTAACTGTGGAAATGAATTTGTTACAGGTTCAACAAAAGAAGCAATTCATACAGAAATCTGTTCAAAATGTCATCCATTCTATACCGGACAACAAAAATCAGTTCAAGCGCGTGGACGTATTGACCGATTTAATCGTAAATATGGTATCAGTAACGACGAAGAATAATAATAAGTTGAGGGTAACCTCAACTTTTTGTTTTACTATAGAACATTCTTTTATTTATGCATAGCTTTATTTTTTCGTGAGTTAGGTATATAATGGAGCATGTACACATGTGCTTAAAACATAGAAATGGAAGTGAATAAAATGAAAGAGAATAAACCAAGTGTTGGAGGTCAAGCAGTCATTGAAGGTGTAATGATGCGTAATGATGACTTATACGCTGTAGCCGTTCGAAAACCGGATAAGGAAATAATTGTTGAAGAAATGAATCATAAAAGCTTCACTAAACGTAGCAAAATCTTAGGATTACCTTTTATCAGAGGGATTGTTGCATTTGTAGAGTCTCTTGTAATGGGTATGAAAATATTAACTTTTTCAGCTGAATTTTTTGAAGTTGAAGGGGAAGCAGAAGAAGAATCAAAATTTGATCAATGGATTAATAAGGTATTTGGAGATAAAGCAAACGATGTGTTCATTATGATTTCGGTTGTTCTAGCCTTACTTATGTCTGTTGGGCTATTTGTTATATTACCATTAGGGTTGTCGCATTTAATGAAACCTATTTTACCATCGGACCAATGGGTAAATTTTGCAGACGGTATTATTCGAGTTGCTGTACTGCTTACATATATTGTTTTAATTTCAAAAATGAAAGATATTCAAAGAGTATTTCAATATCATGGCGCAGAGCATAAATCTATCCATTGTTATGAAAGTGGATTAGACCTAACAGTGGAAAATGCCAAGAAACAAACGCGTTTGCATAAACGCTGCGGAACGAGTTTTTTGCTTTATATTGTGGTCATAAGTGTTTTTGTACTTACAATTATTAATGCACAAACTTTAGTTCAACGTTTAGTAGTTCGACTTGTTATGTTGCCGATTATCGCAGGAATATCCTATGAAGTATTGAAGTTCTTAGGACGTAGTGAGTCGAAGATATTAGATATATTCACTAAACCAGGATTGTTATTACAAAAATTAACGACAGCGGAGCCAGATGATGGACAACTTGAAGTGGCATTAACAGCATTGAAAAGCGTTTTAAAAAATCCAGATGAAGTGAAAAATGAAGAAGAGATAAAGGATCCAGGAATTGAAGACATATCAAGTACACCGGTTGCTTAAAGCCGGACAGGAACAATTGGATAAAGAGGGGATACCGACAGTTGACGCACGGTTATTACTTGAATATGCGATGAAGACTGATTTTACTACTTTGCTATCCAAGTATAGCGAAGATGTGAAAGAAGACGTCGTTTCATTGTATTTGACGTTTGTTGAACAACGCATGGAAGGTGTTCCTCTTCAGTATATAACCCATGAACAATATTTTATGGGCAATAAGTTTTATGTCAATGAATCTGTATTGATTCCTCGGCTAGAGACAGAAATTCTCGTTGAATTATGTTTATCCAAGATTGAAGAGATGATTTGTCAAGGAAAAAAGACGTTGCGTATCTTAGATATGTGTACTGGTAGTGGATGTATTTTAATTAGTTTAGTAAAAGAAATTTCAAGTAAATTTCCTGGGGTTGACATGGAGTGGGTTGGTGTTGACATTCAAGATGATGCTCTTTTAGTTAGCAAGAAAAATGAAGAGTTTCTTTTGGATAAGTCGATGATTCAATGGGTGAAAAGTGATTTATTCAGTCATATTGAATCTGAAATGAAGTATGACCTCATTGTGTCAAATCCTCCCTATATTCCGCGCAATGATTTAGAGGGACTTATGAAGGAAGTCAAAGATTATGAGCCCACAATTGCACTAGACGGAGGCGATGACGGGTTAATCTTTTATCGTCGGATTATTCAAGACAGTTTTGCACGACTGAAAAATGGAGGCGGCTTGTTTTTTGAGATTGGGAACGGACAGATGCAGGATATTAAAAAATTAATGGAGTTAAGAGGCTTTTCTGATATACGAGAAGTAAATGATATGGCTGGTCTTGAAAGAATTATTTCAGGGACTAAGAATTAATTATGAGGTGAAGAAATGTTAGATCAATTGGAAGGTATTATTGACAGATATGAATTTCTGTCTGCACAAATTAATGATGCGGATATTATTGCTGATCAAAAGCAATGGCAACAATATATGAAAGAACATTCTGATTTAACGCCTGTAGTTGAAAATTACAAAGCGTACAAAGCAAACGAGGAAACGATTCAAGAGTCACTAGAAATGTTAAAAGAATCAGATCCTGAGATTGTTGAATTGGCAAAAGAAGAATTAGCACAAGCAAGAGAAGCATTAAAAAATAATGAAGCTAAATTGAAAAAACTCTTATTACCCAAAGATCCAAATGATGATAAAAACGTTATCGTTGAGATTCGTGCCGGTGCTGGTGGAGATGAGGCGGCATTATTTGCGGCGGAATTATATCGCATGTATATACGCTTTGCTGAACGTAGCCATTGGAAAGTTGATGTCATGAATATAAACGAAAGTGGGGTAGGTGGATTCAAAGAGGTTATTTTTTCTATACAAGGACAAGGCGCATATTCAAAGTTAAAATTTGAAAGTGGCGTGCACCGAGTTCAACGTGTTCCTGTTACCGAATCGGGGGGGAGAATCCATACGTCAACAGTAACAGTAGCAGTATTACCTGAAGTCGAAGATGTTGAAGTTGAAGTTGATCAAAATGATTTGAGGATTGATGTGTTTCGATCATCAGGTAATGGAGGTCAAAGTGTTAATACAACGGATTCAGCCGTGCGAATAACCCATTTGCCGACAGGATTGGTTGTATCATGTCAAGATGGAAAATCTCAGCTTAAAAACCGCGATCAAGCCATGAAGGTTCTTCGCTCACGATTATATGATATGGAGCTTGAGAAGCAACAAAGTGAATTAGCAGAAGATCGACGAAGCCAAGTTGGTACGGGCGATCGGAGTGAAAAGATTCGTACCTATAATTTTCCACAAGGTCGCGTAACCGATCATCGGATTAAGTTGACCTTGCATAAGTTGGACACAATTTTGGATGGAGATATATACGAATTAATTGATAGCCTAAATACGGCAGATCAAGCAGAAAAAATGAAATCTATGGAAAAAAATTAAGCTAGGACTTTCATATAGCATAAAAAGAGCCTTTGCCTTGCACGATTCATGCAGGACAAAGACTCTTTTTTAGTGTAACACTATTTATTGAAGTATTTAATAGCTGTCATCATAAATTAAACTTGTTTTTAGAAGTTTCTGAGAAGCATATAAGCGTTTATCCGTAAGATCAATAATGTCATATATATCTCCAAGGGGTAATTTTTCACGGAATTGACTTAATCCGATATTCACTTCAATATTTATATCTTGACTCTCTGTAATGGGAAGCTTTTCGATATCGTGTATTATTGATTTGGCAATATTGATAGCTTTCTCATAGGAAGGAGCTTCGGTAAGTATCGCAAAACGGTCACCACTATAACGAAAGGCATGGAACTGTGAAGATTGTAATGTTTTCAAGAAGTATGCAATAGACTGTATAGATTGGTCAGCAACTTCTTGTCCATAATTAACGTTAATTATGGCATAATTGCTTATATCAACGAGCATTAAACAATGTATTGTAGACGGCATATTCATAGTATTCATTGCCGATTGGTAAAAAAGATTCATTTGTTCGTAGAAGGATTTAATATTTTTGAGTTTTGTCAATGGGTCAATTTTTGTAGCTTTATCCAAATGCTCTTCAAAGGCATCTTCCTTTATTATCTTTTGTTTAATCGGACCGGACTCACTATTTGTAGAGGCAACATTAATACTATGTCCCCATGTGCCAATAACTTCGCCACTATTATCTAAAAGTGGATATTTTGAAGTAATAACATAAGAAACATAATCATTTTCCCAAGTTTCTTTTTCAACCTTTGCAAGAATAGGCTTTTTTGTACGAATAATTTCTTGTTCATCATCGTAGGCTTCTTGGGCATGTTCTTTTGTAAAAAAGTCAAAATCTGTTTTTCCAAGAGCCTCTTCAATAGAATCTAGACCAAAATAATTAGCATGATATTGGCTTAAGGTGATAAACCGAGAGTTGAGATCTTTAGCGTAAAAAGATTCGCTTGAATTTGAGGTGATTGAGTTGTAAAGTAAACTTTCGATATTCGTGTAAATGTTATAGCTGCTTTTTTCCATAGACAATACTCCTTTTTCTAGGGAAGTAAAATGATACCCCAATTATTTTGTTAGTTTTGACTATAGTATAACACAAAAATGCAGACAATGTTATAGATAATAGTGTGATAAAAAAATAACGAGAAAAGTATTGCAATTCATTCTATGATGTGTTATTATATCCCTATATTCATGAAATGCTAAGAATAATCACCAAAAAAAGGCGACTAAATTAGTGAAATAGCTTGGTAAGTTGATTTGCTAATTGAAAATATTAATTCAATGTGTTAATTTATTAACAAGAAAGAGGTGCAAGAATGACGACGGTTAAAGATATGGAAACTTTATTAAAACGAATACAAGAAATAAAAGAGGCACAAGTGGAGTTTTCATCATACTCACAAGAGAGAGTTGATGAGATTTTCAGACAAGCTGCGATGGCTGCAAATAATGCAAGAATTAAATTGGCGAAAATGGCAGTTGAGGAAACAGGCATGGGGATAATTGAAGATAAAGTGATTAAAAACCATTTTGCATCTGAGTATATATACAACCAATATAAAGATGATAAAACATGTGGAATTATCGAGAAAGATGAAGCTTTTGGAATTACAAAAGTAGCGGAACCCATTGGAATTATTGCTGCGATTGTACCGACAACGAATCCGACATCAACAGCTATATTTAAGGCGTTAATTGCTCTAAAAACACGTAATGGAATTATTTTTTCCCCGCATCCACGTGCGAAAAAATGTACCATTGAAGCTGCAAAAATTGTATTAGAAGCTGCAGTTAAAGCAGGAGCGCCTGAAGGAATTATTGGTTGGATTGATCAACCAAGTGTTGAGCTTTCAGGAGCTGTAATGCAGGCTTGTGATTTAACATTAGCGACAGGTGGTCCTGGCATGGTAAAAGCAGCATATTCATCCGGAAAACCGGCTATTGGTGTTGGTGCAGGGAATACACCGGCGATTATCGATGAAACAGCCCATATTAAAATGGCGGTAAGCTCCATTTTATTATCAAAAAGTTTTGATAACGGTGTCATATGTGCATCTGAACAATCTGTTATCGTATTAAAAGAAGTATATAATGAAGTGAAACAGGAATTTGCTGAACGTGGGGCATATCTTTTAAATAAAAAAGAAGTTGAAGCAATGCGTAAAGTTATTTTAAAAGACGGTAAACTAAATGCAGAGATTGTTGGACAACCGGCAGTGAAAATTGCTGCAATGGCAGGAATTAAAGTTGACGAAGAGACGAAAGTTCTTATTGGTGAGGTGACATCTGTTGAGCTTGAAGAGCCGTTCTCTCATGAAAAATTGTCACCTGTATTGGCTTTATATAAAGCAGATAGCTTTGAAGCGGCATTAACAAAAGCGGCAAGACTTGTTGAACTAGGTGGACTTGGACATACATCGGTTTTATATACAGACCAAAGCACTCAAAAGGATCGGATTGAACAATTTGGGGCAAAAATGAAAACAGGACGTACAATGATTAATATGCCATCTTCTCAAGGTGCTATCGGAGATTTATATAACTTTAAACTAGCTCCGTCATTGACATTAGGGTGCGGATCTTGGGGTGGAAACTCTATCTCTGAAAACGTTGGAGTAAAACATTTGATGAATGTAAAGAGTGTTGCAGAAAGGCGAGAAAATATGTTGTGGTATCGAATTCCTAATCGCGTGTACTTTAAATCAGGATGTTTAGATATAGCTTTAGATGAGTTACAAGATTTAGGTAAGAAGAAAGCCTTTATTGTAACGGATAAAGTCCTTTATGATTTAGGGTATGCAGAGAAAGTAACGGATAAACTGGACAGTATAGGCATTGACACAAAAGTTTTCTTCGATGTTCAACCGGATCCGACTTTAGCAACAGCTAGAAAAGGTGCTAAAGAGATGCAAAGTTTTCAACCAGATGTTATTATTGCACTCGGTGGTGGTTCACCAATGGATGCTGCAAAGATAATGTGGGTTATGTATGAACATCCGGAAGTGCGATTTGAAGATTTAGCAATGCGATTTATGGATATTCGAAAACGTGTATTTAGCTTTCCGACATTAGGACAAAAGGCAATGATGGTTGCGGTTCCGACATCAGCAGGAACAGGTTCAGAAGTGACACCTTTTGCAGTCATTACAGATGAAAAAACAGATGTCAAGTATCCGCTAGCGGATTATGAATTAACACCGGACATGGCTATAATTGATGCGGAATTGATGATGAATATGCCTAAAGGCTTAACGGCTGCATCAGGTATTGATGCCTTAACACATGCATTAGAAGCTTATGTTTCTGTATTAGCTTCAGAATATACAAATGGCCAAGCATTAGAAGCGATTCGCTTAATCTTTAAGTATTTACCGGATGCATATAATGAAGGTACAACAAATATAAAAGCTCGTGAAAAAATGGCCCATGCATCAACGATGGCCGGTATGGCTTTTGCCAATGCTTTTTTAGGTGTATGTCATTCAATGGCACACAAGTTGGGTTCAACACACCATATAGCCCATGGGGTAGCGAATGGATTGCTAATTAATGAAGTTATACGTTTTAATGCAGTGGATAATCCAAGAAAACAAGCAGCCTTCCCACAATATAAATATCCAAATGCAAAATGGAGATATGCGCGTATTGCTGACTACTTGCAGCTAGGTGGTAAAACAGAAGAAGAAAAAGTTGAAAATTTAATCAAAGCCATTGATGCATTAAAAGAAAAAGTAGGCATTCCAAAAACAATCAAAGAAACCGGAGTTTCTCCAAAGAAATTCTATGCTACATTAGATGAAATGAGTGAAAATGCCTTTGATGATCAATGTACAGGAGCCAATCCAAGATATCCCTTAATCAGTGAAATCAAAGATATGTATATTCGAGTTTTTGAAGGAAATGAAGAAGAAAGTAAATAGACGCAAAGAAAAAAAGCAGTTAATACCTCGAATTTGAGGTTTTAGCTGCTTTTTTTTTGTCATGTTTATTTGAAAAATGATGATTTTTATGAAATTTTAATAAGTTAAATGTGCATATCTGAAATTGAAAATGAGAAAGAATATCAACATATGTTCAATATATATAAAAAAATGGTGAGAAAAATAGTGAAAAAAGTAAAAATACCATAAAAATTGATAGAAACAGATAAATCCATCAACACTATTACTATATTTGACTTTAAGATTTTGGAGGCATATAATAGTGAGTGGAAATCAAATCGTTGGTAAATAAAATTGAGTGCAAAAGCAAGCAAAGTTGTGGACCGAATATGATAGCTAGATTTAGTGTGTTCATATTGGTCTTTTTTTGTGCACGAATATTATGGAGGCTGTTATGGAAAAAGGGCAAATGGAAGCGCATATTAGTTCAAGCATGATTACATTTCAACGAAAACAATTGGGTCGAGGTGCAGAATCTGCAAAAACCTATATTATTGATGATATGATTATCATTCGATTAAAAGGTGTATTAACCGCGGCGGAAAAAGAATTAGCAAGGCAAGAAAAGGGAAAAGCCTTGGTTAAGGAAATGCGATACCAATTGGAGGAAATTATTCGACCAAAATTGGAAGAAATGATTGAAGAAATCACCGGGTGTAAAGTTATATCCATTCATAATGATATCAGTACAAAAACCGGAGAACGTATGGATGTCATCATTCTAGAAAAATCACTAATTTTTTAAAAAAACATTATTATTTGGAGGCTGACCATGTTATCGTATGACTTTTTTTTAGACTTAGCAATTATATTGTTAAGTACAAAACTTTTTGGACTTTTAACAAGAAGGGTTCAAATGCCACAGGTTGTCGGCGCACTTTTGGCAGGGGTGATTTTGGGACCGACTTTTTTAAATATTTTAGAAGAAACAGAATTTATTAACAAAATGGCGGAACTTGGTGTTATTTTACTCATGTTCACAGCAGGCATGGAAACCGATGTGAAGGAACTTAAGCGAACCGGAAAAGCATCATTTATTATTGCGGCCTTTGGCGTAGGTATTCCCTTAATTGGTGGATTCTTGGCGGCTGCATTATTCGCTGGAGATTTTACAGAGATGTCAAAACTTGACTTATTACAAAATATCTTTATTGGGGTCATCTTGACAGCGACATCGGTGAGCATAACAGTAGAGACACTTCGTGAGATGGGAAAATTAAAATCAAAATCAGGAACAGCAATTTTGGGTGCGGCAGTAATTGACGATATTCTTGGTATTATTATTTTGACCTTTGTTATTAGTTTTAGGGATAGCTCTGTCAGTATATTAAGTATTTTTATGCGTATTTCACTATTCTTCGTTTTTGCAGCAGTATGCGCGGTTGTTTTTTACAAAGGATTTAAGTACATGACCAGAAAATACGGGCGTAAACGCCGTATACCAATCTATAGCTTTATTCTATGTTTAATATTAGCTTATGTCGCAGAAGAATACTTTGGAATTGCCGATATCACAGGTGCATATTTGGCCGGTGTAATCATCAGTAATTTAAAAAGTAATGAATACGTTGCAGAAAAAGTGGAAATCACTTCATACATGCTTTTTTCGCCAATTTTCTTTGCAAGTATAGGAATCAAAACGTCGATTCACTCCATGAGCTGGAATATTGTTTTTTTCTCCTTATTATTACTAGCCGTTGCAATATTAACAAAAGTTATTGGTTGCGGCATTGGTGCACGATTAACCGGATTCACCAAAAACGAATCCTTAAAAATAGGCATCGGTATGGTTTCACGTGGTGAAGTGGCTTTGATTGTTGCCAATAAAGGGGCAGCAGTGGGTCTGATACGTGATGAGTATTTTGCACCTGTCATTATTGTTGTTTTAGTAACAACACTAATTACACCGATTCTATTGAAAATTGTATATAAAGAAAAGCATGAAAAGATACATGGTGTCACGGCGCACTAAGCTTATCATTGAAACTCTATTGATGCAATTGATTAAATTGTCATAATGTGGTATATTTTACTATGACTAATCATGCTATAAGGAGGTAAGAAAATGATCGATTTTAAGAAAAAAGACATAATAGATACATTTGAACGTAAAGGGAAAACGTATCAATATGTTAACTTAAATAAGCTTCAAGAACTTACAGGTGTTAATTTGGAGCGTTTGCCAAAGACCATAAAAATTCTACTGGAAAATGCAATTCGAAATTATGACGGGAATCTCATTACGAGTGAACATATTAATCAACTATTGTATTGGGGAGAAACAGAAGAAGTCAAAGAAGTTGGCTTTATCCCATCACGAATTGTATTACAAGATTTTACAGGTGTCCCCGCAGTTGTAGACTTAGCAGCTATGCGTAATGCGGTCGCAAGAATGGGAAAAGACCCAAGTGTCATCAACCCATTAGTCCCTGTTGATCTAGTTATTGATCACTCAGTTATGGTAGATGCTTACGGTACGGGTGATTCATTAAGATTTAACGTTGAGAAAGAATTTGAACGTAATCATGAGCGCTATCGATTTTTAAAGTGGGCCCAGAATTCTTTTGAGAATTTTAGAGCAGTACCACCGTCAACCGGTATTATTCACCAAGTGAACTTGGAATATCTTGCAACCGTTGTGGCAGAGCGAGAGACGGAAGATGGAACAATGTTAATTCCGGACACATTGGTAGGAACAGATTCCCATACAACGATGATTAACGGCATCGGTGTATTAGGATGGGGGGTTGGTGGTATTGAAGCTGAAGCAGGGATGCTTGGACAACCGCTTTATTTTGTGACGCCGGAAGTTGTAGGTGTACATATGAAAGGACAGCTTCAAGAAGGAGTTACGGCAACAGATCTTGCCCTTCGAGTAACCGAGCTTCTCCGCCAAAACAATGTTGTCGGTAAATTCGTTGAATATTTCGGACCCGGTGTACAATCATTAACATTACCGGACCGTGCAACAGTTTCAAATATGTCACCGGAATATGGTGCAACTATGGGATATTTTGCAGCAGACGAAGAAACCTTAGAATATATGGCAATGACCGGGCGAGAAGAAGAAAAGATTGATTTAGTACGGGAATATTTATCGCGACAGAATTTATTTGGAATTGATATAGAGACAAAAGTTGAATATAGTCAAGTCATTGAGCTCGACTTAACGACATTAACAGCAAGTTTGGCCGGACCTAAACGTCCACAAGACAGAGTGGCTTTAGATGATTTGAAAAAAGAGTTCAGACAAGTGGCAACAAAACCGGTTGACGAAGGTGGATACGGGATTGATAAAGCTGATTTAGACAAAACAGTATTGCTTGACGGTTGGAAAGATCAAGATGGAAAAGCTTCAGAACTTCGAACCGGAGATGTCGTTATAGCTGCAATTACAAGCTGTACCAATACATCAAACCCATCAGTTATGATTGGAGCGGGAATCATTGCTAAGAAAGCTGTTGAAGCAGGACTTAGGGTGCCAAACTATGTGAAAACAAGTTTAACACCGGGATCTTTAGTAGTAACGGACTACTTAAAAAAAGCCGATGTCTTAGCTAGTCTAGAGAAGCTAGGCTTTAATGTGGCCGGTTATGGATGTGCGACTTGTATCGGAAATAGTGGACCGCTTGATGCACCGGTAAGAAATGCAATTATTGATAATGAGATGTTAGTTGGTTCGGTACTTAGTGGTAACCGAAACTTTGAAGGTCGTATTCACCAACATGTGAAGGCCAATTATTTAGCATCACCTATGTTAGTTGTTGCCTATGCTCTTGCAGGAACATTAGACATCGACTTTAAAACAGAAGCTATTGGTAAAGACAAGGAAGGTAAAGAAGTTTTTCTTAAAGACTTATGGCCATCCAATAGTGAATTAAAAGAAGCAGTAAAACAATCGGTGTCACACGAGATGTTTATTGAAGAGTATAAAGGAATCTATGAAGCTAATAATCAATGGAATATGATTGAAGCACCAACGGGTATGCTTTACGAGTGGGAAGAAGACTCCACATATATTCGGGAGCCGGATTTCTTTAAAGATCTTGAGAAAAAAGAAGCTATTGAAGATATAACAAATGCGAAAGTCTTATTGTCTTTAGGAGATTCAATTACAACCGACCATATTTCACCGGCAGGTAGTATTGCTAAAAAATCACCGGCAGGTATATATTTAGCTAGTATGGGTGTAGATCGTTTAGACTTCAATTCCTATGGATCACGACGTGGAAATCATGAAGTTATGATGCGAGGAACGTTTGCAAATATACGAATTCGTAATCGATTAGCCAATGGTGTTGAAGGTGGATATACAACCATGGAGGAAAACGGTCAAGTTATGTCTGTCTTTGATGCAGCAATGCAATACCAATCAATAAACATTCCATTGATTGTTTTAGCTGGAAAAGAATACGGAACCGGAAGCTCAAGAGATTGGGCGGCGAAAGGAACGAATCTTTTAGGGATTAAGGCGGTCATTGCAGAAAGTTATGAGCGTATTCATCGAAGTAATTTGGTGGGAATGGGTGTTTTACCACTACAATTTTTACCGGGTGAATCGAGTGAAGCACTTGGATTGACAGGGCGAGAGACCTATCGTATTGAAGGACTAGCAGGTTCTAAGCCAATGGATAAAGTCAAAGTTGTTGCTGAAAGTGCTGACGGTAAGGTTAAAGTATTCGAAGTACGTATTCGGCTTGACAGTGCTGTTGACATCGACTATTACTTGAATCAAGGAATTCTTCAAAAAGTACTTTTAGAAATATAATATAAACGGAGGACTTATGCGCAATATCAAGTTAAGATACAAGTTGTTTTCTTTGGCAATAGTCATTATTATGGCATTTGTTGTATTGATTTTATTTTCAGTATTACCCACATTTAATGGGATTGTTGAGCAACGTACAGAACAAAAGCTCGTTGAACTTATTGAAATGCCACTCGGTATTATAAGTGAGTACCACAATATGGTAGCCCAAGGCAGCATAACTGAAGATGAAGCAAAAGAGATGTCTTTAGAAACAATAAAAAAATTACGTTATGATAATGGCGTTGGTTATTTTTGGGTCAATGATGATACATTACCCATTCCAACGATGATTATGCATACAACATCTCCTGAATTGGACGGAACAGTTCTTGATGATCCAAGATATAATGTGGCGAATGGAACTCAAGAAAACTTTTTCTCAGTCTTTGTTCGTTTGACGAATGAAGATAACAAGGGTTTTGTAGAATACATGTGGCCAAAAGTATCGGAAAATGGCTTTACATCAGATCAGCCAAAGCTGTCTTACGTCGAAAAATATGAACCATGGGGATGGATTGTTGGAACAGGTATTTACGTGGACGATTTGAAAGTTATCGAAAATTCCATGCGAAACCAAGTGCTTATAAGTACCTTGCTTGTCGTTTTCATTTCAGTGATTCTTGTTATTGCGATTATTGTTCCTCTTGAAAAAACATTGAACATCATTTTAGGACATACGAAAAAGTATCAAGAGTACGACTTTAGAGAAGAGATACAAATAGAACAAAAAGATGAGTTTGGATTAATTACTAAGGCCTTTAATCGTGTCAATCAAGGCATCCGTCAGATTGTTCTGAAAATCACAGCAAGTTCAAGTCTAATCAATCGTAGTTTTCAAGAGATTAGAAACAATTTATCCGTTTTAACAGAAATAACTCGAGAAACAGAAGACAGCACTAAAAATATATCAAATAGTATGAATGCAACACGACAAAATGCAGAAGAAGTTGCTCAAATCATCGGTGAAGCTAGGAATGCAATTGAAGTTATTGCTGAACGGGCGAGTAATGGTTCCGTCATGTCGAGTGATATAAGTCATCGAGCCATTAAGATGAAAGAAGACGCGGTAGAATCCAAAAAAGATGCACAGGCAATGTATGCGAGTGCAAAGGAAAAGATGACATTAGCGATTGAAAGTGCTTCAGAAGTATCAAAAATCAATGAATTGCTTGAAGCTATTTTGGATATAACCGATCAAACCAATTTATTAGCTTTAAACGCATCCATTGAAGCGGCTAGAGCGGGTGAATCAGGTCGAGGTTTTTCAATTGTAGCTCAAGAAATCAAGAAGCTAGCAGAGTCCTCATCATTAATGGTGGAAGATATTCGAAATGTAACAATACGAATTGAAGATGTGGTGAATTCACTGGTGGATGACTCAAAAGATATTTTAACATTTATCGATTCAAAAGTATTCAAAGATTATGAAAAACTATCCGACTTGGGACAACAGTACAATGAAGACTCAGATGCCTTTAATGAAATCATGTTAGATTTGAGTGCAACGTCAGAAGAATTGTTTGGCTCAATGGATACTATTCATACCGCTATGTCAAATGTTGCTGATTCAACACACGATGGCGCAAAAGGAATCGATAAAATCAGAGATAACATGGTAACCATATCAAAAGATGCCAAAAACTTCTTACGCATTGCAGACGAAAACCTCGAATCCGCAAAAGCATTAGACGAAATGATGAAACAATTTAAAATCTAAATGTTTAATAGTGGAAGTTAATACTTCAATGTTCTTACTCTTAAATAGAGGATACCGAATAAAAAGCAGGTCGTTTAGGCATCATGGGAAACCTAGTCCTGACTTCAGATAGTCAGATGGTCCTGAATCAGTCAACTGATTTAGGACCATCTTTCTGGCTGACGTTAGGACTTGCGCTCCCAAGCGTAGGCGACCTGCTTTTTATGATTTATATTCTCGTATTTATTTCGACTTACTTATACATTTCATCGATTTCTGCTTGCAAGGCATCATTTTCTAAGAACTCATCAAAATCGGATAAACGGTCCACGAGACCTTGTGGTGTGATTTCAAAAACGCGGTTTGCAACCGTTTCAATGAATCGGTGGTCATGTGAAGAGAAAATAACATTGCCCTTAAAGCTAATAAGACCGTCATTGACAGCTTGGATGGATTCAAGGTCAAGGTGGTTTGTCGGCTCGTCGAGAAGGACCACATTAGCCCCGGAGAGCATCATTTTGGACAGCATGCATCGAACTTTTTCGCCACCGGACAAAACAGAAGCTTTTTTCAGTGCTTCATCGCCGCTAAATAACATTTTTCCGAGGAACCCTCGAATAAAAGATTCATCTTGATCTTTAGAATATTGACGTAACCAATCTACAAGGGAGAGTTCAGACCCTTCAAAGTACTTTGAATTATCCTTTGGAAGGTAAGCCTTTGTTACTGTAACACCCCATGTATATTCGCCTTCATCCGGTTCCATTTCACCCATTAAAATCTTAAATAAAGCGCTTCGCGCTTGCTCGTTACGACTTAAAACAACAACTTTATCATCTTTATTCAGTGTAAAACTAATATTGTTTAATAATTTAACACCATCAATAGTTTTTGATAACCCTTCGACGCGTAAGATTTCTTTACCGACTTCGCGATCTTGAGCGAAGGTTACGAAAGGATAGCGTCTTGAAGATGGCTTAATATCTTCAAGCTTAATTTTATCAAGCATTTTTTTACGAGACGTTGCTTGCTTGGCTTTTGAAGCATTCGAACTAAAGCGTGCGATAAATGCTTTTAATTCAGCGATTTTATCTTCAGCCTTTTTATTTTGATCGTTAATCATTCGTGACATCAATTGACTGGATTCATACCAAAAATCATAGTTACCAATATATAGATTGGCTTTACCAAAATCAATGTCAACAATATGCGTACATACATTATTTAAAAAGTGACGATCATGGGATACAACAATGACCGTATTTGGATATTCGATTAAAAATTCTTCCAGCCAGTTGATGGTTCTAAAATCCAAATGGTTAGTGGGCTCATCGAGTAATAAAGTGTGTGGATTTCCGAAAAGAGCTTGTGCTAATAATACTTTGACTTTTTCGGATCCATTAAGATCGCCCATCTTGACTTGATGAAGATCTTTAGGAATACCTAATCCAATCAGAAGTTTTTCTGCATCATACTCAGCATCCCATCCATCTAATTCAGCAAATTCTGCTTCGAGTTCAGCTGACTTGACGCCATCTTCTTCGGTAAAGTCTTCTTTAGCATAAAGCGCTTCTTTTTCATGGATGATTTGATACAATCGTTCATGTCCCATGATAACCGTGTCTAAAATGGTTTCAGCATCGTATTGGAAATGGTCTTGTTTCAACACCGCAATACGTTCTCCCGGGGTTTTGGTTACATCGCCGGTATTGGGCTCAATTTCACCGGATAATATCTTTAAAAAAGTGGACTTGCCAGACCCGTTTGCCCCAATAACACCATAGCAATTACCATGATTAAATTGTAGATTAACATTCTTAAAAAGTTGCTTGTCACTAAAACTTAAACTTACATTATTTGCACTTAACAAAATGGACCTCCATAATCGTGAAAATGAACTATTCAAACTTGATAAGTTTAGCATAAATTAGTTTGAAAAGCAATAGTTAACTGTGATATGATAAGAGTATTACACGAAAAGGAGTTGGGTTATAATGAGTAAACTAAAAATGGGTGCATTAGGTGCTTCGGGGCATTTATTGACAAGAATCATGCTTCCCCTAAGTCAATCTGAAGAAGTTGAGTTGGTGGCTTTAGCATCTCGAAATAAAGAAAAGGCAGAAAAAGTAGCGCTGAAATGGGATATACCAAAAATCTATGGAAGTTATGAAGCTCTACTTGAGGATCCGGAGATTGAAGCTGTCTATATTCCCTTGCCAAATCATATGCATTTAGAATGGATGAAAAAGGCAATTGATGCCAAGAAACATGTGCTTTGTGAGAAACCCTTCACGCTAGATGCAAAAGAAACAGATGAATTAATTGCCTATGCAAAAGTTAAGGGTGTTAAAATTATGGAAGCCTTTATGTATCGATTTCATCCTAAATGGAAAAAAGTTCAAGAACTTATGAAAGTCTCAGGTATTGGTGAAGTGCAGACTATACATACAATTTTTTCCTACAATAATCAAGATGAAAACAATATTCGAAACATTAAAGAATATGGTGGTGGTGCACTGATGGATATTGGATGTTATGCAATTAATTCGGCCCGATATATTCTTGAACAAGATCCTGTATCTGTGGTATCTAAGATAAGTTATTCCGATGCGTTTGGAACGGACATACTCTCATCTGCAATATTAGACTTTGGAAAAACACGAGTCTTATTTACAGTAGGTACAGCCATGTATCCAATGCAGGAAGTTAAAATATATGGAACAGGGGGAGCAATTGAAGTTCTTATTCCTTTTAACGATTTAGACGATATAAAAGGAAAAATTATCGTGACAACAAGCTTAGGACAACGTGTTATTGAGTTTGAACCGACCAATCAATATGGCCAAATGCTAGATGCCTTTGCAAAAGCAGTCAAAGATGATATAGAGGTTCCCTTATCTTTAGAAGATAGCCGAATGAATATGCATATTATTGATCAGTTGGTGAAATCAGGAAAATCCAATCAGTGGGAAAGCATATAAAAGGCCATATTGAAAGTCTTTGCAAAATGATGGACAAGTAATCACGTTATGTGATAAAATGATGTAGAGGTGATAACTTTGAAATCATTTGGAATGATCCTAAAAGAAATTCGAAAAACACATCATATGAGCCAAAAGGAGTTAGGTGGACGCCTTGGTGTCGGTCAAACAACGATTGCAAATTATGAAAAAGATATACGCTTTCCAAACCAAGAGAGTTTAATGCATATGGCGGATATATTTGATATATCCGTTGACCAATTACTTGGACGAGAAAGTATTGAAAAGAATAAAGAATTAAAAGACGAAGAAGAATTGAGAAAAAAACTATTAGACTTGCTAATTAAGGGGAATGAACGAGAAGCCATTGCCTTTGTAAAGAATATAAAAATAACGGAGCATGTAATTATTCGATTGTATGAGAACGTGTTTAAACCATTGCTATATGAAGTAGGGGTTTTATGGGAAAGCGGACAGATATCTATTGCTAAAGAGCACTATATCTCAGAATGCGTTTGGCGCATGGTCAGTTATGTGTCTGAGAATGTAGAACGTAAGACGCCGACAAAAGGAAGTGTTTTGTGTATGGCTTTGTCAGGGGAACAACATACCTTAGGCATTCGAATGGTTGCAGATTATTTTAATATATTAGGATATCAGCCTTATTATATAGGGGCCAATATTCCAACAGGTGAAGTTATTCGATTTGTGGAGCAAATACGACCTGAATTTATTGCATTATCTTTAACATCCGAATCTTTAAATGACTCATTAGTTAATTTAATAAAACGTCTTAAGGAGACATGTGAATCATGTAAAATTATCGTGGGTGGTCAAGCATTTGAGAAAGATAAAACACGCGTGCCAAAAGAGGCAAACAGATGCATAGATGGTTTTGAATCGTTGGAGAAAATGTTGAGGAGCGCAGATGAAATTTGAAAGTATTTTATGGCTGAATACCAGTATTAAAAATACAATTGAACATAAAATTATAGAGAATCTGAATTTGGAAGAAGTTTATGAACAACTTCTTTCGAATGATGAGATTCTTTATTCCTTATGTATGGATATTCAGACAATTGAATTTCGCCAAGCCATACTCAAAGATTTTATGATGAATGAAGGACTATTAGACGAGCTTATACATTGCTTAGAAGAGTTTTATAAGCTAAAGCCATTATATCATTCGGATTTGTATAAAGTATCAAACTTGTATCGAATTATTGATATGCTAATTACCATGGAAAAAGCCATAACCAGCCTTGAAGAACTGGATCAGATTTTAAGGTATTACACGCTTGAATCGACTGGATTGGTGGCATTAAGAAATGGTGTAGCTGCTAATTTGTTGACAAATGGGTATAAGTCCATGAAAAGTGACTTGAAAGAGATTCATTATATTTTTAATACGATAAAAGGAGCCACATTATCCGTTTCGATGACATCAGGAATGCGTCCCAAATTTGCTCAAGTGACACAAGTCGATAGTCATCAATACCGGTATCCAAAAGCATTTCGACATGTCTCGGATGCATTGGCGGATGACCAAACTTTTTTGGACCGACGTGTTTCGAGTTATGTACCTGTCTTTAAAGTTCAAAAAATGAACTATAATATACTCGAAGAGATTGAATATGCACTAAGAGACCATAAGGAAAAGTTAGAAACGTTTATTAAGGCCTATGAACGTGTCGATATAAAACCCTTTATTCAACTTTATGAAGAAATTGCGTTTTATAGTTCAAGTTATCAATTGTTTAAAAAAATGGAAGAAAAAGGTCTTCCGATTACAAAGCCTGAAATAGTTCAAGAGGAAAGTTGCCTCGAGTTTACCGAGGGGTATAATATTAACTTGGCAATTAAAGATACCTTCGATGCTGAAGCAATCGTTTTAAATGAATTTCATATGGATGCGAATAGGAAGTATTTTTTAATGACAGGAGCAAATCGTGGCGGAAAAACCACATATACGCAATGCATCGGACAAATACAGTTAATGGGACAGTTGGGTTTATTTGTTCCCGCAAAGACAGCTCGGATTAGCTTAGTGGACACGATTCAGTCCCATTTTCCTGCCTTAGAAAAAGAGTCTATTGATAAAGGGAAATTTGGCCGAGAATGTGAACTCTTTGTAGAAAACTTTAAACGAACAACAGGTCGGTCCTTAATGTTGTTGAATGAATCTTTTGCAGGGACAAGTCATTTGGAAAGTTTAAGTGTTGCGACCCAAGGCGTTTTGGCCATGATGAAAGCAGGTACGCCCTTTGTATTTAATACACATTTACATGAGTTGTATGATGAAGTTTTAGGAGAACTTTCTCAAAAAGATTTGAAGCATTTGCACAATGGTTTGATAAGTATGACAACGAAGATGGAACATGATAAAAGTACGTATTTTATGATTGAGCAGGAACCTTTGGGAAAAAGCTATGCTAGAGAAATCGCGCTTAAATATGGTGTTACTTATGAACAATTGATAAAAGATATATGATCGAGGTGTAATATGAGTAAACAAGTCATGAGTTTGTTGTGGACGATAGAATCAGAAAAAAAAACATTTGGCCTATCCAAAAAAGATATGAATGATATAGGTATCGATTGGTTTTTTAACTATTTTGAAGCGGAAAAACAAGAGGATTTGTATACATTGCTTGGTGATGTACCAGTTAATATAGTCGATATTCAATATCGACAAGGTATATTAGATGACTTCGTGAATAATCCAGACCTATTTGAAAAACTTTTAATGGATGGACAAGATGCCTATCATCAAATGACACTAAGCAAGTTTTCCTTTGAAAAAGAAGCAACGGTGTATAATTTGATTAAACGGGTGTCAGAAGTGGATAATCTTCGAAATATGCTTGAAGATATTTTGGAAAATTTTCATCAAGCAAAGATAAAATCTCCAGGACTTATCCAATATCATGAGCTGCTTCAAGAGATTGTTCATTCAAGACTCTATGAAGCCTTTATTCGTGATATTGAGAAAATCAAATCTTTATCAGAAGGTGTTAAAAGCATTAAAATTGGTTTGAATTTAAATGGTTATTTACAACCGGTCGAAGCGATTTTATTAGATGTCAGTGAAGAAGAATTTAAATATGGACGATTTGATAAAAAAATTGAATATTATGTTGCCCAAGGTGTAAAAGAAGTTATGCTTATACCACGAAAAATATTTGCAAAAGAGACAGTTGCACCACCCGATGCTCTAAATAGCCTGGAAAAAATAGTGGAACCGGCAATGTTGCAATTAATCAGCTTCTGTGACCAGTTCACCCAGAAAATTTTGCAAGTGCTCAGTATACTTCACCAGGATTTACCCTATTATGATGTGGGTGTAACCATGTATAATCAGCTTATAAAAAAAGGGTTTGAAATGGCCATTCCTGACTGGGGACGAGATTATAAGGTCAATGGACTCTTTCATCTAAATTTAGGCATGACCTTAGAGCCAAGTCAAGTCATTTTGAATACAATACATCTTGATAAGAACCGGCCTATTAATATTTTGACCGGAGCCAACCGTGGCGGAAAGACAACCATAACTCAGAGTATAATGCAAACGATATGGTTGGGCCAGTTGGGTTTTTATGTTCCGGCGCAAAGCGCAACTTTGCCGTTAATTAAGGAATTTAAGGTTCATTTTCCACGGGAAGAAAAAGAAACAGTGAATTATGGCCGACTAGGAGAAGAGTGCAATCGATTTAAAGCTATGTTTGAAGATTGCTCTGAGGAGAGTTTTTTCTTTATGAATGAATCTTTTTCCGGAACATCCCATCATGAAAGTTTGCAAATATCTGTAGAAATATTACAAGCCATTTATCAAAAAAGAAGTTTTGTATTATTTAATACGCATCTGCATGAACTTGTGGAATCATTAGAAGATAAAATTAATCCTGAAGCCATACAAAGCCTTGTTGCGGGTAAAGATATGGAAAAGTCTCCCTACATTATTGAACGTGGGAGACCTTTAGGAAAAAGTTATGGTATTGAGATTGCTAAAAAATACGGCATGAATTATGAAGCCTTAATTGCATTGCACCATTAAAAGGGATCAACGTATAGGTAGCGTTTTAAGCCTTCAAACAATTGGTTGAAGCGCTCAGAATCTACTTGATAGTAAATGCGTTTTCCTTCTTGATATTTCATATGAATAATGCCAAGATCGACTAAACGACTGATATGATAACTGATCGTTGCTGTTGTTATTCCTAAATAATCTGAAATCTCTTTGTTATAATGTGGCGCATGCATTAAAAAGCGAATGAGATTTCTTCGGGTGTCATCAGCCAATGACTTAATAAGTTCCTCATATTGAGCTTGATGATGATCGGAATATAATTTTTTTTCAGCAGCAAGTCCATAGAAAAAATAGACTTCATCATGATTACCATAGGCTACAGAAATTTTATCTCCGAAGTAATAGCCAACAAAAATCCGAATAGAAGTATGTTCATTCGATAAAGATTCCTTGCTCTGAAATAAGATGGCATTGATAAATTCTTCTGGATTTTCATCAAGTAATGCTTGATGCTTTGCTTGATGAATCTGAAGTTGTTGTCTTAGAAAGTCCTCGTTCTTAGCAAAAAAATGTTGGTAAATGAATTCGAAAGCATAAATCATACGTTCGATAACACCCTCCGGGTAATTTGTGAATTCATAGTAGAGCTTTTTATCCATACCATATTCATGGCGTAGACCAGTTAATTCATCCAGTAATTTGTCTAAATGAATATTGTCAGTGTCTGCAGACATAGGCGTATCAATGCGTTCAATATAAAGGTCAAGTAATTCGTGTGTTGAGAAATTTTTCAAATAATAAATAAGGTCAAGAGGATGTGCCAAATCTTCATGAATAATCACATCAAGCAGAACAATATAAAAGCAAGAAAAATCTCTTAAAAATAATTCGATGTCATTAATGACGAGAATAGGTAATTTGGGATAAATTAACTTGACATAATCAGTTATAAAATGGTCAAATCGTTTTGTTGAAAGTGTTTCATCGGAAGTTTGGTTCATCGAATAATAGGCAATACCTGTTAGATTATAAAGAAATTCCATTGACAAATTTGTTTCAATCCTAAGTGATTTCATTGTGCTACCTCTTTCCGTTTGAGATGAAATTATAGACTAGCTTATATTTTATCAAAGAGACGAAAAGATTTCCACTCTTTTATTAATAAGCAAAGCATTGATGTCGTGAAAAACATGTGATATAATTCCTTTTAAATGCTTTGTAATGGCATATGGAGGCCAAGATGAAAAGAAAACTTGAAAAATATAATATAGAGTATAGTGTAGAAGGTGAGGGTCAAGATTTAGTTATTCTTCATGGATGGGGCTGTAATAAAGAAATGTTTGACTTTTTAGTTGACCATTATAAGTCAAAATATCGTGTTTTTGCATTTGATTTACCTGGATTTGGCGGATCCGATGAACCGACTCAAGTCATGGGAACCATGGATTATGCAAGGCGAATGCAAGAAGTTTTTGATGCCCTTGAGATAAAAAATCCTATTGGAATCGGACATTCCTTTGGAGGGCGGATATTAATCAAAATGGCAACGTTTTATACATTCGATAAACTCATATTAACGGGTAGCGCAGGTGTTGTTAATAAGAGGCCATTAAGATACTATGTTAAAGTATATACATTTAAGGTGATGAAGCGTTTGTACCGGATGGGTCCTGTTCAAAAAGTTTTTCCAAATATGTTAGATAAATACAGAAAAAAAACAGGGTCAGCAGATTATAATCAAGCCAGTCCAATGATGAAGCAAGTACTGTCGAAAGTCGTTAATGAGAATTTAGTAGATGAATTTAATAAAGTTAAGGTGCCGACGCTCTTAATATGGGGAGAACTCGATACAGCGACACCCTTAAATGACGGTAAGTTAATGGAAAAAGAGTTTCAAGATGCAGGATTAGTCGTCTTTGAAGGAGGAAGCCACTATGCATTTTTAGAACAGGCGCAACGATTCCTAAAAGTATTAGATGCATTTATATAATATAGGTCTTATGGAGGATAGAATGGAAAACATTATTTATATAGCTATATTTGTGCTGGGAACAGCATATTTTCTTAAGCGTGCATTGTATTATACGCATATGTTTCAACTGAATTCATATCGATATGCACGATTTTTTAGATTTATTAAAAGTAATATTCAAAAAATATTATCCCTTAAAAACAGTATTTTTATATGCCTTATTTTGTTGCTAAGTATATTAGGCATTCACTTAGGCGTTATTTTTGTGCTCGCTATTCGATTAATTTACGATGTGAAGACAAAACAGCAGACGAAAAAACCCCTAGCATATACAGCAAGAGTCAAAAGAATGATTAGTGTACAAGTGATTTTATATAGTGGTCTGATGATTTTGATGTATCAATTCAATGCCGACTTACTGATATTTGCGACAATCATTTTTCTGAGTCTACCAATTTTATTGGTCGCAAACATGGTGCTCATACCATGGGAAAAGATGATGAAGAATTATTATTATAGGGATGCAAAGAAGCGTCTAAGTCAACATTCGACGTTAAAGATCATCGGTATTACAGGAAGTTACGGAAAAACAAGCACAAAATTTATATTAGAGAAAATTCTCTCCAAAGAATTCAATACATTAGTGACACCTCATAGCTACAACACATTGCTTGGAGTTATCATAACTATTCGTGATATGCTTCGACGTTCTCATGAGGTTTTTGTGGTTGAAATGGGGGCAAAGCAAAAAGGAGATATTGAAGAAATCTGTCGATTAGTGAATCCGGACTATGGTATAATAACTGCAGTTGGACCACAGCATCTTGAAACCTTTGGGAGCGTAGATACTGTAATCGATACAAAGTTTGAGTTGGCTCGAAGTGTCGCTTCCAAGGGGATTTGTTATGTGAACGGAGATAATAAAAATGTACGTATAGGGATTGAGCGGTATTCAAATCCTCAGTATGTAACTTACGGGAGTGACGAAGATAACCAAGTCGTAATTAGGCATATACGACAAGATGCTTCAGGGTCAGAATTCGAAGTTGAGATCAATCATCAAATGTATCGCTTCCAAACCAGATTACTAGGTGATCATAACATGTTAAATATTGCAGGTGCAGTTGCCGTTGCCATCGAGCTAGGGGTTCCATATGAAAAGATATATGCGGGAGTCAAAGAATTAAAGTCCGTGGAACATCGGTTAGAATTAAAAACCCAAGGGGATTATTTTATTTTAGATGATGCCTTCAACTCAAATCCAACAGGTGCCAAGAGTGCTTTAGATGTTTTGGCACGCTTTGAAAACGGCAGACATATTATTATGACACCGGGAATGATTGAGTTAGGTGCCATGGATGATGAGTTGCATACTGCTTTTGGTCAACAGATTGCTGAGGTTTGCGATGAAGTCATTCTAATCGGAGAAAAAAAGACCAAATCGATTGTGGCAGGACTTCAGGCGAAGAATTATCCGATGGACCAGGTGCATATATGTCAAACGGTATTTGAAGGATTTAATAAAATACGAGAATTAGTACAGACCGGGGATGTTGTACTTATAGAAAATGACTTGCCGGATAACTTTGATGAATAATTTGGAGGAAATATAATGCAAATAAAGATTGTAACAGACTCGAGTTCTGATTTACCCCTATCCTATGTAAAAGAACGTTCTGAGCATCTTGAAGTTTTAGGTATGCCAGTGACGGTTTCGGGGCAAGAATATATTGATGATTTGGGAGAAAGCTTTTCTCATAGTTTTTTTTATGAAGAAATGGCAAAAGGAACAATGCCCAAAACCTCACAAATCAATGTTGTAACTTTCTATGAGTGTTTTGAGCGTTTGACAAAAGAAGGCAAAGGCGTTTTGTATTTAGGCTTATCCTCAGGGTTAAGCGGAACATATAATAACGCAGTTATTGCCAAAAGTATGGTATTGGAAGAAAATCCGAATGCTCAGATTGCAATTCTCGATTCATTAGCGGCATCCATAGGTTTAGGTGTTCTGGTATATACGGTGGTTGAAAAAAATGTAAAAGAGAACTTAAATCTAGATGAATTAGTAAAGTATGTCGAAGGTGAAAAATTAAAGGCAAATCATTGGTTTGTGGTAGATGACTTGTTGCATCTGAAAAATGGGGGGAGAATTCCGGCGACAACAGCTTATGTAGGAACGGTGCTTAGCGTTAAACCGTTACTCTCTATGAATCACACGGGAAAGTTGGAGACCTTTGGAAAAGTGCGTGGAAAAACGCGTGCATGTAAATATATAATAAGTAAAATTTCTGAACATTTAGAAAATTCTGAAGAAATAGTTGTTATCGGACATGCCAATACACCTGAAGATGCGGCATATTTGGTCCAAGAATTAAAAAAAGCAAAGGTCAACAATCCCGTAATGCTCACCTGCCTATCGGCAACAATCGCATCCCATGTAGGACCAGGTATGTTGGCGGTAGCCTTCATGGGGAAGAAAATGCGAGAGAACAAGTGATATAGTAAATAATTCAGATTATTTGTGCATTAATAAGGGTTTTGTGATAAAATAAGAATATACATATTTTTACACATTATGACCAAAGATGGGAGTTGAAACTATGGTATCTAAAGAAATAGTAGGTCTTCTTTTAGCAGGAGGCCAAGGAAGCCGTCTCGGCGTACTAACAACAACAACAGCAAAACCATCAGTTCCATATGGGGGGAAATACCGAATTATTGATTTTCCATTAAGTAACTGTGTCAACTCAGGTATTGATACAGTAGGGGTCTTTACTCAATATCAGCCACTTGAGTTAAATGCACATATAGGAATTGGTAAACCATGGGATTTGGACCGAATATCCGGTGGCGTTACTATATTATCACCCTACCAAAAAAGTGATAATAGTGCATGGTTTACGGGAACAGCCAATGCCGTCTATCAAAACATTCATTATATTGATAAACTAAATCCAAAATATGTTATCATTTTATCCGGAGACCATATTTATAAAATGGATTATGCTAAGATGCTTCAAGCGCATAAACGCAATGAAGCAGATTCAACGATATCTGTATTTGAAGTTCCAATCGAAGAAGCAAATCGATTTGGTATTATGAATACAAATGATGATGGAAGCGTTTACGAGTTTGAAGAAAAACCGGAAAACCCTAAGAACAATTTAGCCTCCATGGGTGTTTATATTTTTACTTGGGATGTATTGCGGCAATATCTTATTGATGATGAAGCAGATCCTACTTCATCTAATGATTTCGGAAAAAACATTATTCCTAAAATGCTGAAAGATAAAAAACGATTGTTTTCATATGAATTTTCAGGTTATTGGAAAGATGTCGGAACGATACAAGCGTATTGGGAATCAAATATGGATCTAGTAAAACGAATACCTGATTTTAATTTGTTTGATCATAAATGGAAAATCTTTACAGTAAATCCGGTAATGCCGGCAAATTATATCGGGCCGTCTGGAGTAGCCAAACGTTCGATTATAGCAGAAGGTTGTATGATTTATGGTACAGTGATCAATTCCGTTATTTCTCCAGGTGTTCAAGTGGCAGAAGGTGTTGTCATTGAAGACTCTATTATTATGGCCAACACAACAATAGGAGCCAATACAAAAATAAAGAAAGCAATTATAAGTGAGAATGTTCATATTGGTAAAGATGTTGAGATTGGTTATGGTGACGACACGGTGAACACACTTAAACCTGATCTTTATAATAGTGGCATTACGGTAATCGCCGATTGTGCGAGCGTTCCGGATCTTTGTAAAATCGGTAAAAACGTTGTCATTGATCGTCATGTGGCAGATGAAGATTATCAACATACGGAAGTACCTTCAGGGGAGACGATTTTAAAAGGAGGTATTGTTTATGAATAGTACAATGGGTATTATTATAACAGGTGGTAAAAATGAAAAGTTAAAAGAACTTGCTTGGAAACGATCCGTTTCTGCCGTTCCTTATGGTGGACGATATCGGGCTATTGATTTTGTTCTGTCCAATATGATTAATTCAGGCATTAATAAAGTGGGGGTCTTAACCCAATATAGTTATCGTTCTTTGATGGATCATATTGGATCAGGAAAAGAGTGGGACCTTGATCGGCGACGCGGAGGTTTATTTTTGTTCCCACCGTATTTATCCGGTGATAATTCAGGCTGGTATAAGGGATCGGCGGATGGATTGTATCATAACTCCACATTTTTACGCCGTAGTAATGAAGAATTTGTATTGATGACAACGGGTAATTGTATTTATAAAATGACTTATGATAAAATGTTACAAGAACATATTGACAGTGGCGCAGATATTACAATTCTCTATCGGGATATGAGTGATTTAGAACCTGAAGAGCTCAAGCATTTAGGAATGCTGACTTTTGATAAAGACAATCGCTTAACAGAAATGTATGAAAAATCACCCAAACCAAAAGGAACATTAGCATCTTTAGGTGTTTATATTATACGTCGTAAGCTTCTTATTGACTTGCTGGAAGAAAGCGAGTCTCAGGGGTATTATGATTTTGTTCGCGATATTCTTATTAAAAAATTAGACCAACTTGTTATCAAAGGCTATCGATTTGAAGGTTATTGGAGAGCAATGCATTCAATTTCAATGTTTTATAAGGCCAATATGGATTTGTTAAATCCAAAAGTTCGTGAGGAATTGTTCATGAATGATGGGCGTGTGTTCACAAAAGTCAAAGATGAAACACCCGCTAAATATAACGAAGAAGCCGAAGTAAAAAATTCAATTATAGCAGATGGTTGTATTATCGAAGGAACGATAGTAAATAGTGTCTTATTTAGAGGCGTAAAAGTTAGTCAAGGTGTTGTGATTAAAGACAGTATTATCATGCAGGATACGACGATTTTGAATGGAGCACAATTGACAAATGTAATATTAGACAAAGAAGTTGTCGTTGGAGAAAATAAGATTCTTAAAGGTGAAGATTCCTATCCATTTATTGTAGGAAAAGGAACTAAAATTTAATGAAAATCAAATAAAAATAAGGAGGCCTTCTTGGCATCCTTATTTTTTTGTTGAACAAAGCGCGAAAATATGTGATAATATAAGTAATATTAACTCAAAAACGAAGAGGTGTAGCTATGAATGCAGAACATTTGAATCCAATTATCGCGGCATCAAAGTTTGTTATTAATCAAACGTGTGGAATTGAACTGAAACCAGGAAAGCCATATGTAACTCAATCGGAGTATACAGATGATGTTTTTGTTGTATTGTTAGGAATAACCGGTCAATTGCATGGCCAAGTCATTTTAGCAATGTCAAAAGAGATTGCCAAAGTTTTAGCATCAAAAATGATGATGGGTATGCCGGTGCCGGAATTGAATGATATGGCAAAGAGTGCCTTGGGTGAACTCATGAATATGATGATGGGAAATGCAATGACGATTTTTGCGGAAAAGAATATTTTGCTCGATATTACACCTCCAACTATATTTGTGAGCAAAGATTTGTCATTAAATGTTGGTGATAGCCGAATGATAGCCATTCCTTTGGAGTTTGATGCAGGAATGCTTGAATTGAACATCGCGATTAAAGAAGGATAAATAAAGGAGTATATGATGATATCGATTGAAATAATTAAATCAAGCCAACCAAAAGCGATACCAAATCCTGAAAATTTAGGGTTTGGTACTATTTTTACAGATCATATGTTTATGATGGATTATACGGAAGAACAAGGATGGCATAATGCAAAGATTCTTCCTTATGGCCCGATCGAATTCGATCCTTCGATGATGGTTCTACATTATGGGCAGGAGACATTTGAAGGATTAAAAGCATACAAAGGAAACGATGGAGAGGTTTTTCTCTTCCGACCTGAATACAATGGCAAACGTTTAAATGACTCAAATAAACGTTTGTGCATACCTGAGATTCCCGTAGAAGACTTCATTAAAAGTATCGAAGCATTAGTAAAAATAGACCGTCGGTGGATTCCGGAAGGCATAGGCACGTCCCTTTACATTCGTCCCTTTGTATTTGCAACAGATGCATCCTTAAAAGTCCACCCGGCAAAAACATATAAATATATGGTTATTTTGTCACCGGTAGGAGCCTATTATACAGAAGGCTTGAACCCGGTCAAGATTCAGGTCGAAGAAGAATATGTCCGAGCGTCTGTTGGTGGTGTCGGATTTGCAAAAACCGGAGGTAATTATGGAGCTGGATTATTAGCCCAAGAAAAAGCCTCGCAAAATGGATGTTCTCAAGTTTTATGGTTAGATAGCAAAGAACACCGATATGTAGAAGAAGTCGGAACAATGAATGTCTTTTTTCTAAAAGAGGGCACCTTGATTACACCGGCTTTAAGTGGAAGCATTTTACCCGGAATTACGAGGGACAGTGTTATCAAAATGGCTGGAAAATTAGGCATTCCCGTTGAGGAGAGAAAAATAGATATTCGCGAAATTATTGAAGCCACTGAAGCAGGGCGAATCACAGAAGCATTTGGAACTGGAACAGCAGCTGTTATATCTCCAGTAGGTACATTGGTATACCAAGGAAAAGAGTATTGTTATAATAACCAGCGTATTGGTGAGGTGTCTCAAAAACTGTATGATTTAGTGACGGGAATCCAGCTTGGAGAGATTGAAGATTTGTATGGATTTAGGCATATTATTCGATAAAAAACATTGACGCAAGATTCGTTTCATGATAGAATATCCACAGCTGAAAAACAATTGTTTTTGTTGAGAAGACAAACTGGTAGAAAGAGGTAGATTATGAATCGAAAATTAAAAGTCGGAATTATTGGCGGGACTGGAATGGTAGGGCAACGCTTCGTAACACTATTACATGATCATGAATGGTTTGAAGTGACAACGATTGCAGCTAGTCCTCGTTCAGTAGGCAAAACATATAAAGAAGCAGTTGGCGACAGATGGAGTCAGTCTATAGATATACCTGAGCGCATTGGTCAAATCATGGTAAAGAATGCGACAGATATTGAAAGTGTTTCATCAGACGTTGATTTTGTTTTTTGTGCAGTGGATATGAAAAAAGATGAGATCAAAGCATTAGAAGAAGCATATGCAAAAGCTGAAGTTCCTGTAATCTCAAACAACTCAGCCCATCGTGGAACGCAAGATGTGCCCATGGTTATTCCCGAAATCAATAATGACCATATTGCCATTATTGACGCGCAAAAAAAACGTTTAGGTACAAAAAAAGGATTTATTGCAGTTAAGCCAAACTGTTCAATTCAAAGTTATGTCCCGGCATTAAGTGCCCTTAAAGAATTCGGACCTAAAGATATATCCGTGTGTACATACCAAGCCATTAGTGGAGCGGGAAAAACATTTGACACATGGCCGGAGATGCTTGATAACATTATTCCATTTATTGGTGGTGAAGAGGAAAAAAGTGAAAATGAACCATTGAAAATATGGGGAAGCATTCAGGATGATAAAATTGTTGCTGCGACATCACCTTTGATTTCAGCACAATGTATTCGTGTGCCGGTACTTGATGGACATATGGCTGCTGTGTTTGTTAATTTTGAGAAAAAACCTACAAAAGAAGAAGTGATTGATAAATGGAACGCATATTCGGGGCGTCCTCAAGAACTTGACTTACCCTTAGCGCCAAAGCAGTTCATAAAATATATGACGGAAGATGATCGTCCGCAAACACGATTAGACCGAGATTATGAACGTGGCATGGGTGTGACAATCGGACGTTTACGTGAAGATAAACAATACGATTACAAATTTGTTTGTATCTCTCATAATACTCTCCGAGGAGCTGCAGGTGGGGCAGTATTAATTGCAGAACTGTTAAAGGCTGAAGGCTATTTAAACTAGAATGAGTAATTAACAATCATTATCGCTTGCTATTGACAATTATCAGAAAATAGTGCATACTATATTTAGACTATTTGATTATTCAAAGAAATAATTGTAAAGGAGTGATTTAATGAAAGATGTTGGTAAAGAGAAAAATCTAGGTTCAAATAAAACCGAAGCGGTTTTAGATGCAGAACGTTATGAAGAAGAAACCCATGTTCATATTCCTCATGAAGAGGCAATCAATGATGCTAAAGACTGGGTTGATGAAAACGAAAAGTAATTAAAATAACGATGAGGAACTGTAGCACAAAACATGTGCTTTAGTTCCTTTTTTTGTCTAGTATATTATCCTTGATAAGCGTATAATAAAGATAGACAAGGAATTCATTGATTAGAGAACAGGAGGTATGTTTATGGGCATACGAGGAAAGTTAACATTATTTACAAATTTGTTAATTTTAGTTGTAGTCATTGGATTGGCAACAGTTTCCTTTTTGGCGCTACAACGAAGTGGTGAAGAAAATCTTAGAGAATTGGAAGATGTGATGTACTCTCAATATGATGCAATGCTACAAGAACATGTTGAGATTCTCATTACGGAATTAGAGGGGATTGTCAATCAGATTGAAGCCGGGGTCATTGATGAGACCCAAGGAAGAATCATTGCTGCAGATATTATTCGTAATGCCAAATATGGCCCCGAAGGCTATTTTTGGGCAGATGATAGGGAAGGGAATAATGTAGTTTTATTAGGAAGTGAAACAGAGGGAACCAATCGTCTAGAGCTTTCTGATGCGCACGGGACAAAAATGATTCGGCTTATGATTGAGGCGGCTGAGAATGGTGGTGGATATACAGATTATTATTTTCCTAAAGCAGGTTCAGACATTGCGGAACAAAAAAGAGGTTATACCCAGTTGTTTGAACCCTTCGGATGGGTTATCGGAACAGGAAATTATATCGATGATATAGAAGCTTACATTGATGTGCAAAGAACAAAGCATAATGAACAGCTTAGAAATAGTCTTTTATTAGTTCTAGTGATGGCCGTCATTATGTTTGGTATTGGATTTATTGGGGCCAATATATTTAGTATCGGAATAACAAAGCCAATACGCAAAATGACAAAGAATTTAGAAAAAGTCTCTCGGTTAGATTTTTCAACGGATCAAAATACAGCAAAATTATCAAGACGAAAAGATGAAATCGGTCAAATGGCAAGTTCGCTAGATTCACTGAATAAAGAATTACGAGACGTTGTCCAAGAAATCTTGCAATTCACCTCAAATCTGAATACCTATGTAAAAGATATGGCTCAAATATCTGCAACGACCAAGGAAAATTCTATTACGGTTGTCAATGCAGTGGATGAATTTGCACAAGGAGCTCAAGAACAAGCAGAAGATGCTCAAGAAAGCGTATATAGTTTAGAATCTCTCAATAGCTTTATTGCTCAGAGTAATCAGCTGGCCGAAGAAGTCTCAGGATTATCGAACAAAGTTTTTAATCGTCAAGAAGCCGGAAATGAATCAGTTAAATCCTTAGTTGAAGAGTTTAATACAACACTTGATGTTATCAAAAAGTTAAATGATGATATTGATAATTTGAGTGAACATTCCAATAGCATAAATGATATTATAAGTGTTATCGAGGGTATTGCAGGGCAAACAAATCTATTAGCGCTCAATGCATCCATAGAAGCGGCTAGAGCCGGTGAAGCCGGAAAAGGATTTGCGGTCGTTGCCTCAGAGATACGATCCCTTGCAGAGCAGACGACCCATTCAACAAAAGAGATTAATGCGATTATTCACATGGTCACTGAAAGCGTTGAAGGATCAAAAGAAAACATGAAGTATTCAAATACGTCAATTAAGAAAGCTTTTGAAAAAATGAATAATGTCAAAGATACATTTGAAGAAACCTCTGAAATTACGGCTGAATCCAATGAAAAGGTTAAGTCGGTACAAGAATCCTTTGAAGGCATAAACAATGCAAAAGAAAAAGCGCTTCATTCAATACAGTCGATTTCGGCAGTCACCCAAGAGAATGCCGCAGCGAGTGAAGAAATTAATGCGAGCATGATGACGCAAAAAGAAATCATATCAGAGCTTGATGCCATTGCCAATCAAGTGTCAGACAACACCAATCGACTGAATGAGCTTATGAAACGATTTACAACTCATTAGATTACAGGCGGATTATATAAGTTAAACAAGGCACTCTTTAAAGAGTGCCTTGTTTATATATTTTTAATACTTTTTATATAAAGGGTATATTTGTTTGTGCTAATATAGTAAAATAAGGTTAAATAAAAAAGTGGATGTGAAATCAGATGGAATCAAAAAAAGATAAAGTGGTTCATACAATCCGCATCAGCGGGTTTTTTAATACACCACCCAGTGAAAAAGAAATCTACCAGGCCATGCGAGATTTTGAACGTTTACAAAGAGTTTTGAGGTGGGTACCCGTAATCTTCTTAGCTGTATTAGGCGGGATTTTTTTTGCTGTCATGAAGTTGTTTGAACTCAATTTACCGGCATTTATTTTGGTGACAATCAGTACAGTTATTATATTAAAAGAATTGAGTACGGTGCTTTTTTCATTACATATGAGAAAGCGATTGATGAAACCCTTAGAAAAGCTTCGAGTTGCGGTTGAAGAAATAGCAAAAGGAAATTATGGATTCACCGTGGAAGAAGAACAGTTTAACATGGTGGGTGACTTAATTGCCTCATTTAATCGAATGAGTATTGAATTAAAAGAAGCAGAAGAATTAAAAGAACGTTATGAACAGAATCGGAAAGAACTCATTGCAGGTATCTCCCATGATCTTAAAACTCCCATTACCTCGATCATAGGATATGTGGATGCCATTCAATCAGGTGTTGCAACAACAGAAGAAAAAAAAGAAAAATACTTAAATATTATTGAGTCTAATGCCCAGTATACCAATAAGCTTATCGATGATTTGTTTTTGTTTTCAAAGCTGGATATTAATCAAATGCAGTACGAGTTTGTCCGAATGCCGATTTGTGAATTTTTGCAAGATGTCATTGTTGAAAAACAGTTGGAACTAGAAGAAAGCGGCGTTAATGTTTCCTATACAATTGATATTGCTAAGGATAAACTGTTAGCTATCGATGGGAAAATGGTTTATCGAATTATGTCGAATATCATGTCGAATGCAATAAAGTACGGAAACAAGGAAACGCCGGAGATTCACATCGAAGCGACGGAAGAGCCCGATGGTGTGAAAGTGGCAATATCAGATAACGGTCAAGGTATATCACAAGAAAACTTAGAACATATTTTTGATGTATTCTTTAGAGAAGATGTATCTAGAAACAAAGAAATTGGCGGAACGGGATTAGGATTGTCGATTGCAAAACAGTTAGTTCAAGCTCATGGAGGCGCCATTTTTGCCACATCAAAAATAGGAGAAGGTACAACAATAACCTTTAGCCTAAAAGATCAAAATTTACAGGAGGACCATGATGAATAAGATATTGATTATCGAGGATGACCAACAGATTGCAGCTTTAGAAAAAGATTTTTTGGAAATGAACGGATACGAAGTAAATATAGAAGCAGACGGACACAAAGGCTTAAAAGAAGCGATGACAGGCGACTATCAGTTAATTATCATTGATATTATGCTCCCCAATGTGAATGGATATGATATACTAATGATGATACGTGATAAATTAAATATTCCTTTTATTGTAGTTTCAGCGCGTAGCGATGACATGGATAAAATCAAAGGGATAGAACTGGGAGCGGATGACTATATGACAAAACCCTTCAATCCTAATGAACTTGTTGCCCGCGTTAAAAATCAATTATCCAGGTATGATCGTTTATTGAACATGAAATCAAAACAAGGTGAAATTGAGTATAATGGAGTTCTTATTAACGAAGAATCAAGGCGGGTCTACGTCAATAAAGAAGAAGTTATTATGACGACAACAGAGTTCGACATTCTTTTGTTTTTTATGAAAAACCCGGATATCGTACATAGTAAACAAACAATATTTGAGCGTGTTTGGGGAGAAGATGAGTATGGAGATATCGGAACCGTTCCCGTATATGTTCAAAAAATACGAAAAAAAATTGAAAAAGATTACACAAGACCCAAAATTATAGAGACCGTATGGGGAGTGGGATATCGATTTAATCGATTATAAAATAGTATAAGAAGGTGTAAGAATGAGATTAGTTCCTATTGGCTCCATAAAAGAGGGGTCATTACTTGCAAAGAGTATCTATGATGAAGATGGACGTGTATTATTAAATAATGGCGTCGATTTAACAGAATCCTTAATCGAAAAACTAAAAGTGAATAAAGTCTATGCGGTACATATTGCAGATGACTATAGTGTTGGTGAGATCAAAGATGTTATTCGGCCGGAATTGCGTAATTTAGCGGTTAAAGAAATCAAGACTGTTTTTGAGGCGATTCGAAAAGAAGTTGAAAAAACAGTGCATACTTTAAAAAACGAGCAGATTCAAATGAATCGACGATTAAAGCTCATGGTGGATCAAAAATATTTTGAAGGTGTTGAACAAATCATCAATGAAATGATGGGTGATATTACGCACAATAAAGACGTCATGATTGGACTTGTTGACATTAAAAATATGCAATCATTTGTGTATCAACATTCCATCCAAGTGACAATTTTATCTATTCTCATCGGAATATCGATGAAAATGAATGGGAAAATGTTGAAAGACTTAGCAATTGCTGCAATGCTCCATGATATTGGGCTGGCCTTTATTGACAAAGAATTAGTGAACTATCGTTCAGACTTTTCGGAAGAGCAAAAAAAGGACTATCAGCTACATTGTAAGCTGGGGAATGATTTTTTGAAAGAAAATACAATGCTAAGTGTAGGTGCTAGAATGGGTGTTTTAGAACACCATGAATACAATGATGGAAGTGGGTATCCTTTAGGGTTAAAAGAAGAGCAGATTCATATCAATGCACGGATTATTCATGTGGCCAATGTCTATGATAAAATGACCTCCGGTCATCTTGGAAGAGTTGTACCTCCCAATGAAGCCATTGAATATATTATGGGAAATGCAGGCAATGGTAGAATCTTTGATTTTGAGATTGCCAATCTCTTTGTACGTCGTATTGTACCTTTTCCCATAGGTTCATTCGTCTTATTATCAAATGGTGAGAAGGCTGTTGTGACTGGATATAATGCAGATAATCCTTTGCGACCGATTGTGAAAATAATTGAAAAAGGTAAGAAAATCGATGAATTGCAGCAATTGAATTTAATTAGTGCAAATACCTTGAATATAACTGTCAAAAAAATCATTTATGAAGTTTAATTGCAAATGTCAAACAACTATATGAATGGCTTAACATCCTGAAATATTGACTTTGACTTCTAAAAATGCTATTATATTAAGGATACGTTAAGACTCTAATTAGAGAAAGTAAGGTGTGAACATGAAAGATTATTCTGATTTAATTGCAAAATGGAGTGAGCTGGTGCAAGAGGCTGACGTCATTGATCCGAGTTTATATGGGCGTTATGAAGTAAAAAGAGGATTGAGAGAATTGTCAGGTAAAGGCGTTCTCGCTGGATTAACTCGTATAGGTGAAGTTTATTCGTATATTATAGATGAAGGCGAAACAATACCGCAACCGGGACGATTAATTTATAGAGGCATTGATATCGATGATTTAGTTAATGGATTCCGTGATGACCAGAGATTAGGTTTTGAAGAAACAGCATATCTTCTCCTTATGGGAAATCTTCCGACAAAACCAGAACTTGATAAGTTTACTGAAGTCCTAGGTGGGTATCGCATATTACCTGATGGCTTTATTCGAGATATGATTATGGGATTGCCAAGCAAAGATATGATGAATGTCTTGGCCCGTAGTGTGCTTGCACTCTACTCATTTGATGATAATCCGGACGACATTAGTATTGATAATATTATGAAACAATCCTTGCGATTAATTTCAACAATGCCTTTATTGGCTGTATATGGCTATCAATCGTGCCAATATTATGAAGGAAAAAGTAGTTTGATCATCCATTCGCCACGAACAGATTTAAGCACAGCTGAGAATATTTTATATATGTTGCGACATAATAATGAATATACACCTCTTGAAGCTCAATTACTAGACTTGGCATTGGTCTTGCATGCAGAGCATGGAGGCGGTAATAATTCAAGTTTTACGACACATGTAGTCACCTCTTCAGGTACAGATACATATTCAACAATAGCTGCGGCTATAGGATCTTTAAAAGGACCAAGACATGGTGGCGCCAATATAAAGGTGGCTGAAATGTTAGACGATCTTAAGACAGAAGTTTCTGATTGGGACGATGACGATCAAATTTCAGATTATATTGAGAGACTCTTAGATAAAAAAGCCTTTGATAAACAGGGTCTTGTTTATGGAATAGGACATGCGGTTTATTCCTTATCTGATCCAAGAGCTGTTATTTTTAAAGAATATGTTGAGCAATTGGCTAAAGAAAAAGGCTTAACAGACGAATATAATCTATATAGTCGAGTGGAAGCTCTTGCGCCCAAGATTATTGGTGAAAAGAAGAAAATGTATAAAGGTGTTAGTGCCAATGTGGATTTTTATTCAGGATTTGTATATAGAATGTTAGGAATACCTACAGAACTATACACGCCATTATTTGCAATATCTAGAACAGTCGGTTGGTGTGCCCACCGTATCGAGGAATTAAACAACGGAAGTAAGATTATTCGACCGGCATATCGTTCAGTAGCTAAGCGAAGAGAATATATACCGATCGATGAACGTTAAGCATAGTTTTTCGCTCTGTGAAAAAAAGTGTAACTAATAAAGCCTATAATAAGTCCCAGATAGTAGGTAATAAAGCGCCAAATAAGAATAACGGATGTAATATGGTGATGTAATAAGAAGGTGCTAAAGATTAAGAAAAAGCCGCCTTCAGCACCACCTGAAGCTCCCGGTAAGGGTACGATAGACGTTATTAACATGACATAAGAGCTTGCAAGTATTATTCGTAAAAAACTAACCGGATAGATATCAAGGGACAAAAGTATAAAATACGCAATGGTATAAAATGACATTAATTTGAAAATGTTGAGTAATATAGTTAAAGCAAATAATCGTTTGTTCTTAAGTAAATAGTGTATTTCATGATGGAAATCAGCAATAAGAGATTTCCATTTTTTATAGCGTTTTTTTTGCTTTTTTGCACAAGAAAAAGGCTTTAGCATTAAAAGGATAGAATGTAATAATCGATGCGATATTTTTGAGGAAAGAGCAATAGCGCATAAGGAGACAATTATTAGTAAATTAAGGATGAAGCCAATGACGGTAAAGAAATTGGCGGATGCATTAATATAAATTTTGGCATAACTAAAATGCCCAAGAATCAAAGTGATTGATCCTAGTAAGACGAGAGCAATTTGATAGACAATAAAATTATGTGTTGAAAGACTCGTGCTATGACCGATGCTAAACTTAGATTCCTTGCTTAGGGCATAGATTTGAAAGGGTTGTCCACCGCTAGAAAAGGGAGTGATTCCGTTAAAAAACTGGGTAGATAATACTAATTTAAATACTTTGGAATAGGCATACTCTTCATCATAAGCTTTGATAAACAAATGTAGTGATTTGGCTTCGAATACCCAGTAAAGAAGAATTAGTAGTAAGGAGATGCTGATCCATCCCCAATGAACCGACTGCAATTGTGACAAAATCTGTGTATACTCATTTTTAATCAATATAATAATGGAAAGTATAGTAAAAGCAATAATTGGTGCTATTTTTCCTTTAGTTAGTATGTGCTTCATGGTACACCTCATTTAATAAGTCAGAGTAGATGGCGTGAAGTGAATGTCCAATAATGTTTAAAGAACGCTCTTTAGCAATCAAATACGCTTGATCTAATTGAATCGTTAATGCTCCTGAAAAATAGTCGCAAATATATTTTTTGAAGTCTTTATTGGTGCTTGCTTTTTTGCAATGAATTGAATCTTCAAGCCAGTCTGCATAGACCGGAATATTACGGACAATAATGGGTAAACGACAAGCAAGTGCCTCTAACACAACAATTCCTTCAGTTTCTTCATAAGTGAGCATCAAAAATAAATCAGACTCACAATAGGCAGATAGCATATTGTGGACATAGCCGAGAAAATGAATATTTGAAGATGCAGTTTTAATTGCTTTTCTAACTTCAGGTGTCATCAGTGCTTTGGGTGTCGTTCCGCACCAGACAAAAGTATATTCAGGTAGTTGCTTGGCTAATTTAATAAAATCAAGTATGCCTTTACGCTTAATTTGTAAACCGACAGACAGAATAATTTTTTCGTCGGAGGCAAAGCCATAGGTGGTTCGAAAATTGCTTTTCATATATTGGAATTGTCGACGGTTAAAATGATTTAAATCAATACCGTTGGACACATTTTCAATAGGTGGTGATAAATGATAGCTTTCAAGCAGCTGTTTTGAATACTTGCTTGGAGTTATAATTAGGTCACCGGTATTATACATCTTGCGTAAAATACATTTAAACAAGGGTGCTATATAATTGGAAAAAATGAAGGAGTTTTTAAAATCTTCTTCCGTGCTGTGAGCATGAATAACAACTTTTTTTCCTTTATACTTAGCATACTTTGCGAGTAGATAACTTTGGAGACCAATCGTGTTAATATGAATGATATCACATTGTCTAAAGTCTCTAAGTTTTGAGGTATGATTTATTTCATTTAAGTCCAAGGCTTTTTTTTGGTGGATAATAGCTCGACCAACACCGGAGTGTTTAATGAAATGTAATGCTTCTGAATATAATAATACGTTCATAATTCCTCCTAGATAAGCTCAGATTTTGGTCTCGAAATAATGTGCGCATATATTTTTTCGGCATTTTTTCCATAGTTTTCTTTTGAAATTGATCGAATAATAATTTGTGCATTTTGAGTTAATAGCTTTCTTATGACAGGATTGGATAAACTGTGTTGAATGTTTTCAAGCAGTTCTTGTTCAGTCGTAAATAAATAACCGGTTTTTTTATGAAGAACAATATCTTTAACATGGGTATCATTGTAAACGATGACAGGTAGATTACATGCCATTGCCTCAATAATTGTTAAACCTTGAGTTTCCGTTTTTGAACAACTAATGAATAGTGTCGCTAAATTATAATAAAGATGAATATGCTCAAAAGGAATTTTCCCGGCAAAAATCACATAATCACTAATTTTTAATTTATGACAAAGTTTTTCAAGTTTTGATCGAAATGGGCCATCACCAACAAACATAATACGAATCGATGGATTCTGGTCTAGTAATTTAGGTAACTGCCGAATGAGCATATCATGACTTTTTTCTTCGCTTAAACGCCCAACAGATAACAAAATATGATGGTCTTTTGTTAAGCCGTATTTTTGGCGTAATGCATCAAGTTCGGGAGTGTTCTGACTCATGTGTATAAAATGACTTAAGTCAATGCCCGTTGGCATCACAAAGATATTATTTCGAACACCGTAATCAATCAACGCATTTCGGGTTTTTGCAGAGGGAGCGATAACACCGTCATAACTTTTTACATAAAATTTACTGCCTGTTTTAATGAATTTCTTGAGTACACTGTGTCCGTACTTTAGACGATTGACGTAATGGGTATAATCTTCATACATGGTGTGATAGGTATGAACAGTTGGTATATCTAGTGTCTTGGCTATATGACGTCCTAAAAGTCCGATGCTGAATTCAGTATGGGTGTGGATTAGGTCAAAGTGCATTGTTTTAATCTGGGATAATTTATGCGTGCTAATGGGAATGCCGACACGAAATTCTTTCCAACGATGGAAAGGAATTGATTTTATGCGTATAATATTCGTCCGCTCATCTAAATATCCGGGAACATCAACCGTTATGATTGTAACCTCGTGGCCTAAGCGTACTAATTCTTCTTCTAACATGAGGACTGACGTAACTACACCATTGATTTGGGGGAGATAACAGTCTGTAAAGAGTCCGATTTTCATAATAAATACTCACTCCTTTATATGTTTCATTTTATATGTTATCTCTATAATAACCCATTTAGATTAGAAAATCCTTAGAAAATAGAAAAATTAACGTAAGAACTTTCAAGATAAAGAACTTTCCCGATGTTGACTAAATTATTTATTTCGGTATAATTAAAAGAGTTACATAATATAGAAATATATGAATTGAAATGGAGGAGAATGAAGATGATGAAAAAAATAAGTGTTTTATTTATAATTCTTATATTAGTAGTAGGTTGTGGAAAGAATGCGACAGATGATGCATATGGTAAAAAAACAGACACACTTGATAAAGATGTTATAAAAGTAGGTATGGAACTTCAATATCCACCCTTTGAAACGAAGAATACAGAGGGGGAGCCGGATGGAGTTTCGGTTCAATTAGCCTATGCATTAGGGGAGTATTTGGACAAAGAAATCGAAATCGTCGATACTCGATATGCAAGCTTGATTCCTGCACTAGAGACAGGCAATGTCGATATTATTATCTCGTCAATGACGGTCACACCGGAAAGACTTGAACGTGTTGATTTTTCAGATGAATATACGTCAGCACCATTAATGGTTTTGGCACATGTGGATTCAAAAGTTAATGGTCCGGAAGATATTAATGATCCGGAAGTGAAGATTGCTGTGAAATCAGGAACGGTTGCAGAAATATGGGCAAAAACAAACGCACAAGAAGCAACGCTTATTAATATTGAACAAGAAGCGACAGCTGTATTAGAGGTTGCTCAAGGAAAAGCAGACATATTTATCTATGATCCGCTATCAGTTATTCGACATAATCAAAATTATCCGGATACAACAAAGGCAATTTTAGAGCCACTTCCAAATACAAAAGGCTGGGGAATTGCTATGCGAAAAGGCGAAGATAAATTAAAAGAGAAAATCAACACATTTTTAGAAGAAGCAAAAGAAGATGGTACGTATGATGAAATCCGACAAAACTATCTACAAGATGAAATAGCAGAATTTGAAGAATACGGGTTAGATTTCTTTTTCTAAACTCGAAATGACTAGAGAAGAAAAGACATGAAAGAAGGACCGTATGAATAAAATAAATAAAACCTTAAATTTTATAATAGCCTTATCTTTGTACGTCGGTTTATTTTATTTTGTGACCACACGTGCAATTGGAGTGAGGCTAGATTTTACTCCCTATGTTGAATACCGAACAGTTATATTCAACGGATGGATTAAAACTATTGAAGTAAGTGTTCTTGGGGTGTTACTGTCCTTAGTTGTAGGTCTTGTTTTGTATTTTATGAGTCAATCCGGTGTAGTGGCAATAAAATATGTTGCAGGGATTCATAAAACAATTATATTTGGTACACCACTACTTGTGATTGCAATTGTATCCTATTATTATATAGGTAATGCTTTTTCAGTTGATTCAAAGCTTTTAGTGGGTGTGGTTACACTTGGCTTATACATTGGCGCTTATATTTCGGACATATACAAAGGCGCCATTGAATCGATTCATATTAACCAGTGGCAAACAGCGAAAATGTTTGGGCTTACACGAGCCCAAACATATCGTTATGTCATCTTTCCCCAAGTACTAAAAAGTATATTGCCGCCACTTGCCGGTCAGTTTGCATTAACGATTAAAGGAAGTGCATTGTTGTCCTATATGGCGTTGAACGAATTTTTTAATGAAATAAATGTTGTGCAGTCAAGTACATTCCGTTTTGCAGAAGGATTTGTCGTTGTGTCTATTGGCTATTGGATTATCACAGTACCTTTGATCATCTTTGTGCGAAAGCTAGAAGAACGACTTCATGTACGTATTATAAAATAATAGAGAGGCTTTGGTGAAATCGTGAATTTGAAACTCGATCACGTTGAGAAATACTATGATGATGTGAGGATATTAGATAAACTTGATTTATCTATGAAAAATATAAAAGTGCTTGCGCTTATTGGTCCTTCAGGAAGTGGAAAATCGACGCTTCTTAGATTAATAGCCGGACTTGAATCCTTTGAAGGTGGTAATATTGTGTTAAATAATCAATCCATTGACAAGGTGGATTTGACGGAGTATCGAAAACGTATAGGCTTTGTTTTTCAAGATCACAACCTATTTAATCACTTGTCGGTCATTAATAATATATGTATGATTATGGAAAAAGTCCATCATCGAAAACATACACAAGCACGAACAGAAGTTGAAGCATTATTAACAAAATTCGGCTTAATTGATCATAAGAATAAACAACCTCATCAAATTAGTGGAGGTCAAGCCCAGAGAGTATCTATCGTAAGAGCCCTTGCTATACAGCCGGAAGTCATTTTGCTTGATGAACCGACATCAAGCTTAGATCCGGTACTAACATTTGAGGTTTTAAAATCCATTGAAACTTTGGTTGAAGACAACAAAGATGTTATCTTAGTAACCCATGAAATAGGTTTTGCAAGGGAACTTGCAGATTACATTATTTATATGGAAGAAGGTAGAATCATCGAACATGGTGCAACGAATATATTGGAAGAACCTCAGACAGAGAAGTTAAGAATATTTTTGGATAAAGTATTATCATTTCATTAAAGGAGGAAGAGAATGTCATTTAATCGAATGGATTTAGAAGATCGTAAACGGCCTGAAGGGCGCAACGCTATTTTGGTCTATGGATATAGTAAAGAAGGTGTCCAGAGTTTGAGAACAATCATGGCCGAGGCAGGTATTGATGAGCTCATCTATATTGAACAGGCAGATTGTAATCAACGAATCAAAGAAATAATTACAGATAAGGAAGCAGACGCAGTGTCATCCTATCATGAACATGATGATAAAGTGATTATTTTTAATAGTACAAGCCAGTATGAGGTTAATGCATTTATTACAAAACTGTTTAAGGATGTTGATGTGCGTCCTATTGTAGCAATGGTAACTCCGACAAGTAAAAAATGGCAGTTTAGCGAGTTAGTTGAAGAATTAAAGCGAGAAAAAGAGGCGTTGAAATAATGAATTTTTTGAATGAACCCATATACATTTATATTATTATATTTGTCGTAAAGATTATTGAAGTGACAATGGCAACAATACGTATTGTGCTGGTCACTAAAGGTGAACGTATAAAAGGAGCTATGATTGGGCTTGTTGAAGTTGTCATATGGGCTCTTTTAGTATCGCAAGTACTAGCGAATCTGACAGAAGATCCATTTAAACTGGTGGTGTATGCATTAGGATTTTCTATTGGAACATTTTCAGGTTCTTTCTTTGAGCAAAAGTTAGGGTTTGGAAGTGTTCGTGTCGAGATTATTGTGAAAGAAAGTTCAGGCAAAGAATTGGGAAAAGCACTTCGTACAAAAGGCTTTGCAGTTACAGAAGTTGTTGGACAGGGGATGAATCATCCACGTTCGGTTCTTATTATGCATATTAAGCGTAAACGGTCTGCTGAAGCGATTAATTTAATTAAGCAATTGGAGCATAATGCCGTCATTACGATTAACGACGTAAAACCGGTTTATGGAGGATATGGGATCCTAAAAAAATAATTAAGGAGAAAATTAATGGGTTATGACATTCAGTTTAAAGATTTAATGATAAAATTCGAAAAAAAAACCATTATTGAAGGTTATAATTTGGACATTAAAAAAGGAGAAAAAGTATTAATTTCCGGAAAATCAGGAACGGGTAAATCCAGTCTAATCAAGGCACTCTTGGGGTTCGTTGAATATGAAGCGGGTGAGATAGTCGTTCAAGGAAGTGCTATTGAAGGCAAAGATTTTAGAGAGGTTCGAAATCAGTTTGCTTACGTCAATCAAGATGTAACTATTCGTAAGGGAAATGTAAAGAATTACTTACTTAGTATTCAAAGCTACAAACATAATTCCTTAAATTTTTCCGGTGATTATTTATTAGACAATGAATTAATGGAGTATTTTGAATTTGATCCCCGCTATGTCTATAAAAATTCAGAAGATTTATCGGGGGGAGAACGACAACGACTCGGTATTATTTTGGCAATTATGCTAAAACGGCCCATTTTTTTGCTGGATGAAATAACCTCGGGACTTGATAAAGAACTGAAGAAAAAAACTGTCGATTACTTTGCCCAATGTGAAGAAACCGTCATTGCCATAAGTCATGACCAAATATGGGAAGACCATGGGGCTTTTAGAAAGGTTGGGTGGGCTTAATGGGTGTTGAACCAATAGGAACCCTAAATCTGATTTTTCTCATTGCATTAGTAATACCGATTTTTATATTTAATCGAAGTATAGGTATCACTCAAACAAAAAAAATTATCATTTCAATAGCACGGATGGTTATCCAGTTAACAATTGTTGGCATTTATTTGCAATATATTTTTGACTTAAATAATATTTGGTTGAATATTGCTTATATCATTGTTATGATTGTAGTAGCAACGATATCTATTGGTGGCTCGATTCCCATAAAACGCACAATCGCATTTTTGCCGGTTTTAATTTCCTTGCTGATCCCGAATATATTGATGCTACTTTTCTTTAATGGTTTTGTCATCCAAATTGATCAAATCTTTGAAGCAAAGTATATTATTACAATTGGGGGGATGTTGTTAGGTAACGGACTAAATGGAAATATGATTGGTTTATCCACGTTTTATAATGGATTAATAAAAAATGAAAATGTTTATCACTATGATTTGATGCTTGGCGCAACGAAATTTGAAGCCCTAAAACCATATTTTAAAGAGGCTGTTTTAGTGTCGGTTAATCCGACCATTGCCTCAATTGCTACAATTGGTTTAGTCTCACTACCAGGAATGATGACTGGTCAAATCCTAGGGGGAACGATTCCGATTGAAGCGATTCGATACCAAATTGCAATTATGATTGCAATATTTATAACCAAGTACTTTAATATATATTTGGCTATAGTACTATCATCAAAAAATATGTTTAACGCTAAATGTCAGATAAAAAAGCAGTTTCTAAAAGAGGAGGTATCATCGTGAAAAAAGTGATTATATATTTTAGTCTCATGCTCCTTCTTATGGGATGTACTCTAGAAACAGTTGATGTCGGAAAAGGCAACGATAAATCAACGGAGCAAGAGGTAATTGTTGAAACCGTATTTGAACCCCGAACAGTCTCTGCAAGCTATATCAATGTGGAAGCGGAACGGTTAAATGTCCGAAGCGATGCAGATATTGAAAGTACACAAGTCGGCGCAGTCTATAAAAATGATAAATTTCAAGTGATTGATGAAAAAGAAGATTCGCAAAAAAGATTATGGTATCTCGTGGAATTTGAGCCAAATAAGCAAGGATATGTCGCAGGATGGTTTTGTGCACAGACAGAGATTACTATTCGCGTTGAGGAAAACTCAACACAAATCGTAGATATTGAAGTTATGCCAATTCCTCAGTATATCGATAATCCTTTTAAACCCAATGAAATCAATGTGGGTGATCAAATTGTCGGTATGCTGGTTAAAGAAATCAGCCAAATTGATAACCTCAACAAAATTGTCTTTGATGGCGAAGTGGAACTTACCGGAACGTTTTATCATGAGACATCCCGATTATCTTTTGGAACAGTTGTTCGTTTTGTTCCGGATGAAGCATCGAGTGTTCTCTTGCCGAGAATGGGTAATGATATATCCGGGGTATTGTTTATCCTTAACGATTACAGTGAAGTTGCCAATAAATTTGGCGAAGTCGGAACCCAAGGTTTTGCAACGATGAAGATTAAGGATTATACGATAGGCTATGGTGTTGAGGATGCCTATAATCAAGCAACGCTTGTATCTGTAACGATAGAATAGGGGGCCCTATGCAACAGACAGAACAATACACGAAGTTGGTAAATGCGATTGAATTTTTTTCTCAACGATTTTCCCTTGAAAATATGCTTGAATATATATTTGATTTTTCAATAGAATTGATTCATCCGGCATCGTGCATACTCATTGTTGAAAAAGATGGCATATATGAAGTTGAAAATTACAAAGGTGCATATAATCATGCCTTGTCTTTTTTAAAAGAACCCCATCATAATGAACTTGTGTATTTTCATGCAGGACTGATTAATGAAGAAAGATTAAACACCTACATACCAAGTGAACTATTTTTAAAAGATAAACCTAAGTATGCGATTCCTCTTATTATGGGAAAAAGCTTACTTGGGTTTGTGGCATTTTATAAAGAGGACGTTACGGAAGGTGACCTAATCATAGCGGAAGCCTTAATGAACTTATTTAGTTTATCTCTTTCAAATTATGAATCATATAATGCATTAGAACAGGTTAAGAAAAAATTAGATGCAAAAGTATTCAACCTTTTTGCAATCAATCAGGCGTCAAAAGCATTGCTGAGTGAACTTGATGTAGGCCAAGTTATTCAAATGACAAACAGTGTCTTTTCTGAATTGACACAAAGTCGAATTACATCGATTTATATTTTTGATGACATTGGACAACGATATGAATGCATGAATTTAATTGATGTATATAATAAAATTCGCTTTAGACCTTCTTTTATTCATAGTAAAAATATTAAGAATAACCGGTGTGGAGTGGTTATCGATTATGATAATCCCGATGAAAAACAATTGTTTTCAGCTTTCTTTTCTGAGTCCATGAGTATACTAGATACCTATGAAACAAAATATATTATTAATCTAATTCAAGATGGATATTTGCTTGGGTTTGTTACCTTAAGTCGAAAAGTCAATGAAAGCGAGTATGAAAGCGAGATTTTTGAATTGATTGAAAGTCTTGCATCGGCAACATACATTGCAGTGGCCAATGCAAGAAATATGGAAGCACTTAAAAATCATCGTCAACTTTTGCATGAAAAGTTTACACGATTACAAGTCATGAATAATCTTGTTAAAAACTTGAATTTGGCTGAAGACATTGAAAATTTAGGAGAGCTTACCCTAGAGACATTAAAAGTAGCATTTGGATACAAGTCAAGTTGCTTTGCCTTGTTCAATCAGAGGGATTCCTCTTTTCAGATTCAAAATCAACTTCATATGGAAACTGAAGGCTCATCTTTTTCGATGAAGGAAGACCTTGAGTTTTTAAAAAATGGTAAAGCGGTTATAAAGTATTCTGCGGATGATGTTGCTAGTCTGCTTGCAGAAGTTTACACGGATGACCTCTATGAGTCTGTTCAAGGGGCAATTATAGTCCCCTTGCATATTGATCATATTCTTCCGGAATTACTAGGAGTTATCTGCTTGTTTTCTGTCGAAAAAGGACTTATGTTTTCGGAAGAAAATTTATTGACCTTAGAAACGATTGCTAATCATATTGCACCGATTGTAAAACAGCTGAATGAGGTCGAAAATGTTCGGTTAAACTATATTCGAGATGAAGCCATAGAGTTTGTGAATATCCTTTCTGAGTTTGTCGATAACATGCGCTACAGTACAGAATCTTTTTATATTATTCTTGCAATAGCCAAAGACAAGCAATTGTTTCATCGCCGGGTGGTTTCTGACATAAAAGAACATAACAAATATACCTTTTCATTGGATAAAAATACCTTAGGAATATTAGCATATACAGACGAAGCCAAAGATCAATTATGTGATTTGTTAAGTGAGGCTTATACCTATGAAGTTTTAGCAATCAAGGATGAAGAGATTCCGGTCGTGAGTATTCTAAAACAGATTGAAAAAATTGTTTTTCCGAAAGACGTATAGAGAGTAGGGATTTTTATGGAAGCAAAATATATTGAACACTTGATGCGAACCCCTCTTTTTGCAAATATTGATGCCAAGGAATTGGAGTATGTGCTGGTTTGCTTGAAACCATCCTTTCAAAAGTATCAAGCCAATGACATAGTTACGATGGAAGGGCATCCATTTACGGGTATTGGAGTCGTTATTGAAGGTGAAGTTAAGGTGACCAAGACCAACGAAGCCGGAGATCGAATCATCATGAGTATTCTTGGTGAGGGAGGGATCTTTGGTGAGATGGTTGCGTTTTCGTCAATGAACCAGTGGCCGGCTTCGGTTGTTGCAGCTAAAGATACAGAGATTTTCTTTATCAAGCCGGATATAATTGTTAATCAATGTAGTCGTATGTGCATGGGGCATCGCCAGCTAACGATTAATCTGCTGCATTTAATCTCTGATAAGGCATTGGCCTTGAATCGAAAGGTGAGTTATCTATCCATCAAGAGTATGCGTGGAAAACTTGCAAAATTTCTTATGGAAGAATATCATCAACATCAAAAACAAACCTTTGATATTCGTTTTAACCGAAATGAACTTTCAGAGTTTTTGCATGTATCGAGACCATCCATGTCCAGAGAGTTGTCTCGAATGAAAGATGAAGGGATTCTAGATTATTATCAAAATACATTTCGACTAATCAATATGAAAAAAATGAGTGAATATGCAAGTTATCTAAATTAGCATATGATAAGATATGAAAAAAAATTTAATGCATCTTGTATACAATAAACATAAATGATATAATAGACAATGATTGGTGGTGAAGTTGTGTTTTTTTCTAAAGCAAACAAAATTATTGAGCAGTTAGAACTTCATTCAAACATAGTCCAAGAATGCTTTGCAAGCTTTCAGCAAAGTTTTGAAAAAGTTGCTCAAACACCGGAACAAAAGTATGTCGATGAATTTGAACCGATGGTGGATGAATTAAGTCAACTCGAGAAGCGGGCCGATCGCATTCGACATGAAGTGATTCGCTATCTTCTTAATGGTGGTTTTCTAGTTGATAACAGAAAATCGACAATGCGTTTAATCGAAGGGCTTGATCATGTTGCGGATTTATCAGAAGATATTATTCAAATGATTGTTTATGAAAAGATTCAACTGCCAAAGTGGCTTATGCAACAGATTATAGAAATTAACACCATTACAAACCAACAATTAAAACTATATATTGATCTTATGAACAAGATTGTATCCGACTATAACCTTGAAGATGTCGTATCTGACTTAGAAAAAATTGAAGCCTTAGAATCCAAAGTTGATGCAATAGAAATTGCGACAATCAAGCAAATATTTAATATGCCTAACGTTGAATTAGCATACAAAAACCAGTTAAAAGCCTTGATAAATATGGTTGCTGAGATTTCGGACAACATTGAAGACTTATCTGATGAAGTTGAAATCATATTGGCTTCTAGGAAGATTTAATGGGTGTTTTAGCTTTAATATCCGGGGTGTTTTTAGGCTGGGGACTTGGTGCGAATGATTCGGCGAATATATTTGGAACAGCAGTATATAGTCGGGTGGTCTCTTTTCGACTCGCAATTACATTAACAGCGATTTTTGTTACATTAGGGGCAACCTTAGAAGGTCATCAAGGCGTTATAAAAGTGAGTAGTCTTTCTGCAACAAATGGAATTATATCCTTATCAAATGCCACATTGGTTATGTTTGCAGCAGGGATAACGGTTCTCTTAATGACACTATTTGAACTTCCTGTTTCAACAAGTCAAGCAGTAATAGGTGCAATACTTGGGCATGGATTTTTTCTTGGACAAGGAAATCTAGGAACCGCCAAACAATTTTTTGGTGCATGGATTTTCACCCCAATCGGCGGGATGCTCTTTGCTATGATTTTATATGGAATCATAAAAAAGCATTTTGAAGAACGGTTGACGAATTTTCGCTTTTTTCAGAGTTTTATTCGTTATGGCTATATTTTTGCCGGTATATTTGGAGCCTATAGTTTAGGGGCCAATAATGCTGCAAATGTATTTGGCGTTATATCATCAGTATCAAGTGGGTGGATTACATCCTATGCAGGACTTTTTGGAGGAATGGCAATCGCACTTGGAGTTTTAACGTATTCAAAACCGGTCATGCGAACGGTGGGTAAAGGAATATTGCCTTTATCGGATATTACAGGATTTATAGTTGTAATTGCCTCGGCCATTACAGTTTACATATATGCGCGTATAGGAATACCGGTATCCACGAGTCAAGCCGTTGTCGGTTCGCTTGTTGGAATCGGATTAATTAAAGATTATCGGATTATTAATATAAAACTTTTGTATCGTATATTGGTTGGATGGTTTATGACACCGGCCTTATCAGGTTTTTTGACGTATCTTTTGCTCACAATTTTTATATAGTTTACTTTAAATCATGAAACTGATATAATGACTTTAGGCTTAAAGACCTTGTTTAAGCGTAGAGTTTATATATATGGTCATTGCATTTTGCAGTTGACCGCAACATATTTTTTTAAATTTCAAGGAGGTATAATAATGTCTAACAAAAAAGTTATGAAGACGATGGACGGTAACCAAGCCGCTGCATACGTATCTTATGCATTTACAGACGTAGCTGCTATTTATCCGATTACCCCATCTTCTCCAATGGCTGAGAATGTTGACGAATGGGCTGCCCATGGTCAAAAAAACATTTTCGGACAAGAAGTTAGTGTAACAGAATTACAATCTGAAGGTGGTGCCTCAGGTGCCGTTCATGGTTCTCTTCAAGCAGGTGCGTTAACTACAACATATACTGCTTCTCAAGGACTTCTGTTAATGATTCCTAACATGTACAAGATTGCAGGTGAGTTATTACCATGTGTATTCCATGTTAGTGCGCGTGCACTTGCAGGTCATGCCTTATCAATTTTTGGTGATCATTCAGATGTAATGGCGGCAAGACAAACTGGTTTTGCTATGTTAGCATCCGGTAGTGTTCAAGAAGTTATGGATTTAGGTGGTGTTGCTCACCTCGCAACAATTAAGTCGCGTGTACCTTTCGTACATTTCTTTGACGGATTTAGAACATCTCATGAAGTACAAAAAATCGAAATGATTGACTACGAAGATTTCAAACAACTTGTAGACATGGATGCTGTTAGAGCATTTAGAAATAACGGACTTAATCCTGAGCGTCCTGTAACTCGTGGTACTGCTCAAAATCCTGATATTTTCTTCCAAGCAAAAGAATCAGCAAACAAGTTTTATGATGCTGTTCCTGCAATTGTTGAAGACTATATGAAGAAGATTAGTAAAGTTCTTGGTCGTGAGTACAACTTATTTGATTATGTTGGTGCTGCTGATGCTACAAAAGTGATTATTGCAATGGGATCAGTTACTGATACAATTGAAGAAACAGTTGAATACTTAATGAACAAAGGCGAAAAAGTCGGACTACTTAAAGTACGTTTATATCGTCCTTTCTCTACAAAGCATTTCTTAGCAGCATTACCACAATCTGTTGAAAAGATTGCTGTATTAGATCGTACAAAAGAGCCAGGAGCAACTGGAGAGCCATTATACTTAGATATTCGTTCTATATTCTACAATTCAGACAGAACACCTCTTGTTGTAGGTGGACGTTATGGCCTTGGTTCAAAAGATACAACACCTTCACAAATTCTTGCAGTATTCAAGAATTTAGATGCAGATGTACCTAAGAATAACTTTACACTAGGTATCAACGATGACGTAACTAATCTTTCATTAAACGAAGACGAAAGAATCGTTACTGAAAAAGAAGGAACACGTCGTTGTAAGTTCTGGGGTCTTGGTTCTGACGGTACAGTTGGTGCCAACAAAAATACAATTAAAATCATTGGTGATAAGACGGACTTATACGCTCAAGGTTACTTCAGCTATGACTCTAAAAAATCCGGTGGTATTACTGTGTCTCACTTACGTTTTGGTAAAGAGAGAATTCAGTCAACATACCTACTTGATGAAGTTGACTTTGTTGCATGTCATAACCAATCCTATGTCGATAAATATGACTTATTAAAAGGACTCGTTCAAGGTGGTACATTTGTACTTAATACACAGTGGACGGCGGAAGAACTTAATGAGCACTTACCAGGCGAATTGAAGCGTGAAATCGCTGAAAAAGAAGTAAACCTTTATATTATCGATGCTGTTGATTTAGCTGAAAAAATCGGTTTAGGCAATCGTATCAATACAATTATGCAATCGGCATTCTTTAAATTAGCAAATGTTATTTCAGCAGAAGATGCTGTAAAATTCATGAAAGAATACGCTGAAAAAGCATATGGTAAAAAAGGTGAAAAGATTGTTAAATTAAACTATGATGCAATTGATGCAGGTCAAGACGCTTTAATTAAAGTTGACGTTCCTGCTGATTGGGCTCAAGCGGAAGATACAATTGAAGCTGATGCTAATGTTCCGGAATTTGTTAAGAATATTCTTCGGCCGGTTAATGCACAAAAAGGTGACAGTCTTCCAGTATCCGCATTTGTTGGTGCAGAAGACGGTACATTCCCACAAGGTACGGCAGCCTATGAAAAACGTGGTATTGCTGTAAACGTTCCTGAGTGGATTCCAGAAAACTGTATTCAATGTAACCAATGTTCATTCGTATGTCCTCATGCTTCTATTCGTCCATTCTTATTAGACGAAAATGAAAAAGCAAATTCACCTGAAGGTCTTATTACCGTTGGACCAAAAGGAAAAGGCTTCGAAGGACTTGAGTATGTAATGCAAGTGGATATTCTTGACTGTCAAGGTTGTGGAAACTGTGCGGATGTTTGTCCTGCTAAGAGCAAAGCATTAGTGATGAAACCAATCGAAACACAAGAAAAAGAGATTGAAAACTGGGAGTATGTATCTGAAAACGTATCTTACAAAGATACACTTGTTAGCACAGGTACAGTAAAAGGTAGTCAGTTTGCACAACCATTAATGGAGTTCTCAGGAGCTTGTGCAGGTTGTGGAGAGACACCATACTTGAAAGATATTACACAATTGTACGGCGACCGTATGTTAGTTGCTAATGCAACTGGATGTTCATCTATTTGGGGTGGCTCAGCACCATCAACAGTATATACAACCAATGCAGAAGGCAAAGGACCAGCTTGGGCGAACTCATTATTTGAAGATAATGCTGAATACGGTTATGGTATGGCAATGGGTGTTAAACAAATCCGTAAACAACTACTCGTTCAAATGGAAGCTATCTTAGCACTTGATGTCAATGCGGATGTTAAGTCTGCACTTCAAGAGTGGATTGACGGCATGAATGATGCAGATCAATCAAAAGAAGCCTCTAAAAAAGTGGAAGCTTTATTTGGTACAGATCTTGGAAGCGAAGAAGCAAACAAACTTCTTAGCGATATAGAAACAAACAAAGATTATCTTATTAAGAAATCTGTTTGGATTGTTGGTGGTGACGGATGGGCATATGACATCGGTTATGGCGGTCTTGACCACGTACTTGCAAGTGGTGAAAATGTGAATGTTCTTGTATTTGATACAGAAGTATACTCAAATACAGGTGGTCAATCTTCAAAATCAACGCCTACAGCTGCAGTTGCTAAATTTGCTGCTTCAGGTAAGAAAGTTAAGAAGAAAGATCTTGGTATGATTGCAACAACTTATGGTTATGTATATGTAGCTCAATGTGCTATGGGTGCCAACCAAAATCAATTTATGAAGGCCTTAAAAGAAGCTGAAAGTTTTGATGGACCATCACTGCTTATTGTTTATGCTCCATGTATCAATCATGGTATTAAAGTAGGTATGGGCAAAGCGCAAGAAAGAATGGCGAAAGCTGTTGAAGCCGGCTACTGGCATTTATGGAGATTTAATCCATTACTTGCTGATGAAGGGAAGAATCCATTTGTTCTTGATTCAAAAGAACCTACAGCTGATTTCCAAGAATTCTTACAAGGTGAAGTACGTTATACTTCATTAATGAACCAATTCCCTGAAATCGCTAAGGATATGTTCAAACAAGCTGAACAAGACGCCAAAGAGCGTTATGAAAGCTATGTAAGAATGGTCAATATGGACTACACTGTATAATCAACAGACATTATTATACGAATTTTATATAATTCTATTAGCTACAGCACTCACATTTGTGATTGCTGTAGCTTTTTTTTCTTTTAAAACATGATATAATAGAATTAAGAGAAAATAATTTGAGGTGATGAAAGTGGGAACAATTAAAAGGTTAAATGAATGCTACAAAAAAGCAGAAGTGCTGGAATTTGATGATGATGATCGGATAATTTTTTTCAGTGACGTTCATCGCGGAGATAATAGTATGTCGGATGAATTTGCACATAATCAAAATATTTATTATCATGCTTTGGAAAAATATTATGAGGAAGGATATGACCACTTCGAACTTGGTGATGGAGACGAACTATGGGAACATGCAGATTTTAGAGTGATCATGAGTGCCCACAGTGATGTTTTTATGCTCCTTCGAAAGTTTTTTCGATCTGATCGATTAAGAATGGTCTATGGGAATCATAATATTTATCTAAAAAACAAAGCATGGATTAAAAAAAATCTCTATCAATTTGAAGATGAATACTTGGACCAACGAAAAGATTTATTTGATCAGATATCTGTACCAGAAAGCTATATACTTAAATATAAAGCGACGGGGCAGGAATTACTTCTCGTGCACGGACATCAAGGGGACTTGTTTAATGACCGCTTCTGGCCGGTTTCCATGCTTTCTTTGCGGTATTTTTGGCGATTTTTACATATTATGGGATTTCATAATCCGTCAAGTCCAGCCAAGAACCGAGTGAAGCGTCATAAGATTGAACTAAATTTCACAAAATGGATTAATCGGAAAAAAGTAGCCATTATATGTGGGCATACACATCGTCCCAAACTGGCAAAGAAAAATGAAGCCCCTTATTTCAACAGTGGATGTTGCATTCATCCAAGAGGTATTACGGGCATAGAAATCGCTAAAGGTAAGATTATGTTAATTGATTGGCGCGTAAGGCCGGATGAACAAGGGAATCTGAAAATTTCCAAAAAAATTATTCGAGGACCCTATGATATCAGCAGCTATTATAAATTAAAGCATAATCAGGGAAAAAAAGGAGGAAAAGGATGAAAACATATCGAGAAGAGCTTTTTTTTAAAACCGGTCGACGAAGAGAATTGATTAATATTACATCAGATGTTCAAGTTGCACTTATCGAAAGCGGAATCAAAGAAGGATTATTACTGTGTAATGCTATGCATATCACCAGTAGTGTATTTATTAATGATGACGAAATTGGTTTACATAAAGATTTTGAGCGATGGCTTGAATCCCTAGCTCCGGAAAAACCCTATGATCGCTATAATCATAATGGATTTGAAGATAATGCAGATGCACATCTAAAGCGTACGATTATGGGGCGTGAAGTTATCGTTGCAATTACAAATGGAAAATTAGACTTTGGTCCGTGGGAACAGATTTTCTATGGAGAATTTGATGGAAAAAGAGAAAAACGTGTTTTGATAAAAATTATTGGAGAATAGCCAAGATGGCAGGAAGAGGTTCAAGATGTTTACATTAGATAAAGCAGAGTTTATTGAAGAAGTTAAAGCAGAGATGGCAGGATATGAAGAGATTTCAGAAGAACTGATTGAGGCTTGGGTTGTTAAATTTGAAGACTATGTTTCAAAAAAGAAGAACGAGAAGCTCATAAAAAAAGGGAAAGATGTTCAAATTAAGCTTGACGATGAAGCGGAATTATTTAAAATTGTGGATCGCTATCTTGTAGCCATTGAAAATGACGAAATTGAAGCATATTGGCAAGATTGGAAGCTGTAACTATGGGCTTTCAATTTGTTTTGGGAGCAACAGGAACCGGAAAAACAGAATATGTGATTCAAAAGATGCACCGGCAAAAAGAAGCTGCCATATATATCGTTCCTGAACAATATACATTACAGGCCCAAGAAGATGTTATACAGCATTCAGAGGCAAAAGGGATATTAGATATTGAGGTGTTAAGTTTTAATCGTTTAGTATACCGTTATTTTGATGAACTTGGTTTAGCAGACACAGCTATGATCAACGACACCGGTAAGAGTATGCTCATTCGTAAGATACTCGAAAGCAACAATGAAGAATTGGTGTGGATCAAAAAACATCAAAAAAAACAAGGTTATATGGATGAGTTAAATAAACTCTTAAAAGAGTGTCATCAGTATAATGTAGATATTGAGACATTAAATGAATATATTCAAAAAGTGGCTCCGGGATTGTTACAAGATAAGCTTAAAGATTTAAAGGTCTTGCTTAATGAATTTGATGCATTGATGCATCAAGGGTATCTAACATCTGAACATGCAGGAATGAAGTTAATCGAGCAATTTCCCAATATTCAGAGTTTGAGAGAGACTACGATTTATATTGATGGGTTTTATGGATTTACGCCTTTGCAATATGCCTTTATAGAACAATTTATGGCTTATTGCAAAGACATCGTTTTTATAGTTACGTTGCCGGCAGGAACGCATGTTGCTGATATGAAAAATGAAGCAGATATTTACTATGAATCAAAAAAAATGTTAAGTCGTATTCGTGAGATTGGTGATCGAATAGGGATTATTGAGCATGATGCGATTTGGAAAGAAACGATTTATCGAAGCTCAAAAAAATCACTACAACATCTCATTGATTATCTTTATCAATATCCTGTAAAGCCTTATCAAAAATCAAGCAATAGTATCCGGCTTATGGAGGGGGCAACAATAGAGGCAGAGGTTGAAGCTGCTGTCTGTCGAATCCATCAGTTGATAACAGAACAAGGTGTTCGTTATCGGGAAATAATCCTTTTAGTTTCGGATTTAGAGCTTTATAAAACTCCAGTTAAGACAATACTTGAAAATTTTGAAATACCAGTCTTTATTGATCAAAAAGAGACGATATCATCCCACCCATTAGTTCAGTTCATTTTATCGGCTATGTTATCGATTCAATATAATTTTAAGTATGAAACTGTTTTTTACCACTTAAAATCCTTATATTACAAAGGGTCAGAAGAAGATATTCATAAAATAGAAAATTATGTGTTAGCCCATGGCATTAAGCGCAAGCGTCAATGGGAAAATACTTGGGAAGAATACGACGCACTGAAAAATGAATTAATCGGACCCTTCATGGATTTTGCCAATACATTTAAATCTGCAAAGACGGTTCGTGAACGGACAGAAGCTTTATATAAATATTTAAAACGTATGGATATTTATGTGAAAAACATGGATATGATGCAATATTTTCAAGAACATGACCAATTACAGCGTGCAGACAGTTATCAACGAGTGTACACATTAATCGTGGAACTATTGGATGAAATGGTCGATCTCATCGGGGATGAAAAAGTTACAATCAAAGACTATTCCAGTCTTATAGAAACCGGATTGACGCAGATTAAGATGGGACAGACACCACCAAGTGTCGATCAAATTATCGTTGGTGATTTGAGTCGAACTCGTTTTAGGGAAGTTGACTATGTCTTTGTTTTAGGCGTCAATGAAGGGAAGGTTCCTCTTGTACGTGCATCCAATCAGCTTCTAACTGATTATGAACGAAGTACGCTATTAGAATTGGGCTTAGAATTGGCACCCAACCAAGAAAAAAGTTTATTCAAAGAACAAATGAATATCTTTATGGGGCTAACACGTAGCCGTAAACTCCTACATATTTCTTATGCACGAGTACTTGAAGAAAAAACGGAGCGACCGGCAACCTTGATTTTTTTACTTCGTAAAATGTTTCCAAAGATGGCGGTGGAGTCAGCCGGAGAGATTATTGAAGGCTATAATAAACCCACACCATGCTATGCCCTTTTTAACCGTTTAGTAAGCTTGGCAGGCAGCCGATCCTTTAGAGATTATGAAGATGAAATTCAAAAATTGTACATTTTCTTTAATAAGGCGTATAATAGTGAAGGTAAAATGGGTGTCAACCCCAAACAGTTCATTGAAGGTATCGATTATCAGAATAAACCGGTGAAACTTGAACCCATCAATCAAGATAGCCAGTCCAGTGTATCTCAGTTTGAAACATATGCCGGTTGTAGCTATAAACATTTTTTAACATATCGCTTAGGTGTTCGGGAACGTGGTGAATACGTCATTTCCATGCCTGATATTGGTATATTATTCCATCGCTGTTTGGAACTTTACATGAAAAAATGTTTTATGCGCCGAATTGATATTCATACGATAACGGTTGCCTTGCGTAATCAGTTAATCGAAGAATCCATCAAAGAAGCTTTGGATATCGATCATATGACTATTTTTACGAGTTCGCATCGAAACCGTTATCTGATTGTCAAATTAACACGAATATTAAAACGTGCGATTTGGGGTATTGAAGAGCAACTTAAGCGAAGTAAATTTAAGCCAAAAGAGGCGGAGTATAGCTTTAGTGGACGAGAATTTCCTGTAGATAACTTAACATTAAAGGTTTCGGATCAACATAAGACCTATTTAACAGGTGTTGTGGACCGTGTTGATGAATACGAGACGGAGGATGCTTTACATTTTAGTATCGTTGATTATAAATCAGGATCCAAAGACTTAGATTTCAATTTAGTTAAAGAGGGCATTCAACTTCAGTTGATTATTTATATGAATGTCATTGAAGAGATTAAAGCACACAAAGTACAGAAAAAAGTCATTCCTTGTGGAATGTATTATTATCGAATTCAAGACCCCATTTTAAATATCAATGATACAGATGTATCGGATATTGAAGATGAACGATTAAAAAGCTTGAAACTAAGGGGACTATTACTACATGATGAACAAATTCTTCGTTACTTTGATGAGACGATTGATCAATCATCTTTAGTCGTTCCGGCTTCATTGAATAAGAATGGTTCCATATCAAAAAAGTCAAGTACCATTGAAGAAGTGGATTTAGGGATCTTAAAGAACTTTGTTCAAAAAAAAGCCAAAGAAATTGCTACAGATATTTATGATGGTCAGTTAAGGATTACACCATATCGATATAAAGAGGAGACCGGGTGTGATTACTGCCAATACAAAAGTATATGTCGGTTTGACCCGACAAATACGACAGAACATTTTCATCAAATCAAACCAGACTCCAAGGAGAATGTTTTTGAGGATATGAAAGGAGACCCTGATGGAAGAAGTCATCAAAAAAATCATTCAGATTGAGGAACAAGCCCAATCAATTATCAGTGAAGCCATACAAGAAAAAGAGCGCAAAGAAAAGGAACATGAAGACAAGATTCAAAATCTTCATGAGACAATTATTGATAATGCCCATAAAAAAGTAGAGCAAATACGGGCCCGTGAATTTGAAGAAATTAATGAAAAGAAAACGGCCATGGAAGATAAATGTCAAGCTCAGCTCGGACGGATGCAGAATAATGCCAATCAAAAGATGGATCAATGGGTCAATGAGTTAGTCAACCGTGTATTAGACTAGGAGTGTTGTTATGATCGGTTTATTTAAATATGGAGATTTATCGACAAAGATTCGTGCAATGAAAGGTAAAATGCTAACGGAATATGACTATGAGCAGATGATGATGAAGCCCAATGTCAAAGAGGTTGCCTTATATCTCAAGAATAATACCTATTATAAAGAAGCGCTTAAGGATTTAAATGAACGAGATATTCATCGAGGCAAGCTTGAAGTTATGCTATATCGATCGGTGGTCAGTGATGCTCTAAAAATTGCCAAGCATCTCAGTGGAACGGAAAAGAAAATCTATCGTTATATTTATCGCAAATTAGAGATAGAAGATTTGAAAAAGATGTTACGTACCTTAGCCACAGGAAACTCGCTGGAGACCTTAGATCGAGCAGGGTTATTTGTGAGTCGATATAGTCGGATTGATTTTGATAAATCCTTAGCAGCAACCAATGCTGATGAACTTGTGGAAAGTTTAGAAGGAACCAATTTTTATGGCCTACTACGTCCCCTTGTTTCTTCAACGGGCGAAGTGGATACATTTGCGGCAGAGATGATTTTGGACTTATATTACTTTCAAAAAACGGCAAAGCAGGTCAAGAAGGCCGAATCAAGAACAGATCAGTTATTGTTAGAACAACTATTAGGTGTTGAAGCGGATTTTAAAAATATTTTTTGGATATATCGTGCAAAAAAATATTATCACCTTAATCGTGAGATGATTTTCCGATATTTAATTCCACATAATTATAAACTCAACCAAAAAACACTTACGGAAATGATAGAAAGCAAATCAATGGAAGCCTTTATCAGCCGTGTGGAAAAAACATACTATGGTCAAATTATCGATTTTGCCCATGAACGCATCGAGTTACAAGCCATGAGTTTCATATATAAGTTACAGGAACGAAGTATGCGTCAAAAACCATTTTCGATTGCACCAATTATTGGCTATATGTACTTAAAAGAGACAGAAGTCCTTAATATTACCAATATCGTTGAAGGCATACGTTATAATATTGGACGAGATAACATCAAGGGCTATTTAGCCGGAGTGAAATAGAAGGGAGACAGACAAATGGCTGTAGAAAAAATGCGGTTTGTGAACATTGCAGGACGAATTGCTGAGATGGATGATTTTGTTATCAAAGCGATTGTACCCTTTGATATTCAATTAGAAAATGCAATGTATATTTTAGATTCGGTGAAAGGTATGCAGCCTTTTTCGGAAAACAATCCATATGAACGATTAAATAATAAAGTCGCAGATTTGATTAATGTATTAGATCATGATATTAAATATGATCCGACAAAAGCAGCAAGTTTAATGCCGATTGCATTATTAGAACCTGAGATTGATGGATATGAACGCCAACTTGAGACCATTCAGCGTATTCGACGTTCCTTAAAAGTTGACCTAGAGCATAAAAAAGAACTTCGCAAGCAGATTATTCCTATTCAAAACTTAGATGTTCAAGTCGACAGACTTTTTCACTTTGAGTACATGCGATTTCGCTTTGGGAAAATGCCAAAGGATGGATTTGAAAAACTCATTAAATATATTGAGAATCTAGATACGATTACCTATAAAATATCCGAAGAAAATGAAAACGTTTATGTCATGTATTTTACTCCCCATTCTCAAGTCGGTAATATTGATTCCCTATTTGCATCTTTGTTTTTCGAGAGAATATGGATATCTGAAGATGTCAAAGGTCTTCCAAAGGAAGCGCTAAAACGCTTAAATGAAGAAATCGAGGAACTTGAAGGACGAATTGCAATGTTAGACAAAGATTCTCAAGATTTTGTGGAGCGTAATTTTGAACGATTACAAGAATTATATAACTTTACGATTCAACTTAACGAGGTCTATAATGTACGTCAATTCGCACTTCATTCAAAAGAGGCTTTTTACTTAACCGGTTGGATTCCTTTATCCCAGGTGAATGAATTTAAAAAGATGGTGGACGAGATTGGTAATGTCTCATGTATTATCGAAGATGATGATGCAGTGAAAAAGACAACACCACCCACCCGTTTAAAGAACAATCGATTTTTCCAACCCTTTGAGACCTTGGTTCAGATGTATGGAACCCCCGGCTACAACGAATTAGACCCAACGACATTTCTTGCAATCACATATATGCTCTTTTTTGGTATTATGTTTGGGGATGTGGGACAAGGACTTGTCATTGCTTTATTGGGAGGTTTATTGTTTAAGAAAAAGCAAAATATGTTAGGGAAAATAGCTGTATATATCGGGATTGTTTCTGCGATTGCCGGTATCTTCTATGGATCCTTATTTGGAAATGAAGAGATTTTAAGAGAAGCATTGCCTTTCATTCCAATGATTAATCCAATGGATTATAAAATTCCTGTCTTAGGCGTTGCAGTGGGCTTTGGAATTGTTTTGTTGATCATCGCGATGATTTTAAATATTATTAATGCATATAAACAAGAAAATTATTCAAAAATGCTATTAGACCGGAACGGAATTATTGGTTTAATCTTTTATTTAACCATTATTTATTTAGTTTTTGCAATTGTTATGCAGATCGAATATTCAATCATTATCATGATTTTCTTTTTAGTCGCTCCCTTAGTGGTCATGTTCTTTGAACATCCTTTAAGTAATTTGATGTCTAGAAAGAAGCAAATTTTTCCTAAAAATAAAAGTGGATTTGTTATTGAGACACTTTTCGAATTGATTGAGACACTTTTATCAATATTAAGTAATACAATGTCGTTTATACGTATAGGAGCATTTGCTTTAAACCATATTGGTTTTTTCATGGCCTTTCATGCATTAGCGGATATTGTTGGAGGTACGGGAAGCATTGGAGTTATGATTTTAGGTAATATTCTGATTATTGTTTTAGAAGGACTTATCGTGGCTATTCAAGGTATCCGATTAGAATACTACGAGTTGTTTTCGAAATTTTTTGAGGGTAATGGTACCGAGTTTAAACCATTTAAAATAAAGGGATAATGACATATTAGGAGGAAGAAACATGGAATTTATTTTAGCATTAACAGTAATCTTAGTCGCTACAACAGTGACAGTAGGAGTATTGGCAATTAAGCGTGGGATGAATAATCAAAAAGCAGCAAAAGTACTAGGAATCAATATTGGAACCTTCTTTTTATTAATGATTGGTGCTACGGTATACATGTTGAGTGGTGATGTGGCTATGGCTGAAGAGAGTGCTGTTGTCGTGACGTCAGGCATATCCAATGGTGAAGGACTTAAATTCATCGGTGCTGCCCTTTCAACAGGTATGGCATCTATCGGAGCAGGTATTGCCGTTGCCGCATCAGGAGCTGCAGCCATTGGAGCCATCAGTGAAGATGCTCAGTTATTAGGTAAAACAATCATTTTTGTTGGATTATCAGAAGGTATTGCGATTTATGGTTTGATTATTTCGATTATGATCCTTGGATAACATAAAGTGCAAAGTTTTGAGGTGATTTTAAATGAAAATGTATTTAATTAGTGATAATGTAGATACACTTACAGGTATGCGGTTGGCAGGTATTGATGGCGTCGTCGTTCATGAGGCAAGTGAAGTTGAAGACCAACTCGATAAAATATTAAAAGACCGTCAAGTCGGCGTATTATTAATAACAGAGAAATTAGGTGATTTGGTAGGCAAACGTCTTGATTATATCAAGATGAACTATCAGACCCCACTCATTGTCTTAATACCGGATCGGCATGGAAGTCAGCGAGGTCTTGACTCGATTACCAAGTATGTTCGAGAGGCGATAGGCTTAAGAATTTAAGGTTAAGAGGTGAATAAAATGAGTAATGAAATGATCAAGCTTGAACATTTTACAAGTGAAATCATGTCAGGAGTTGCTGAGCAAAAAAGTCAAATTGAATTAGAACAAGACAAGCGACTTAAAACAGAATACGAAAAAAAAGAATTGGAGTATCTAGAGGCTGCGTATGAAATAATACAAACAGGATTGAAAGATATTGACCGAGAAAAAAATGAAGTCATTTCGAAGACTTTAATGAAAAATAAGGTGGCGCTTCTTAATGGACGTAAAAATATTATTGATGAAGTTTTTACGCAGGCAAAAAAGCGACTCGAAGCCCATACGAAAACTGAAGGATACAAAGACGAACTTATAGAAAAAATCAATACACACATGGACTATATGGGCCAAGGGGACTACGTTATTTACATTAATTATAAGGACAAAGAACTCTATCGTTTTTTACAAGAACGCTATCCGGAACATCAGGTTTTAATCGAACGTAAACATATTGAAATGTTTGGTGGATGTAAACTCTTAAATAAAACGAAAAATGTGTTTATTGATGATAGCTATGCAAAGCGACTCGAAGAAGAAAGAGCAGATTTTTTACAGTATTGTGAAATTCAAATTGAAGATAAAGTAGGTGACTAAAGTGGAGCAAAAAGGTATTATTTCCGGAATTAACGGACCGGTAGTAACTGTCAATAAAACTAAAGATTTAGGTATGATGGAGATGGTCTATGTCGGTGAGATGAAACTTATTGGCGAAGTCATCGGTATCGACCCAAACAATACGATTATTCAAGTGTATGAATCAACCACCGGACTCAAAGCCGGAGAACCCATCTACTCCACAGGTGCGCCCCTATCACTGATGTTAGGACCGGGAATTATCGGTGGTGTTTTTGATGGAATTGAGCGACCACTAGAAAAACTTTTTGAAAAAACCGGATCTTTTATTGGTCGAGGTATTGATACACCCAATTTAGATACCCAGAGAGATTGGTATGTTAAACCAAAGGTACAAGTAGGCGACTACTTAGAAGGTGGAATAACCTATGCGACCGTTCAAGAAACAGAGTTAGTCAATCATAAAATTATGTTACACCCCCATTTAGAAGGGGAAGTTGTTGAGGTTGTTAAGGAAGGTAATCATAAAATATTAGATTGTATTGTGAAAATCAAAGATGCCTATGATGAAATTATTGAGTTAACACTTGTCCAATATTGGCCGGTTCGAGACCCTAGACCCTTTTCCAAACGTAAACGCTTAGATCAGCCGCTTATTACAGGACAACGAATTATTGATACATTATTTCCTATACCTAAAGGCGGAACAGCGGCAATTCCCGGCGGTTTTGGAACAGGCAAGACGATGACACAACATCAGTTGGCAAAATGGTCGGATGCAGACATTATTGTCTATATTGGCTGTGGTGAGCGTGGAAATGAGATTACCGAAGTTCTCGAAGATTTTCCGAAGTTAATTGATCCAAAGTCCGGAAAACCACTCATGGAACGAACGGTATTGATTGCAAATACCTCGAATATGCCGGTAGCAGCTAGAGAAGCGTCGATTTATACAGGGATTACAATTGCAGAATATTATCGGGATATGGGATATCATGTGGCTATTATGGCAGACTCAACGTCGCGGTGGGCAGAAGCATTGCGTGAAATATCCGGGCGATTGGAAGAAATGCCTGCAGAAGAAGGCTTTCCTGCATATTTACCGTCGCGTTTATCCCAATTTTATGAACGTGCAGGATTTGTAGAAACATTAAATAGTCAAGAGGGTTCAGTGAGTATTATTGGTGCTGTTTCTCCTCAAGGTGGAGACTTTAGTGAACCGGTGACGCAAAATACCAAACGATTCATACGATGCTTTTGGGCATTAGATCGTAACTTAGCATATTCACGTCATTATCCGGCCATTCATTGGTTGACTAGTTACAGTGAATACATCAATGAACTTAAACCATGGTTTGATACCAATGTGACTCCGGACTTTATGACCGTACGTAAAAAAATGTTGAGTTTGTTACAAGAAGAAGACAAATTGATGGAGATTGTAAAGCTCATTGGTGCTGACATCTTGCCGGAAGAACAAAAATTGATTTTAGAGATTACCAAATTGATTCGGTTAGGTTTTTTACAGCAAAATGCATTCCATGATGTGGATACCTTTGTACCAATGGAAAAACAGTTTAAAATGATGGAAATTATTATGTTTTTATATGATGTATCAAAACCCATCGTTGCCCGGGGAATCCCAGTATCTCAAATACGTAAAACAGGAATCTTTGATGATTTAGTTAAGATGAAGTATACGATTGATAATGAGAACTTTACACCGTTTGATGAATTGAAGATGAAAATTGAGAAGGCATTTACTCAAGTAAACGACAGTTATAAAGGCTTTGAGAGGGTGATTAAAGAATGAGAATCGAATATTTAGGTGTTAAAGAAGTCAATGGTTCACTGATCATCCTAGAAGGCGTAAAGGATGCATCTTATGAAGAAATGGTTGATATAAAACTTGAGGACGGACGAACAAAAGTTGGCCGAGTCATTGAAATTCAAGGTGAATTAGCCGTAGTTCAGGTCTTTGAAGGAACGTCCGGAATATCTCGAACAAATACACGAACGAGTTTACGGGGAACACCTCTGATGCTACCTTTATCAAGTGAAATCTTGGGACGAACAATGGACGGAAAAGGTCAACCTATTGATGGACTTGGAGCGATTTCTCCTGACGTTCGATGGGATATAAACGGGGCGCCGATTAATCCCATTGCCAGAAAATATCCGAGAAACTATATTCAAACGGGTGTCTCAGCAATCGATGGATTAACAACATTGATTCGAGGCCAAAAGCTTCCGGTATTTTCCGGTAACGGTCTTCCACATGATATACTGGCAGTTCAGATTGCCAGTCAAGCTCAGTTAGCTATTGATTCTAGTGAAGAAGCGGATAACTTTGCTATTGTATTTGCAGCAATGGGCGTAAAAAATGATGTTGCCGACTATTTTAAACGTAGCTTTGAAGAAAGTGGCGTTTTAGAAAAGGTAAGTATGTTTTTAAATCTAGCCAATGATCCAGTCATTGAGCGTGTCGTCACACCAAGGTGTGCATTAACAGCTGCAGAATACTTGGCCTTTGAACTGAATATGCATGTACTGGTTATTATGACAGATATGACCGCGTATTGTGAAGCTTTACGTGAAATATCTTCCTCAAAAGGTGAGATACCTAGTCGTAAAGGTTTCCCGGGATATATGTATTCTGATTTGGCATCATTATATGAGCGTGCCGGTATGTTAAGTGATCGTGAAGGTTCGATTACCCAGATTCCTATACTGACTATGCCTAATGATGATATAACCCACCCGATACCGGACTTAACCGGCTATATTACAGAAGGACAGATTGTTCTTGACCGTGCCTTGCATCAAAAAGGAATCTATCCACCGATTATCGTTTTGCCGTCCTTATCGCGGCTCATGAAAGACGGTATCGGCGAAGGATTTACCCGCAAGGATCATCCGCAGATTGCAAATCAGCTTTTTGCATCTTATGCTCATGTGCAGGAAGTCAAAGCCTTGGCCTCGGTTATCGGCGAAGATGAACTATCTGAGATTGATCAGCTTTACATGAATTTCGGCTATGAGTTTGAAGAACGATTTGTAAGCCAAGACGTTGATGAAAACCGATTTATGGAAGTAACTCTTGATCTTGGCTGGGAATTATTGGGAATCTTACCAAGAAATGAATTGGATCGTTTAGATGATGATTTATTAGATCGCTATTATCAACCAAGAAAAAAAGGACGTGATTAGTCATGGATGCAACACTATTTCCCACAAAAGGAAACTTGATGCTTTCAAAAAGTCGTTTGGGCCTGTCAAAACAGGGCTATGATCTTTTGGATAAAAAGAGAAATATCCTGGTGCGCGAAATGATGACATTAATTGACCAGGCCAAGGAAATACAAGAGCAAATTGGTACAACCTTTTCAGAAGCCTATAAAGCCCTTCAGACGGCAAATATAACTATTGGTATCAACACAGTGGAACAAATCAGTAAAGCCGTCGAACTTGAAGACCAGATTGTTATAAAAGTCCGCTCCATTATGGGGGTGGAGATTCCGATTATCGGTGAGATCAAAAAAGAAATTGAGCCGGAATATGGTTTTGCTAGAACGACGATCTCCTTGGATGAAGCCTATGAAAAATTTTTAAAAGTAAAGCAACTGACGCTTTTATTAGCCGAAGTCGAAAATGCCATCTATCGATTGGCAATAAATATTAAACGAACCCAAAAAAGGGCTAATGCCCTTCAAAATGTCATGATACCCCGTTATGAAAAACTGACCAAAGACATTAGTAACGCCTTAGAAGAAAAAGAGCGTGAAGAATTCACGCGTCTAAAGATGATTAAATCGATGAAGAAATAAAAAAGGCGTGGACCCTCATGAAGTGGGAGCGCCGGACACAGAAACATGCAGGACTTCCCACCTAAAACCTTGTTTTAGGCAGTAAATCCTATATGTTCCAGTGACCGGAATTCCCATGTATTCATGAGGGTCCACGCCTTTTTATCGTTGTCGCCGATTCTCACTCTGCTTTCGATACTAAAATTTTTAGGAGAGTAAGAAGGCGAGTTCGCGGTCATTGTGGTCGGGAAGACGTTCGTGACCAAAGTCGGGGTAGATGTCCATTTTTTTAGGACTTTTTATTTTATTGTAAGCGGCAAATTGCGTAGATGGCGGACAGATGGTATCCATAAGTCCTGTTGCCATCAGTACGTCCCCTTGAATTCGAGAGGCTAAAAATTGTAAATCGATATAACTTAAGGTGTTAAAAAACTCCTCTTCACGTTCATGGCGTGGATCAAAGTGACGGAAATATTCTCGGAGTCCGACATAAGCGTCTTTTGCAAGATCTAAATCCCAAACTCGACGATAGTCACATAAAAAAGGATAGGCAGGGATAAGTTTACTCACGCGAGGTTCTAAAGAGGCACAAGCAAGTGTGAGTGCGCCACCTTGACTAGCTCCACAAGCATATAAACGCTTGGAATCAACGTCATCCATATTAAGAGCAATACGGGCAAGAAGTACGGTGTCCAAGAAAACATGTTTGAAATATAGGGAATCCTTGCCGGATTCAACCCCTTTCATAATGAATCCATAAAGTGTTCCGCCCTTTACTTGACTGAAATCAGTTGATTTACCGCCTTGACCACGGCAATCCATAGCTAGTGCAATCATACCGGCAGCTGCGTAATTCAGTAATCCTGTCCAATCACCGGAATCGCCGGTGTAACCATGGAAGCGTAATACAGCGGGAACTTTTTCTTGAATGGTGATTGGTTTTACCATTTTTGCATAAATTCGTGCACCGTCAGTTCCGTTATAATAGACATCATAGCACCGTGCAAAAGGGACTTGAAAATCAGCTTCTGTAATCGAAAGATCTAAATCGATGGAGTCTAAAGAAGCGAGAGCATCATCCCAGAAGGAGTCAAAATCTTTTGGTTTGCTCATGGCACCATTGTAGATTTTTAATTCGCTAAGTGGCATATCAATTAATGGCATATAAAACCTCCTAATTTTATCATTGTTTGTAATGTTAGAATTATGTTTAATTTATTTTAGCATAGGTAAGAAGATATGGTCAATGACTTAAGGATAGGTCTTGTTGTCCAAAGCGCTATCGGGTATAATAGATATAAACAAAAAAGAAATAGATTAGAAAAGATAGTACAAGGAGGCAGTTATGATAAAAGCAGTAATATTTGATTTAGATGGAGTTATCGTATCAACAGATGAATTTCACTTCCAAGCATGGATGCAATTGGCAAAACGTTTACAAATACCATTTAGCCGAGAGATAAATGAACGACTAAGAGGTGTTAGTCGTTATGAGAGCTTAAGCATAATTCTTGAAAATGCAACCAATGCATATTCAGAAGAAGAAAAACAAGAATTTTTGGATGAAAAAAATGCAACATATATTAAGTTACTTCATGAATTATCAGAAGCGGATATTTTACCGGGTGTTGAAGCAACCATAGCAAATCTTAGAGCAAAAGAGATTAAAATAGCTATTGGTTCGTCAAGTCGAAACACACCGAGAATTCTTGAGTATATTGGTATGAGTGACACCTTTGATGCTGTTGCCGATGGGAATGATATTACAAGAAGCAAGCCAGATCCGGAAGTGTTTTTACTTGCAGCGGAAAAACTTGGAATGCCACCAGAAGAATGTTTAGTTGTTGAAGATGCATATGCTGGGATTGAAGCGGCCAAAGCAGCCGGTATGAAATCGCTTGCAGTCGGTTCTGCGATTGACTCTCCAGATGCCGATTATCGAGCAAAAGATTTGAGTGAAGTGAATATTATCGACTTGTTGGATTAATCATTTTGACCACGAGTATAAATGAAAATAAAAAAAGTCCCGAGTTCGGGACTTTTTTGTTGGAATTTAATCGACTTCTTGAACTTTCATGAGATTTGTTTTTCCTGTAATGCCAAGAGGAACACCGGCAGTGATGACAACAAGGTCACCAGATTTAACAAGTCCTAGACTTTTTGTTTTTTCAACAGATTTATAGAACAAGATATCTGATGAAGTTTGTTGTTCCATAATAAGTGGAAGCACACCCCAATTAAGCATCAATTGGCGTTGAACTTTTGGATTTGATGTTGTTGCAATAATAGGAACATTCGGGCGATACATACTTATAAGTTTTGCTGTACTTCCTGAGTAAGTCGGGCAGATGATTGCTTTTGCATTTAGCTGCATGGCTGTTGAACAGGAAGCATGGCTTACAGAGTTTGTTACGGATTTTTCACGGCGATTCACAATTTTTGTAAATAAGTTTTGATAGTCCATAGTCGTCTCAGCAACTTCAGCAATTCTTCGCATGGATCGAACAGATTCAATGGGATATTTGCCGGCAGCAGATTCCCCGGAAAGCATAATTGCATCGGTTCCGTCTAAAATTGCATTGGCAACATCAGAGACTTCAGCACGGGTTGGACGGGGATTTTTCTGCATCGAGTCTAACATTTGCGTTGCAATAATGACCGGAATATCGGCTTCATTACATTTTTTGACAATAAGTTTTTGAATATGCGGAATGGCTTCAGGAGGCGTCTCGACACCAAGATCACCACGGGCAACCATAATTCCGTCAGACATATCAATAATGGCATCAATATTATCAATACCTTCTTGCGATTCGATCTTTGAGACAATCTTTACACTTTGACCGCCATTTTTGTTGAGATGATCACGGATGACTTGAATATCTGTTCCTGTTCGAACAAAGGATGCAGCAACAAAATCAATATCGTTTTCAATTCCGAAAATAAGGTCGGCTTCATCAGCTGCAGTTAATGCAGGAAGATTTAGATGGATGTTAGGTATATTGACACCTTTACGGTTTTTTACAATACCGCCATTTTTAACAACACAAATCACATCTTTATCCTCAATTGCTAAGACCTCAAGCTCAATCAAACCATCGTCAATGAGGATAGCACCACCAACTTGAATATCTTCATGAAGTGTTGGATAGGTCACACAGAACTTTTCTGCACTTCCCTCAAAATCACCATAAGTGATGCGAACCTGTTTACCTGCAATAAGTTCTACAGAACCTCCAACGAATTTTTTGGTACGAATCTCAGGACCACGTGTGTCCATAAGTATAGCAACAGGAATACTGAGTTCCTCACGCACTTCGTTAATCATACTGATTATTTTTTTATAATACTCTTGATTACCATGAGATAAATTGAGTCGAGCAACGCTAAGGCCACTCTTAACGAGCTGTGTAAAGGTTTCTTTTGTATCACTTGCGGGGCCAATTGTACATATAATCTTTGTTTTATTCATCTTAACCTCCTCTGATTTATGAATTCACTTCTATTATACCAAACTATTGCATAAAACTGTATATGGAATTTCCGACAAACTTGTACTACAATAAGAGAAGGTGGAAGAATAATAGCACAAAAGAGGAGATAGGAAAGCGCTATGGCATTTAAATATACAAAGGAACAAAAAAAGATTATTGAGGATTCTGGACGAAGTCTTTTAGTTTCGGCAGCGGCAGGGTCTGGAAAAACGGCAGTCCTTGTCGAACGCATTATTCATAAGATTACCAATCCCGATGATCCTATATCAGTAGATCAACTTTTAATCGTGACATTTACCCATGCAGCAGCGGCCGAGATGCGGGAACGTATTAGTTTGGCAATTGAGTCAGTGATTGAAGAGACGACCGATGAGCAAATGATGCAGCACTTGGTCAAGCAACTGACGATGATGGCCTCGGCGAATATCATGACATTGCATAGTTTTTGCTTGCAAATCTTGAAAAACTATTATTATCTTTTGGAGCTAGATCCAAATTTTCGCATCGGCAATGAAACAGAACTCGCTTTAATGAAAGAAGAAATACTTGATGATTTATTAGAAGAAGCTTATGAAGAAGGTAGGCCCGAATTCATACGGGTGATTGAAGCGTTTGCTTATGGCAATGATGATCAGAAAATTCGCGATTTAATATTAACGATCCAGCGGTTCTCCAAGAGCCATCCAAAACCGGATACTTGGCTAGAAGAAGCCATTGAGAAGTTACAAATTGAAACGGTAGCAGAGCTTTACACAACAGACTTTTTCCGTGTTCTTGAAGACTACGTTCGCCAAAACCTTACCATTGTCCAGACAATGCTTCCTGAGATTCATGAATTAATGGCACTTGAAGGTGGACCGGATAAATATAAAGATACAGTGAGTGATCTTGAACATCTATTAGCAAGCTATCTCACAGCCTTAGAGCAAGAGGATATGGAAGCCTTAAAGGCAGCAAATCGGAGTTTGACAATAGCGCCATTAAGTCGAAAATCAAAAGGCTATGATAAAGAGTTAGCAGAAGAGGCTAAAGGACTCATCAATCAAGTTAAGGAGATTCTAACATCGGTAGATATACTGTGTTTTGATGAGGAGATGAGCCTTGAAGAGGCAAAGGTGATTGCCGGCGATATTCAAGAATTAGTGCGATTAACACAATGGTTTGACCAACGATTTTCCGAAGAAAAATACGATAAGGGGCTCATTGACTTTAATGATATCGAACATTTTGCCTTAGCCTTATTATACGATGAAGATAGTGTATCAGAAATTGGGAAACGCTATAAAAAAGCCTTTGAGGAAGTTCTTGTGGATGAGTACCAAGATATCAATGAAGTTCAGGAAGCAGTGATACAAGCAGTTTCCAAGCAAGACAAGACAAAGAATCTCTTTATGGTGGGTGATGTTAAACAAAGTATTTATAAATTTAGACTGGCTCGGCCTGAGATTTTTAGCGGCAAATATCGACGCTTTTTCTACGACGGTGATAAAGTTGATGAGATTAAAATCGATTTATCCAAGAATTTTCGAAGTCGACAAGAGGTACTTGCTTTTTCCAATTACATTTTTGAAGGGATTATGAGTGAAAGTGTCGGTGATGTTAATTACGATGAAAAGACACGTTTAAACTACGGTTCGATTAACTTTTCAACTCCTGTTATAGATGATTACCGGCCGGAAATTATGCTTATCGAAGATCCCAAGGAAGGGGAGTCCAAAGCGACAATTCAGGCAGAACTTGTAGCCAATAAAATCAAAGAAATTGTGAATGAAGGGACATTATCCGTTGTAGATAAGAATGGAGAATTGCGCAGGGCAAGGTATGAGGATATCTGTCTCCTCATGCGAAGCCCCTCAAAATCCATTGATGACATCAAAGATTTATTTGACCAGAAGGGAATTCCCTATGCAACGGATGTATCCACAGGATATTTTGAAGCGATAGAAGTCCAAGTTGTATTAAACTTGTTAATGATCTTAGATAATCCCATACAGGATATTCCCTTAGTTTCAGTGTTACGGGCCCCTTTTGTCGGATTCAATGAACAAGAGCTTTTAGATATAAAAAAAGGCAATAAAGACTCAAGTTATTATGAGGCACTTGTGTTATATCAAGAAAATCATCTAGAAGAAGATTCTAAGGAGCGACCGGAATTGATGAAAAAGGTTGACGCTTTCTTAAACCTATATAGGCGTTTAAAAGCGGAATCCAAATATCTTGAACTTCATGAGCTCATCAATCATATCTATTTGGAGACTGGATATAGGAATATTGTGCGTTTCATGGATAATGGTAGTCAACGTATGCAGAATCTAGATTACTTATTACAGCAAAGTGAGGTCTTTGAAAGTTCCAGTTATAAAGGTGTTTTTAATTTCGTGCGTTATATTGAACATATGAAAAAATATAAGGTGGATTCACCGGAACCTAATTATGCGGTGGATGATGATAATAGCGTGACGATGATGAGTATCCATAAAAGCAAAGGCTTGGAATTTCCGATTGTCTTTATTTTAGATCTGCAAAAACAATTTAATGAAATGGATCTTCGCGAATCAGTCCTTTTGCATCAAGACCTAGGAATGGCCAGTGATTATATTGATATTGAGGCACGGACCAAGAAAAAGAGTGTCTTTACGGAAGCCATGCGAATAAAGGCAAAGAATGAATTAATCTCTGAAGAACTACGTATTTTATACGTTGGATTGACACGTGCTAAGGAAAAACTGTATTTAATCGGTACGACACCGGATTATGATAAAACGATTCAAGGAATGACTGAAAAATATCATACCTATTTCAAGAGTGCCATTCCTTCGGTGCTGGTACAAAAAGCACGGAGCTATATGGACTTAATCTTGATGCGGTGTGTAGCACAAGGTAGTGATTTGTATACGATTAATAAAGTTGAATATTCAGAGATTATTGAGCAGGAGGCTTTTTATCAGTTAAGTCAAGAAGAAGAAAAGTCTGAGTTAAAAGACCTATTGCTGCAAAGTACTCAAAAACAAGATCAATGGGCAGATGAGATTAAACGTTATGAAGAGGCGGTATATAAACCCTACGCATATGAAGCATCAACCAAAAAATATCTCTCCATGTCAGTATCTGAAATCAAACGTAAGCATCAAGCCATTCAAATGGAAGAAGACCAATGGGCGCATGAACAACTGATTAAATCTGCAGAAGAACCGATTCCTGAATTTATGCAAGAAAGTGATAGCATAAAACAAGAAGGAGCTAGGTACGGTACTTTGATTCACTTGGTCTTGTCGAAGCTTGATTTTAGCCGAGCGTGGACCAAGACAGAGCTAGAAGTTTTTGTAAAAGCGATGGTGGATAAGAAGATCATTACACCCAATGACGGCAAGCGCATCTCAATACCTGCCTTAGAACAATTTGTCGCTTCTTCAATTTATCAACGTATATTGGCTATCGATGCTATAGATATCCATCGAGAGCAACCCTTTGTGCTACAGATTAATGATGAAGGCGACTTGCGTATGATTCAAGGTGTCATTGATCTCTACTTCGTGGAGGGTGACGAGCTGGTTCTAGTTGATTACAAAACGGATTATCTAGAAGGCCAAGATGCATCCACGCTCATAGAACGGTATGGGCTGCAACTTGATTATTATAAACAAGCACTCGAGAGAATTACAGGAAAACCCGTGAAAGAGACCATGATCTATAGTTTTTCAATAAACAAATCTATATTAATTGAATAAAGGCGTAAAGAAAGATCTGTTACGCTACGAAAAGGAGGGAAGTCGAAGTCATAAGACGCGACGCAAAAATGCCGATTACAATTAGCCAATTATGTAAATATGCAAAAGAAGATTATGGCGTGGAACTCATCTGTGGAGAAAAGAACATGGGTAATTTGGTTGAATGGGTCCATATGCTTGAAGATCCGGAAACAGCAAACTTTCTGCATGGGCGTGAGTTGATTTTTTCGACAGGAATCGGACATTCCGATACATCCTGGTTCGTCGCTTTTGCCAAAGGATTGATGGAGAACAATGCGAGTGGATTGGTCCTGAATATTGGACCTTATATTCAAGAAGTCCCCAAAGAACTTATTGATTACTGTCAAGAGCATCAATTTCCATTAATGTCTGTGCCATGGAAAACCCGGATTGTTGACATAACCAATGAGTTTTGTCACCGAATCATTGAAGCGGAAGAAGCTGAAACCACGGTCTCAGAAGCATTTAGAGAACTTATTATCTCACCGGATAAAATACCGGAGCTTCGTCCTATTCTTGAAAAAAAGTCCTTTAATTTAAATGCAGAATTTTGTGTAATGACGATTGCTCTGCAAGTAAATAAAGCAGAAGACTTTATGTATTTTGAAAAACAAGTCCGTCTGCATTTAACCAAAGCACTTTATAAATTAAGCGATCGCTTTAATATTTTTTCGGAAAATAAATCCTTAGTTGTCGTCTTGCAGGATTTCCCGGAGCACTTTATTTTGCAAGTATTTGACCGAATCAAAGAGATAGTCACAACGACGAATCGAACCAACCATATTCACGGAGGAATTAGTGGCAATGACTATGGCGTTCTCTCTTTGCCTCGAAGCCATAAGCGAGCCCAAGCCGTTATGCGTATTGCAAAAAAGCAATCTAAAGATATAATGACTTACAATGAAAGTGGTATATATCAGTTACTGATTGAGGTGGATGATATGAAGGTCCTAAAAAAATTTTATGATAAGTCTCTCGGCCAGATTGTTGACTATGATTTAAAGAATGAAACCGATCTACTCACAATACTAAAACTATATCTGGACTATAATCATAGTGTTGAGCGGGTGGCTAAGGAAACCTATGTGCATCGTAATACAGTGAATTATAAGATAAAGAAGATTAAAGAGATACTAGGGTGTGAATTGACCTATGAAGATGGAGTAGGCCTTTTATTGGCTTATCACATTAATGAATTTATATAGTTATTGTGCTTGCGCACAAAAATGTTTGTGCTCATTGTGCTTGAAAGCCTCCTACTTTGTGGTAAGATATTATTTATCAATTCGAACCGAATTATTCAATGAAGAATAAGGTAATTGAATGATGGCGAAGAGGCCTGTTAGAGATAACAGGCCTCTTTTTGTATATTTTTTTATGTATTGAGCAAAAAAACTATTATTGAAGAGGTGAACGGCAATGGAAAAATTAGTCAACCCAAAAGATATTGTGGAAAAATCAAAAAAATACAACTTACATTCATGGTCAGCACAAAGACATCTCAACCCAAAAGTAATGATGCGAGCAGAAGGAATTTTTTTCTGGGATGAAAATGGCAAACAAAGCTATGATATGTCGTCTCAACTTGTAAATATGAATATAGGTCACGGTAATAAAAAAGTGATTAAAGCCATTCAAGAACAAGCAGCTAAACTTCCATATGCTGCCCCGGGATTTGCAACAGATGTTAAATCCCAATTGGCAGAAATGGTGATTGATATTGCTCCGGAAAACATGGGAAAGGTCTTCTTCACTTTAGGTGGATCTGAAGCCAATGAAAACGCCATTAAAATAGCAAAGATGTACACAGGTCGGCATAAAATATTTTCACGGTATCGATCATATCATGGATCAACTTATGGATCGGCAAATTTAACCGGTGAACCCAGACGATATGCATCGGAACCCGGCATCCCCGGATTTATTAAATTCTTTGATCCATATACTTACCAGACACCCATTCAATTTAGCAGCGAGGAAGAAGCTTCAAAATTTTTTGTTGACCGCTTAAGAGAACAGGTCATATATGAAGGCCGTGATCAGGTTGCAGCTATTGTTTTAGAAACGATTACAGGAAGTAATGGCGTGATTATCCCTCCAAAAGGATATATGCAAGGTGTTCGTCAAATCTGTGATGACTATGGAATTATGATGGTTTGTGACGAAGTTATGGCCGGATGGGGAAGAACAGGTGAATGGTTTGCAATCAATAATTACAATGTTAAACCGGATATCATTACCTTTGCCAAAGGAATCACCTGCGGATATGCACCCTTAGGTGGGACCATTGTCAGTAAAGAAATAGCCGAACATTTTGATGATCATGTACTCTATTGTGGACTAACTTATTCCGGACATCCACTCGGATGTGCAGCAGGAATAGCGACAATAGGGGTATATAAAGAATTAAATCTTATAGAAAAAGCAAAAGACCAGGGAAAAATTCTTGGCGAGCTCTTAGAGGATTTAAAAGAAAAACATCCATCTGTTGGGGATGTTCGATATATCGGTTTATTTTCAGCGATTGAACTGGTGAAAAATCGTGAAACCCATGAACCCCTTGTGCCATATGGAATGGATCCGGAAAAATTAATGCCTAAAATCTTAGGAATGTTAAAAGAGGGTGGATTCAATACATATTCTCACGAAAACTGTATCATTATTGCACCTCCTTTAATTATTACTGAAGAACAATTAAAAGAAGCCATGAAAATTATGGATGGTGTATTAGATGAAGTGGATACAATGATTCGTTAAATAGGAGGAAGATATGTCATATAAATATTATATGCCGACAAAGCTAGTATTTGGGCAAGATTGCATACAAGAATATAGCGGACTCTTTTCAGCATACGGAAAAAAAGCCATGATTGTTTCCGGAAAACATTCTTCAAAAATAAATGGTTCACAAGAAGATGTTACTCGCGCCTTAGAAAAACAAAATATTGAATACATTATGTTTGACAAAGTGATGAGTAATCCTACCACAAATTGCTGCTATGAAGGAGCGAAAATAGCAAAAGAAGTGGGTATTGATTTTATAGTAGCTATTGGCGGCGGGTCACCAATGGATGCAGCTAAAGCAATTGCTTTATTAGCAAAACAAGAGATATCTCAAGAACAATTACTTCAAGGAGAATTTGAACATAGGGCGCTTCCCGTCATTGCCGTTCCTACAACAGCAGGAACAGGATCAGAAGTGACACAGTATGCCATATTGACTAATGATCTTATCGAAAGTAAGACCGGTGTGGCAAGTGAAGTGATTTTTCCTAAAATAGCATTTGTGGATTCAAAATATATGCGAGATCTATCTGTTGAAATAACAATTAACACAGCTATTGATGCCTTATCTCACGCTATTGAAGGCATATTAAGTGTTCGCTCAAGTGTGCTATCCGATACATTGGCCCAAGAAAGTATTGAACTTTTCTCAAGATGTATTCAAAGCTTAGGAGAAGCAAAAGCAAGGAATTCAATCGAAGTATTTAATGATACGATTCGAGATATGCTTGCAAAGTGTTCCACATTAGCAGGAATGGTCATCGCACAAACGGGTACAACCGTCGTCCATGCAATGGGATATTCATTAACCTATTTTAAAACAATTGATCATGGTCGAGCAAATGGGCTGCTCTTAGCGCAATACCTTGAACTAGTCAATGAAAAAGAACCGGAATTAGTCGATAAGATTCTTCATCCGATGGGATCAAAAACCATTCAAGCCTTTAGAGAACTCATGAATACATTACTGGGAGAACCTGAAACAGTAACCATAGAAGAAATAGAACGATTTAGTGAAAAGGCAGTAAATACAGGAAATATGAATAATTGCCGTGTAAGACCAACACAAGAAGAGGTTGTAAATATGTTTAAAGTAACATTTAAATAAAATAATCAAACCAGGAGGGTTACTATGGAAAAAATAATTAAAGATATTGAAGAATTAACAAAAAAATATCAATCCGATGTCATTGACTTTTGTCAGAGGCTAATACGCGTACCTGCCCTCTCAGGTGAAGAAAAAGGAGTGGCAGACCTCTATCTCGAAGAGATGAAAAAATTAGAGTTTGACCATATCTTACGTGATGAATGGGGAAATGTTATCGGTATTGTTGAAGGCAATGAACCCGGACCAACAATTATGTATAATGCCCACTTAGACCACGTCGATACCGGAGACATCTCTGAATGGGGCGGCTATGATCCCTATGGAGCCGAGATAGATATTAATCAAATGGAAAATCAAGACTGTGACGGATATGAACAAGTTGAAGTTATACATGGACGAGCGGCAGCGGATGTAAAAGCCGGCGGTGCTTGTCAGATATATTCAGGTAAGATTTTATCAGATCTTAAGAAAAAAGGCTATCCGGTAAAAGGGCGTTATATGTTTACAGGTGTTGTTCTCGAAGAACCGGCTGAACAATTAGGAATGATAAAACTGATTGAAGATACTTTACCCAAAGAAGGATTAGAATTTGATGGTGTTGTCTCCTGTGAAGCGACATCACTCAAGATATATCTAGGACATCGTGGTCGCGTTGAGCTTAAGGTTACCCTTTCAGGGGTCACATCCCATGGAAGTGCTCCATGGTTAGGCATTAATGCGGTCAACAAATCAACGAAATTCATCGACCAAGTCGAAGCATATATAAAAGAAAACCACAAAACAGATAAGGACTTAGGCGATTCGAGTATCGCTTTGACAATTATTGACTGTACGCCGGGGGCTATGTGCATTGTTCCGGATCGTTGCAATATAACCTATGATCGTCGCTTTGTCCCAGGAGAGACTTATGACAAATGTGTTGAAGAAATCCAAAAAATAATCGATGATTTATCAGCAAAAGATCCTGATTTTAGAGCAACGGTAGAGATCGCAACCGTACCAAGGACGACCTATACGGGAAAAACAGTTGCCGTTCCTAATGTGAAAGAAGCCTGGAAAATAAGCAAAGAGCATCCATTTACCATGGCGGCGTCTCAGGGTATATCAAAACTTGGACAAGCCGTAAAATATGGATATTGGGATTTTGGAACTGACTTATCCGTTGTTGCCGGACGATATCATAAACCGGCCATTGGATACTCACCAATGCAAGAATTTTATTGCCACCGACCCATTGATAAGGTGCGTATTGATTACATGTTGAAAGCACTTGCAGGGAATGTTGGTATTTACCAAGAGCTTGTTGAATTAAGTCAAGAAGCGTTTCAATTATAAGCAAAGAAAGGTGTGAAATAAATGCGTAAGAAAATTTATGAAGCTATTAGCGAATTATCAGACGAACTCTATGAAGATATGATTAAATTTACCCAAAAACTGATTCAGACACCAAGTATAAGTGGTGAAGAAAAAGTTGTTGCCGATTTGAACATGGCCGAAATGAAAAAATTAGGCTATGACGATGTGTTTAGAGATGATCAAGGAAACGTTGTCGGAATTGTTAAAGGAAGCCAAGACGGTCCAACGATTATGTATAACTCCCATATGGACCATGTAAGTCCAGGCGACACGAATAACTGGGAAGGCTATGAGCCTTATGGCGGACTTATTGATATCTGTCAGGTAGATACACAAGAAAAAGAAGGTGAGCAGGCTGAGTGTATTCATGGACGTGCAGCCTCTGATGTCAAAGCTGGTGAAGCCGTTCAAATCTATGCCGGTGGATTACTGGTCAAATTAAAAGAAAAAGGATTCCCCATAAAAGGTGATTTTATGTTTACCGGTGTTGTTCAGGAAGAACCTGCAGAAATGGTCGGTATGCTACACCTCATCGATAAGACATTAGCGGAAAAAGGTTTAAGCTATGACGCAATGGTTTCGTCAGAAGCAACTTCTTTAAAAGTCTATTGTGGACATCGTGGCCGAATCGAGATGCTAGCTACCGTATATGGTCGAACATCTCACGGAAGTGCTCCTTGGCTAGGGGTCAATGCAATCTATAAAGCCATTCCTCTGATTACAAAAATAAAAGATGAACTCTATCCATCATTACCTAAAGACAGCGAATTGGGTCAAGCATCCATCTCTTTAAACATTATTGAATGTTCACCCGGAGCCCTTTCAATCGTACCGGATAAATGCATGCTATCCATTGATCGACGAACACTTCCCGGAGAAACAACAGCAAGCGCCTTAAAAGAGATACAAGATATTATCGATGTGCTTGCCAAGGACGACCCTGAATTTAAAGCCGATGTTGTGGTGAAAAAAGCACTCGAAGTCTCCTATACAGGTATGGAATTTCAAGCAGAAAAAGTCATGAGTCCTTGGAAAATATCAACAGAACATGCCTTTGTTAAAGCAACAAGTGCGGGGTTAGAAGCCATTGGACAAGAGGTTAAATATGGCTATTGGGACTTTGGTACGGATGCAAGTAAAACTTGTGGCATTGATCGTAAGCCGACCATTGGTTATTCGCCGATGCAGGAACAATACGCACATACACCCTATGATAAAGTTCGAACTGACTTTATGAAGAAGGGACTTGAAGGTAATGTTGCTATTTTTCTTAACGTGACCGAAGCTGATGCAAGAGCGTTTGAAAAAGTTAAATGGTAACCAATGACGAAGTTGGTAAGGAGGTAGACCATGGATTTAATTATAAAAAACGGAACAATCGTCACATCTAGTGAAACATATAAAGCAGATATCGGTATTTTTAATGGACGGATTGTTGCTATTGGAGAAACATTAAGATCTGATGGGGCCACAGTGGTTGATGCAACCGATAAGATGGTACTCCCAGGAGCCATTGATGTGCATACCCATTTGGCAATGCCCTTTGGCGGGACAGTATCAGCAGATTCTTATTTAGCAGGTACTCGCGCTGCAGCCTGTGGAGGAGTAACGACAGTATTTGACTATCCCATGCAACGAAAAGGTATGTCGATTAAGGAAGTTATTGATTCCAAAAAAGCAATCTGTGAAGAAGAAGCATGTATCGATTATGCATTTCACTGTATTATTACAGACCTAAATGATGGTGAGATTATCGATGAGATGGAATCGGCAGTACAAGACGGTATCACAAGTTTTAAATGTTTTTTCGTTTATAAAAAAGAAGGCATGATGGTGGATGACGGAACCTTTGCCCGACTATTGCTAAAAGCCAAAGAAGTTGGAGCAATGATTAATCTACATGCAGAAAATCCGGATTTAATTGACTATTATGTGAATCAATTTAAAGAAGAAGGTAAACTGTCTCCTTGGTATCATTATTTGAGCCGACCGGAGTTTGTTGAGGCAGAAGCAGACAAGCGCGCGGTTCATTGGGCGAAGCACCTTAAAGCACCTCTTTACATTGTACATATGGCTAATAAAGAAGGGCTTGAAGCAGTAATAGAAGCCAAAAAAGAAGAAAATAATGATATCTATGTCGAGACATGTCCACAGTACTTAGAATTTACAAATGCGGTCTATAAACGTGAAGACGGACGCAACTTTGTGTGTTCCCCACCTATGAAAGGACAAGAAAGTCAAGATGCATTATGGAAGGCAATTAAAAACGGGGATATTGATGTTGTAGCAACAGACCATTGTCCTTTCCAATCCTATGAAAAAGATTGGGGAAAAGATGACTTTACAAAAATTCCCAACGGATGTGCCGGCGTCGAAAACTTATATCCATATATGCTCTCAGCAGCAGGTGAGGGGAAGATTACCTATAATCGAGCAGTCGAACTTTGTTCGACAAACCCGGCCAAAATTTTTGGTTGTACCCATAAAGGCCATATTGCAGTAGGTAAGGATGCAGATATTGTTATTTATGATCCTCAAAAAGAATTCACCATATCTGTGGATACCATGCACTCCGATTATGATCATACAATATGGGAAGGAAAAACGCTCAAGGGGTATCCGGTGCAAACCTACTCACGAGGAAAACTTGTCTATGACAATGAACATTTTGTTGGAGAACCCGGATGGGGACAATTCATTCAACGCGCAAGGAGGATGTCCAATGAAGAAAAAAACAATATCTCGAGTGACCGCAGCTGAAGCCATCGATACTTGTCTTATGTGCTATAAGACACCTTGTACAGAAGCTTGTCCACAAGGACTAGATCCTGCTCGAGTAATTCGCGCATTACGATTTAAAAATACATGGGGAGCAGCAAATCGAGCACCGGACGAAGATGTGTGTATGCGTTGTGATACAAAAAGTTGTATGGAGGCTTGTTTAAAAGGAAAAATCAATAATTCGGTAGAGATTGATAAACTGATGACCTATAGTGGCCATTTAGATAAAAGTCATAATAAGAAAAAACTGAGCATTAATTTTTTGGGATTTGAATGTGAAAATCCATTTATTCTTTCATCATCTGTCGTAGCAAGTAACTATGAAATGGTTGCAAAAGCATTTGAAATGGGATGGGGAGGCGTTGCATTTAAAACTATCGGAACCTTTATTCCTGAAGAGGTATCCCCCAGATTTACTACAGACGGAGAGTATGGAAAAGCCTTTCGTGGATTTAAGAATATTGAACAAATATCGGACCATTCACTTGAAGAAAACATTGTGTTTTTAAAAAAGCTAAAGAAAAATTATCCATCGAAGCTTATCATCGTTTCCATATTAGGAACAGATGAAAAGGAATGGACATATTTAGCAAAGGTTATGACAGAAGCCGGAGTGGATATGATTGAATGTAATTTCTCTTGCCCCCACATGGCTGGGGATGGATTAGGGTCAGATGTTGGTCAAGACCCGGAATTAGTTGGTAAATATACCGCAGCGACGCGACGTGGAACCCATTTACCGATTATAGCAAAAATGACGCCGAATATAGGAAACATGGAGATTCCCGCAATTGCAGCTGTTGAAAATGGTGCAGATGGGATTGCAGCGATTAATACAATCAAAAGCATTATGAATGTGAATTTGGATGATTTTAGTTCAGAACCAAATGTTGAAGGAAAATCGGCAATAGGCGGTTATTCAGGAAATGCAGTTAAACCCATCGCATTAAGATTTGTTCACGACATGAAAAAACACGATAAGCTTTCCGATGTTCCAATTAGCGGTATGGGTGGAATTGAAACGTGGAAAGATGCAGCTGAATTTATTGCACTAGGATGTACCAATTTACAAGTAACGACATCTGTAATGCAGTATGGATACCGAGTAATCGAAGATTTGATTGATGGATTATCGACATATTTAGGTGAAAAAGGATTTGAAAATTTAGACGCCTTCGTTGGAAATGCACTTGAACATATTCTACCTGCAGATTGCCTAAATCGTCGAAGTATTGTATATCCAAAATTTGACCGGAAAAAATGCATTGGTTGCGGACGATGCTACATATCGTGCTATGACGGTGGACATCAAGCAATTGCAATGGACGACAAGGGAAATCCAAGCTTAATACCGGACAAATGTGTTGGTTGTCATCTATGTAAGGTTGTGTGTCCGGCAGAAGCTATTAGCGCCGGAAAACGTATGGAGGTTATTTTATGAATGTACCGGAACTGCAAATAAAAAACGTAAGCAAAACATATACCAATAACAATGGAGAAGAAATCCATGCACTTACCGATGTAAGTTTAGATATCCGCGAAGGAGAATTCATCTGCTTGTTAGGACCGTCGGGATGCGGAAAAAGTACCCTGCTTCGAATTATTGCCGATCTCTTAGAGCCCACTACAGGTCAAGTATCCATTCACGGTTTAACGCCAAGGGAAACCCGATTACAACAAAAATATGGCATTGTTTTTCAACAACCGGTACTTTATGACTGGCGTAATGTTCGCCGTAACGTGTGTATGCCTATGGAGATTATTGGAGTTCCCAAGAGTGAAAGAACGGCTCGAATCGACCGTATGTTAGATTTGGTTGGACTTGAAAAATTCGGGTTAAAATATCCCTTTGAACTATCCGGAGGTATGCAACAACGTGTAGGTATTGCAAGAGCATTAGCCTTAGAACCAGAGATTCTTCTTATGGATGAGCCTTTTTCAGCATTGGATGAATTTACTCGAGAAAAACTCAATGAAGATTTGCTTGCGATTTGGGGAAAGACAAAGACAACAATTATTTTTGTTACCCATAATATTCCTGAATCTATCTTTTTATCTGATCGTGTTGTTGTATTATCACCGCATCCGGGAAGAGTATCTGCTGTTGTAGATATAGATTTACCGAGACCAAGAACAGCAGCACTAAGAGAATCCCCGGAATTTTATAACTATATAGCAAAAATCAGGCATAGTTTTGAGGGGGTGTGAGTATGGAATTAACCAGAAAAGACCGCCGTATCGTAACCGGAGTATGGCTCCTTAGCATTATCGTTTTGTGGGAACTCCTATCCGCTTTTTTATTATATGTGGTTCAAGATAATATGGCTTCATCTAAATTACCCTTTCCTCATGACGTTCTTATGACCTTTATCAGCGAATGGCAAACCCTCCTTGTAGCAGGGATAGTCACCTTATCTCGAGCAGGTCTCGGATTTGCAATTGGTGGTCTAATCGGAATCATCTTAGCCGTTATTATGAGTCTTTCAAAAGTTGCAGAAAAGATTGCCTTTCCATATCTCATTGTATCTCAGATGATACCGGTACTTGGATTGGCACCCATTATTTTTAATATTGTAAGAGATATGAATATGTCTCGTATTGTTATTGCTGCTTATATCACCTTTTTTCCCGTAGCTGTTAATATGCTCAGTGGTTTTAAAAGCGTTGAAGAAGAAAAGAAAGAACTCATGCGTTCCATTGCAGCGAATCGAGTGGACATTTATCTAAAACTGATGTTTCCTTATTCCTTGCCCTATTTATTTACAGGACTTAAAATTGCAGCCCCAATGGCGGTAACAGCTTCTATTTTAGTTGATATGTTAGGTTCCAAAAGCGGTATCGGAGTGAAGATTCTTTATTCACTGTATTCCAGCTCTTTTGATATATTTTGGGCATCTGTATTTACAAGTGCATTTATGGGAATCCTTAGTTATAATATCGTTATTTTTGCTGAACGTCTTATGATTCCATGGAAAAACGTAACAACGACGAAAGTAGGTGATAAATAATGCGAGAACGTATAATGCGATTTTTTTGGCCGATCTCTTTTGGTATTTTGCTTTTACTTTTATGGGAATTCGGAGTAGTGCATCACTTACTTGATTTAAAATCTTTCCAATTGCCGGTTCCGTCAGAAATTGCAACAAGCTTATTTGAAAACTATAAACAAGCCTTTCGTGATATGTTTATCACGGTTAGTGGCGCACTTATAGGACTTGCTATCGGCTCATTTTTAGGATTTTCTATTGCAGTGGTAGCGACCATTTTTCCAAAATGGGGATTTGGAGGAATGATTTTGGTAACTGCCCTTAATGCGGTTCCAATTGTTGCTCTATCGCCAATTATGAATCTTTGGTTTAGAACAGGAATGTTACAAAAGATTGGTGTAGTAACCGTAGTGTGTATGGCAGCCATGGCGATTAATGCTTATTATGGTATGAATGATTTAAAACCATTTTCCATCGATTTAATGCATTCAGCTGCAGCTAGTCGCTGGCTCATCTTTAAAAAACTGCGTTTACCCAATTGTTTACCAAATGTATTTACAGCATTAAGAATAAATATTGCATCTTCCATTATCGCGGCAATTATTAGTGAATATTTTGCAACATCAACCGCTGGATTGGGATTTGGAATCAAAGATAATTTGCGAAAAGCAGAAATGGCAATGGGATGGTCCTATATTGTTGTTGCTTCCTTAGCCGGAGTTATCTTATATCTATTCATTGTTTTGGTAGAGCGCGATGTCATCAAATGGCACGCTTCACAAAGATAAATCAACGATTTTTTGAATTAGAAAGGAAGATAATTATGAAGAAGAAAATAATGACGTTACTATTAGCATTGACCATGATTTTATCACTCGCACTAACAGGATGTACAACAGAAGAGGCATCATCATCTGACGGCGCCGCGTCAACACAAGCAGAGACAACATCTGCTGAGGAGACAGAAGAAGCGGCTGAAGAGCCAACGGAAGAACCCCAAGAACTCGTTGAGATGACCTTGCAATTAAAATGGCTACCTCAATCTCAGTTCATGGGATACTACGTTGCCCAAGAAAAAGGTTATTATGAAGACGAAGGAATCAATATAGAAATACTTCCTGGTGGAAGTGATATTATTCCGGAGCAACAAGTATATAATGGTGTAGCAGATGTTGGTGTAACATGGGTTTCAAGTTTGTTGAAATATCAGTCTCAAGGGTGGGAATTAGTCCACGTGGGACAGCCATTTCAAAAGTCAGCTATGTTATTGGTATCTAAAGCAGAGGCAGGAATAGAATCACCGGCAGATCTTGCAGGAAAGAAGGTATCTAATTGGTTTGGCGGTAATGAATATGAGATTCTTGCATTGCTTGAATCAAACGGATTAACGCCAGGTGAAGATCTAGAACTTGTTCAACAGGACTTTACTATGAATCAGCTAATGAATGATGAAGTGGATGCTGCATCAGCCATGACCTACAATGAGTATGGATTATTATTAGGAGCAGGCTATACAAACGACGAACTAAATGTGCTAGATATGAATGATGAAGGCGTGGCCATGTTACAAGATTGTCTGTTTGTAAGTGAAGAGTGGATTGCAGAGAATGAAGACCTCTACGTTCGATTCTTACGCGCATCAATAAAAGGCTGGGCAGATGCAAGTGCAGATCCGGATGCAGCAGGTGAAGTTGTATACAATGTAGATCAATCTGTATCCAAAGAACATCAAATCTATATGGCAGGTGAGATTGCAAAACTCGTGGTACCGGAAGGTTTTGACCCGGCAAACATCGGTTATACAGATATGGAAGCTATGCAACAAACAGCTGATCTAGCATTAGAGTATGGCTTGTTATCAGAAGAAGCAGACTTAAGTGAAGCTTTTGTAAACATAAGCTATTGGGAAAGTGCAACCAAATAAGGAAGCAAAACCTCAAGAACACGTGCATATGCTTTTGATCACAGGTGCATAGAATAGGGGTCTAGAACTGTAAAAAAAGTGTGAACAGAAATTGTTCACACTTTTTTTGGTATAAACTTGAAAAAATAAACAGGAGTGATATAATAAAAGTTAGAAAGTTAGAAAGTTATAAAAAGGAGGCTAAATATGTTAGCAAAGATAAAAGCCAAAAATCAACTTACAATACCGACAGAAGTCATGAAAAATTTGCATTTAAATATTGGTGATGATGTAAATATTGATATTGTAAGTAATCGTATCATTATTTCTCCCGTTATTTTAATAGAAAGAGAATTTTGGAATGAAAAAATGGCAAGTGAAGTTAAAGAAGAATATGAACATTATCTAACAAACAAAAAAGAATACAAAGTCTATGATAATATTGATGACTTGTATGATGATCTAGATACTGAAGAGAATTAGATATGAAATATTCTTTGCAGTACACAAAAGTTTTCAAAAAAAAATATAATAAACTTCCTGAGCTAATAAAAATAAAAACGAAAAAAACATTACATATTCTTTCTGAAAATCCAAGTTATCCAAGCCTCAGAACGAAGACAAATTATTCATGGAGTAATTATTTGAAAGTAAAAGTATATGAATGTAGTGTGAATATGGAATACAGAATAATCTTTACGTACGAAGAAGGTTCCATAATTTTGTTACAAGCAATTGGAAAGCATGAAATTGTGGATAAAAAATAGCCTATGCATTTAAATAAGGAATCAACACCTCAAGAACACGGGCATATGCCTTTGGCCATAGATGAATACCTTCAACCGTATAATCTTCACGTAAAACACCATCATCATTAAGTAAGCACGTATTAACATCAATATATTGGGCATTGTTTTTGGAGGCTAACAAAGACAATGCCTTATTTGCTTTATTAATGGTTGCATTCGTTCTTGAAGCAAAGATAAAGGCTTTTTCCTCCTCGGGAATAAAGCTTTTTTTGTTCGAATTGACCGGATAATAGGATAAAATGTAAACTTGACATTTGGAAAGTCTTTCGCTAACAAGGTCAAGAATTTTTTGGTATTTTGTCATCAGGATATTTTGATCATAGGTAGGAAGACCGATATCGTTTGACCCGATATTAATAAAAATTTTGGAGGGTTTAAGATCAAAAATCAAGGTATCTATGTTTTCCAGAAATTCATCGATAACAAAACCCCCAACCCCTCGATTATAAATGCTTTGATGTGGCATTAATTCATTGATGGGAAATTGTTCAGCTAAAGAAGAGCCAGTAAACAGAATCTTTCCTTTATCAACATATGCATTTAGTTGGCGATAACATTCGATTTTATTTGTTTTTTCAATCTTTTGAAATACTTGCATTTCTTTATTCATTATGCGGCCTCCTGAACATGTAGGATATTTTGACGGTCATATTTTAGGTTTCTAAAATATAAGGCGATATCTGTTGCCACCATGACAAAGTTAATCACGTAAAAAATAAGTACATAATTAACATTAGCCTGTAAGAGTTTACTTGTAATACCAAAACCATAACCCATGAGGATGAAGCAGCTAAAAAGCAAACTTTTTCCTTTGGCTGTTTTGGAACGATAGGATTTGATAATGGATAGAGGCCAAGAGATTCCAAAACTGATGACCATTAAAGATTCAAATAATTGTGACATAATCATGTCCTCGCTTTCGATGAATATATTTATTATTAGTGTATGAGAAAAACCATTGTTTGTCCAATAGAAAAATGATAGTATATATATAACGTAGATGTTATATAAAAATCGAATAAAATAAGTATAGGGAAGTGAAAATATGGAGCTATTGCAATTAAAATATTTTTGCCTGGTTGCAAAATATGAAAACATGACTAAAGCCGCCAAAGAACTGCATATCGTGCAACCGGCAATTAGTCAATCCATTCGAAGATTAGAAAAAGAAATGGGGGGTCAGCTCTTTGATCGAAAGGGGAAGAATTTATCCTTGAACAAGGCAGGCAAGTATCTCTATGAAACCTTACCAGATATAATCAACACACTTGACTCCTTAAAAAATGAGGTCAATAAGATTGTTGAAAAAGAAAAACAAAAGATAGCCATCTTAGTTGAGGCCTCTTCAAGTGTTATGCCCAACTTGATTTCTTCATATAAAGCCGACCATCAAGGCATAAAATTCAGTCTGTTAAATCAAGATTCCGATCAATGGGACCTTTGCATCACCGCACAAATCAGCGACGAAAAAACTCAAGAAGACGAAATTGTTTTGCTTGAAGAAGAAATCCTTCTAGCAAGCGATGATGAAAAATACCGTGAGCTTACACAGATTAATCTTAAGGAATTAGAGAATCAAGAATTGATTGGATTAAGAAAAGGAAATATTTTCAGAACCATGACAGACAATTATTTAGATCAACTAGGAATTCAGCCAAATTATTCCCATGAAAGTGATAATCCTGCCATGGTTAGAGAAATTATTGATGCCTTAGGTGGCTATGCATTTTATCCGGAAAAAACGTGGGGACAAATCCATAATCCCAAAATAAAAACTTTCCATATCTGCAATGGAAGCTTTCGGCGTAAAATAATTTTAAAGATAAAACCAGAAAAGCCGAGTCAAGTGCTCCAAGAATTAATTGAGTATATGGTGAAATATTATTCTGAGATATGAGCAGATCAAGAGAACTATAAAAGCGTGAGTTTTGAAAAATCGATTTTACCATCACTATCAAGAAGTGTATCATCGGCATGAACATATTCAACTTTTCCGACAAACATTTCATGAGAACCGGTTACAATGGAGTCAACGATGGTGCATTCAATATTAACGGGACAATCAGATAATATTGGTGCGTTAACAACTTTTCCGTTTTCGGTATTGACCTTTTTAACCTTTAATTTATTTTCATCGCGTTTACTCACACTGCCTAAGTAATCAAAAGTTTCTTTGTAATCGTCAGTAGCTAGGTTAACAACAAAGCAACCGGACTCTTTAATCAATTTATATGAGTAACGTGAAGGTACAATCCCAACCATAACCATTGGAGGGTCATAACTACAATTTCCGCAGTAGCCTACTGCAAGTGCGTTTTCTTCTCCGTCTAAACCACGACATGATACTAAAACTTTTGGTGACGGTTGTAAGGCGCCTTTTTTTTGTGCTTCTTTTTTTATCATCATATTTACTCCTATTCTAAAACTTTGTTAATGTCATATGCCAATAAATAGTATAGCTCGAAGAGGAAAGACTGTCAAATTTTTTTAATCCCCTTCAGGGATGACACTATCATAGTTAAATGAAGGTGTACTTGGCTCTGAAGAACGATATTCAAATGGTCGGTCTTCGTTCAACAAAATGGCAGAAGCAAGGAAAGAACCATCTGCATGATAAAGCGTAATCCAATTATTATTCACAACGCCGGTGAAGGAACCATGTTCTTTAAGTTCTCCATAATACGTTTGTGTCGTGGAGTCATAACGGTAAGTACCAAAGGATATATAATATTTTTCTAGATAGATGCCATCTTCATAATACATCTGTACTTGATCATAGCGGCCTTCAACGACATATCCTTCTACAAAGCTATACACATAATCAGTCCGAGTATTATCTTCCTTGTATATTTGGAAGAAGGCTAGATCCGGATTAAAGTCGTCAGATGCGGTGACGTCGAGTACGGTACACGTCCATGTATCTGAACCAACGAGATTACCCTCTTGATCACTTACAATAACTTGAGCAGTATATGAACCGGGCTGGTCAAAGCTTGTTTGAAATTCACGCCCACCTTCTTGGTCAAAGTAGTCGCTAATAATCCAACGATAGGAGTAGTTGCCTTTGTCTGGAATAACATCAACGGTGTAGGAAATCTCTTCGCCGATACCTAGCGTATCTGTATTTGCAGTCAAATCAACACGTTCTGCAACTTTTAAGCTAACAACCGGACTGTTGGGTCCCATAACTTTGGTATCCGTACTTGTTAATTCATTATAAAACATGTCAAAGTTCCCGGTAATGGTGCTTTGACTCGTTGCTTTAGTATGTTCAATATTATAAATAGCATCATTGGCATAAATGCTTTCATTTAGAGCTTGCTTATCATAGGACGTATTTAGTTCAAAATCTCTTTCTTCGGTTTCAAAGCTATAAATATCCCCGTTGGGACAACGGATCGAAACTTTATAGGCGTCAACATAGCCTTGTTGATAAAGAACGGATTCTTCAAGATGAATGCGCAAATTCCACATAGTCTCTGTGATTTTGTTGAAATCCATGCCCGGAATACTAGGTGGATACATAGCAAACACATCGTATTCGCGACGGATATCTTCATCGTAGTTATAATTGATGCCTTGCAAATAAAGAGAATGCTTATTGGCTGTGCTTGCAAATCCCAAATCTAGGTCAAAGGAGGAACTGGATAGATCATTTGGCTGGTGAAGGTGTTTACTTTTGACGGATCCGTTTTCAGCGGATAATGCATTGAGACTGAAACCTTCCACTAAACCAATAAGTGCATCTGTTTTACCGCGTAAGACAAATTTGACTTGTTGAGAATCCGCATCACTAATCATAAGTCGTCGCACGTCGGCTGAGAGAGATTCATAATCCTTTGTTAAGCGTGTAAAGGGTTGTGTCACGCTAAGGCTTACCGGACTAGGCAAGGCAGGTGAAGGATTACTGATTAAATGATATCCACTGAGAAATTCCTGTCCATAAGAAGTACAAAATTCATGATAAAGTGTTTCGAAACCATAGTTGCTATTGCTTGTTGTTTTAACTAAGGTTTGCCTAGAATCTCTAAGTTCAGCATATTTTTGTAAAGCGTAGGGAAGATAGTCATTTGCTGACTTGCCTGTCGAAGCGGCGTATTGATGACTAATATATTCGATAAGCATTGCATAGGCGTATCCTTGGTTTTGCAAGGAAATCACATCATTATATCCATTAGCATAAGCTAGATTTTCTTGACAATAGTTGATGTTTTGTTGGCTAATAATCATTGGGTCGGATGTTATGATTTGCTTTTCTTCAAAAAATTCGCGTGCCTGTTTTTCCACGGCAACAGCTGTGGCTTCAAAGAACCAGGTGTCCTTTTCGCGTTCCATGGAAAACGTGCCAAGATATCGGACTTGACTCGTATGAAAAAGCTCGTGCACAAGGGTAGGTAGCATGGTATCAGTCCAGTGCTTCATAGCAGAAGAACGAGGAAGAGGAGCACTTTCAATATTAACCATGACATAGGGTTGCTTGCTGATGGGATTACGACATTGGGCTTGATTGGATGCTTCGCCTGGCCACCTGTCATAAGCAATGATGTGCATATCATTATATTTTTTGAATCCGCGTCCACCATTTTCAGGGGAGTTAAAGAGATACTTATCGGCAAGGGTTAATTGCGATGCAAGTGCCGCGATTTCTCCGGGATAGAGATTATTCATTCGCCATTGCTTGTCATCCAATAGTTTTTGGGCTTCTAAAAAATCCCTATCTTTTTGTAGTTGCGTCCAAAGTGCTTTCATTCCACTGGGGTTTTCCATGAGAAGTTTGATGTTATTTGCAGTTACCCCAATCTTGTTATTTTCAAGTGCCTGAATAAGAAGGTTGGTGACACGCTTCACTTCTGTAGGGTTACCGGGAGCCATACGCGCCGGATAGTAGATGGTGTATCCATTGACGTCATCAATATCCAACCAGCCGGTTGACATTAAGTCCGTATCAAGACTCCAATCATCATGAATATAACCTTCTTTTTGTAAAGTATCATGGGTAACTGCAATGGCCGGCAAGACAACAGTGAGTCCAACGGCTAAGGCAATCCAAAAATGAGAAGATAAGCCCAGGATTATCTTACAATTTCGTTCGGTTTCAATAAAAATGGATCCATCCTTAACAAAAGACGGTAGGCGGTAAGTAGAGCCATCTTCTTCAACACGATAAACGCTCAGATGTCCATACATGGATTCAGGAATGTTGAACTCAACCAAATCCATAGTAAGACTTAATGCACCGGGAAATATTTCACTTGCTTCCATGCCAGAATTTATATCAATACCTGCGAGAGGAAGGAAAGTAGTCGCATGTATATCTTGAGCTACAGCTTGGATTTGTGAATCGTCAAGTCGTTCAACAGTAAAGGTTCGATCTCGGTCCAAGGCGTTTTCCTCAGCAGAGATTGTCACACCAGATAAGGGAGTGATAGAAAATTCTGCACTGCCGGATATAGCAAGAGGTTCAGGGTTAAATGTAATTGGCGTGTCATCAAAGCCCATGGGTAAATGAGGTATGACAAGATAGCGAATCATTGTAAACAAAAGAGCAACAATAAGAATACCTGCAACAAGAGGAATCCAAAGTTTCTTCTTTTTTGTAGTCGGTTGAATCGGAGCAGGAGCAGAGTGAATCAACTGCGTGCCACATTTTGGACAAAACTTACTGCTTGCTTGGAGGTTTGCTCCACAATATTTACAGAAATTAGCCATAGATACCTCCTAAGATGAAAAAAATGATTAGATGTTTTATTTGGTTTTATTATAGCAAATCATGGACTTGATGGATACTAAAATTTAAGGGATAATAGACATAATACGATCAAAATATAAAATTTAAAGGAGAAAAACAATGACAACAAAATTTGTAATGATTGGTTATGGTTGGCGGGCAGATTTTTTTTACCGCATTGTAAAATATTTACCGGATACGTTTAGTATCTGTGCTGCCGTTCTTCGAACAAAGAAACGGGCAGAAGAAGTAACAGAAAAAAAAGGTGTTTTTGCGACAGATGATTTAGATGAAGCCCTAGCGACAAATCCGGACTTTGTCGTATTGTGCCTTCCGAGGGCCATTGTCAAAGATTATTTACACATCCTCATGGAAAAAGATATCCCTGTCTTATGCGAAACGCCACCGGCGAAAGATATTGATGAGTTAAACGCTTTGTGGGAATTGAAGGAGAAATATAAGGGACGGGTTCAAGTTGCGGAACAGTATTATGTACAACCCTTATATGCGGCCTGGTTGAAGGTCATAGAAGATGGACTTCTTGGACAAGTGTCAAATATGACCCTGTCTTCAGTCCATGCATATCATGCCGTGAGTATCTTTAGAAAAATGTTGGGCGTCGGTTTTGAAAATTGTACAATCCGTGCTAAACAATACGAATTCGATGTAACAGAAACCGGTTCAAGGCAAGGCGTGTTACGCACCGGAAAAGTAAAAAAAGCCACAAGACAGATAGCAACACTTGAGTTTGAAAGCGGAAAAGTCGGTTTTCTTGATTTTTCAGGAGAGCAATATGCGTCGCTGATTCGAACACGACGATTAAATATTCAAGGCCATCGCGGCGAGATTAATGATCTGACCCTTCGCTACCTGAATGAAAAGCACATTGGAGTTACTATGGATCTAAATCGTATTGACGATGGTGTTTATAATAATAAAGGTTGGTCCCATCAGGGAATTATGCTAGGAAGCTCTTTTGTTTATGAAAATCCGTTTTCTCATGCTAGACTTAATGATGATGAGATTGCAATAGCAACATGTTTAATGAATATGAAAACATATGTAACAACAGGTGAGGGCGGATATTCTCTCCAAGAAGCCCTTCAAGATACCTATATCGGATTTATGATTGAAGAGGCCAATAAATCGAATCAAATAATTGAAACAAAAACACAAAATTGGGTGTAAATAAAATCGTTGTACAAATATCTTTTTTCTGATACTTGACTTTGAGTAGACTTTAACTTGTATAATAATTGATATGACAATATTATAAAAGGAATAGGTGGAAACATGACGCTAAAAAAAGACTCAATGATTATTTACGCTGCTCAAAGTGCGCTACTATGGTCTTGTATACCAATCTTATGGACCTACTTACCGATATATTTTGACCTTAATGGATACAGTTCAACCCAGATTGGACTAATCATGGCAATTAACCCACTAATGGCAGTGCTAACACAGCCCTTCTTCGGACATAAAGCAGATATGGCCAGCTCTAAGAACAAAGTGTTTGCCTTTCTTATGGTTGGTACTATAGCCTCTATACTTCTGTTACCTATCAGTAGTATTTTTGCCTATGCCTTAGTACTTGGAACGATATTATCCGTGTTTCAATCAGCGCTTATTCCAATATCAGAAAGTATTACGTTGGAAAGGTTAGAGCTAAAGGGTAAAGATTATGGTCCAGTTAGATTAGCAGGTACTTTTGGTTTTGCCATTGCATCTGTTATTGCCAGCCTACTGATTGAAAGTGATATAAAAAATATATTCTATTTAGTAGCGATTATAGGAAGTTTAAATATTTTACTGGTTTTTCGAATCCCCAGAGTTGTGGGGCATGAAGGTGACAGTCACAAAGCGTCCATTGGTGAAATATTCAATGATAAACAACTAGTGGTATTTTTAATTTTTTCATTAATTGCTATGTTGGCAATGGTTTCTTTTATGACATTTTCCCCATTGTTTTTTTTGGCATTAGGCGGAACGAAAGGGCAGTTGGGCTGGATATTTTTCCTGTCGGCGGTGAGTGAACTACCATTTCTTCTGAATGCAGAGAAAATTATTAATAAACTGACGATTCAAGGTACCTTGGGTTTATCTATGGGAATCATTGGATTAAGAGGTGTCTTAGTTTTATTTATAGAAAGTTCTTGGTTAATGTTCCCATTAGCCTTATTAAATGGGGCTACATTTATTGTTTTTGCCTACAGCTTGGCTGTATATATTAATAGGACAGTGAAAAAAGAACTGCGAACGAGAGGTCAGACAGTTCTTGGAGTCTCTACATCTTTTGGAAGGATTATAGGTGCTCTACTTAGCGGGCTGATGGTAGATGCTATGGGTCTTAAAAACACCATGTTTTTTTCGGGTCTAGTATGTGTGGCCGCTATTTTTTGGTATATACTTATGCTGATTAGTCTTAAAAAAAAGAGTTTGAAGGTTATAAAAGAGGGCGTATACTAAGCGTTTATACAATCGCACTCCCGGGTGTAAATTTCTTTGGGACTGCAAAAAAGTCTGAATAATGGTACAATGTATGAGTAACTATCTTAATATTTAACCGAACACGATAGAATACTTGTACAGGAGGAATAATATGGAAGAGTTAACCAAGATAGGCATCGTTGGTACTGGCTTTATTGCATCAGGACTATATTATGCAATAGAACATTCAAATAAGTTTGTTACTTCAAAAATACTGACACGACGAAAAATAGAAAGCATAAAAGATTTACCCCAGGAAATATTAACAAATTCATTTGAAGATTTTTTAGAGAATGTTGATATTGTATTTGAATCCTCGGGAGATGTTCATCACGCAACGGATATAATTATGGCAGCAACGAAAGTGAACAAGAAAGTTGTTACCATGAATTCAGAATTTCACGTTACGGCAGGCACATATTTTATTAAGAATGGCCACTATGTTACAGAAGCAGAAGGCGATCAACCGGGATGCTTGGCCCGATTAAAAGCAGATATCGAAAACATGGGATTTGACCCGGTAGCCTATGTTAATTTAAAAGGCTTTTTAAATCCCAACCCTGAACTTGAAGAAATGAAGTATTGGTCAAAAAAACAACAGCTTGCATTAAATCAAGTGGTATCATTTACCGATGGAACCAAGCTTCAAATTGAACAAGCTTTTGTTGCGAATGGCTTAGGTGCAACCATAGCACAAGATGGTCTTATTGGTTCAAGAGTAGATACGATATATGATTTAGACTATATGGTTAAAGCATCAGAAGAAATGAAGCAGCCCATAAGTGAATACATCTTATGTGAGGGTTCACCACCAGGGGTCCTGATTGTTGCTAAGAATAAAGTAGCTGACATGCGACCAGGATATTTACCCTTTACACGAATACAGACAAAGGAAAAACTGGCTTATGTTTTACTTAGACCTTATCATTTATGCTATTTAGAATGCATAAACACTTTAGAAAAAATTGTGGCAGGAGAGCCTATGCTACTTAATAACTCAATTAATCCAAGGATTACCGTTGGAGCCGTTGCAAAAAAAGCAATAAAAAAAGACGGCATAATTAAATTAGGTGCAGGAGGCTTTGATGTTAGAGGTAAGGCTATTAAGATAGAAGAAAATAAGGACAAGGTTCCTATTTGTCTGCTTCGACACACTCGTCTTAAACGTGATATTGAACCCGGTCACATTCTTACTTTTGATGATGTAGAGTTAGAAGAAAGCAATGCACTTAATTGTTATTTGGATAGATAGTCTCTCGGAATTAGAGAGTCCGAAACAATGAACTTTAAAAACTTAATAGCTAAAGGAAAAATCAAAAAGATTGGTAAAATTTGACATAATGAATAGACATAAGCGCTGTTATGCCTTAAAATA
>Ga0334892_1000167_pt1 | contig 102157 bp, 82 predicted proteins | sample GraSluR3_MG_4_FD_207213 | JGI IMG/M metagenome (GOLD analysis project Ga0334892, IMG submission 207213) | Sludge microbial communities from methane-producing bioreactor in Wageningen University, Netherlands - Granular Sludge_15_04-R3 | ecosystem: Engineered > Bioreactor > Anaerobic >...
AGGCCGAAGCGGTAGCTCAGGCAGCACGTGATACCGGGGTAGCGAGGATATAGGGCATGTTTTTAGGAAACTGTATTAAATAAGTAATAGTAAATAAGGTCAAGAAAGAATAATAAGTCAAAGGAGAAAAAGTAAAATGATATTCCAAGAAACAAGAGATTTTTTAGAAAAGTTAGGTTTACCAAAAGGTGATTTATTTGATTTGCCGACTTCAGGAAAAACCTTCCCCGATGGAGCGCATTTTCGTATAGAAGTTCCCACCATTAACTCTGCTGAAGCTATGAAATCTTTATTAGAAAATGCCAAACGTCAGGGTGTTAATATTAACCGAGTAGACGAGACTTATGGAATTTTTAGGCATACCATTGCGGAAATTAAAGAGTATGCCAAAATAGCTAAAGATTTTGGTTGTGGACTTAATATGTCAGTTGGTCCTAGAGCTCCTTATGATACAGGTGCTACAGTACAGACCTCTCAAGGTGTTCGAGTAGGATACCGTCTCAGAGGCATGGAACAAGTTCTGCGAGCAGTCGAAGATATCAAGAGAGCAGTTGATTGTGGTATTCGTGGTATTTTGATTTATGATGAAGGCTTACTCTGGTTGGTGAATGAGATGAGAAAAGCAGGAAAATTACCCAAGACCATACGTTTTAAAACATCTGCCCACTGTGGACATTGTAATCCGGTAGCCTTTAAGGTTATTGAAGGATTAGGTGCCGATTCCATCAATCCCATTCGAGACCTGTCTTTACCCATGTTGGCCGCCTTAAGAAGAGGAACTAGCCTACCACTTGATCTACATACCGATAATCCTCCTGCTTCCGGTGGTTTTATTCGCTCCTATGAAGCTCCCGAGATTGTTCGTGTAGCTTCCCCTTGTCACTTAAAATGCGGAAATTCAGCAGTTGCTGGTCATGGACAGATTACCGGAGCACTGGACGGTAAGAGAATGGCTGATCAGGCAGTGATTATCAAAGAGATGATGGACAAATATTTCCCGGAAGCAATCCAGAGTGAACCTAATCAGGCTGATATGGAAATTCCGGAGATATAATCCTGTAATCTAAATTTTTTTATAAATATATATTAAGGAGGCAGAACAAGATGGCAAAAAAAGTGACTGTTCATGAAGATGAGGTTCAAGCCATTAGAAGAGATCCACCTAGAACTTCAAAAATACTATTAACTGAACATACTGTAGGTGTTACAAGTATGTCCATGGGTGTGAATTACACCGATATAGGTAGTATGATTCCGGATGGAGTTCACGAAAATCAGGATGAAGCAATGTTCTTAGTTCAAGGTAGAGCAAAATTGGTGATAGAAGATCAAGATGAGTATATAATGGAACCAAATACGGCATTTTTTGTAAAAGCAGGAACAAAGCATCGGATTGAAAATATTGGGAATATCCCATTTAAGATAGTATGGATTTATTCTCCACCCTTACCGGCACATCTAAAAGAAAAATAATGTTATTAATAGAGGGCTAATGTTTTTTGTTTAAAAACATTAGCCCTCTCTGTCTCTTAACACAAACATCAATTTAATAAAGATTAAAGTAAAAAACGGTGACTAAGGAAGGAAGTGATTAAGGTTATGGAAAAGTGGAATTTTCCTCAAGAAGGATGTATGGAAAAAGATAACGGTATGTATTTCCAGACCATGAATACAAAATCATTAAAAGAAAGACTTTCCAAAAATGATATTATAATTATTCCGGTAGGTAGTACTGAATGCCATGCAGCACATTCTCCATTTGGAGAAGATACCTATCTGGTAACCAGAATGGCGGAGCAAGTAGCAGCAAAAACAGGTTGTACCATAGCCCAGCCTGTCTGGTATGGTTCACATCCCTACCAGCATGTCGGAATGCCAGGAACAGTAATTATTCCAGAATATGTTTTTATTAATTATTTAATAGCTGTTATTGCTGGATTATGGAACGCTGGTTTTCGCAAACAGATTCTATTAAATGGACATGCCCAAGAATATGTTATTCCTAACGCCATACATATGTTTGAAAAAAAGTATAAAGTACCAGCAGTTATAGCTAATGTAAACTGGCCTTTTGCTGCTGCACAATATTTAAAAGATAAGGAACATGGTGGCCCCTTTGATACTCCTTTCAGGCATGCCTGTGAGGTAGAAACATCTCTGGCTATGGCACTATTTCCTGAATTTAATCACATAGAAAATGCTGTAGATACTAAACCACTTGGCTTAATTAAAGGGGATCATGTGGATAAAGGCGGAGATATTTATCAAAGACCATTGCCTGGACAATGTCAGGTAGGATTTAGTGCTATGGAAATAAGGGGTACTCCAGAAGGAGTAGTTGGTTCAGCAACATTAGCCAATCCCGAGAAAGCACGAAAAGCTATTGAAACTATACTGGATTATCTGGTTAAGTTGCATGATGATATTCTGGAAGCTTTCCCACCTGGAAAACTACCTAATGCCCATCTAATATCGGAAAGACCTAAAGAAGAGATCGAAAAGGTCTTAAAAGGTCCTTTAAATGGTGGTATTAGTATTTACGCTTTAGAATAGCTTAATAAAGTATATTTTGATATTTTCAATCTTTCAATTCTTTTTAGTTTATAACTATAAGTCAATATAGAGAAGAGGCAAAGAATGACTGATAATAAAGAAATAGCTATTAAAGTATCAGGGTCAAATCTGTATGATTTCTGTCTGGCCTGTTTTTTGAAAGTTGGCCTTTCTAACGGACACGCGGGAATTTTAAGTGATACATTAGTTCGGGCAAATCTAAGAGGCGTTGATTCACATGGTGTCTTGAGATTACCCGGTTATATTGAGAGAAGTAGGAGAGGTTTAATTAGTTATCAGAAAGATATAAATATTATTAGCAAGAATCTCTGTGTAAGCTTAATTGATGGTGAAAATAATTTTGGTCAAATTGTAGCATATTATGGTATGAAAGAGGCTATCAAGAAGGCAGACCAAAAAGAGACCGGTATAGGATTTGTGGGCATTAGTCACACCAATCATATGGGAATGGCAGCTTATTATGCCATGATGGCAGCTAAAAAAGGTATGGTTGGTATCGCTATGTCCAATTCACCGGCTACAGTTGCTCCCTGGGGTGGTGCACAACCTATGCTGGGGACTAATCCCATTGCTATTGCTATTCCAGCAGGCAAAGAGTATCCAGTGGTGCTAGACATGGCTACCAGTCTGGTTGCTAGAGGGAAAATACGGTTAGCTTTAGATAATAAACAGGAAATACCTTTAGGGTGGGCCTTAGATTTAGATGGTAATCCCACAACAGATCCTCAAAAAGCCATTAAGGGAGCTCTACTTCCATTTGGGGGACCTAAAGGATATGCCATATCTTTAATTATTCAGATCTTTTCTACTATTTTGAGTAATTCTGCGAGGGAAATGGAAATTAAATCTATGTATGATTTCTCAGGAAAATCAGAGATTGGTATTTTTTTAGGAGCAATTAAGATTGATTGTTTTGTTTCCCGTGATGAATTTAACCATGAAATAGATGAATTAATTCAGAGAATAAAGACATCAAAATTAGCCAAAGGAAATGAAAGGATATACTTACCAGGGGAAATAGAGTTTGAGCAACAAAAAAAGAGAGAAAAAGAAGGCATCCCTTTATCTAAGACTTTATATGATAATTTAAGGATTCTGGCTGATAAATTAAATGTTCAATTTAATATTTAAATATAGAGGCTATTTATTTAATGAGGTGAAATCAGCAAAGGATTAAGAAGGAGTTTATCTGTCAGTAGAGGGCTTAAATATTAAAAATTATCAAAAGATTAAAAGATTTAAAGGAGGGCAAAATTGAACGAATCTAAGGAATATATTTTAGAGAGAATAAAGGAAAGAAAGAGTATCAGAGATTATACAGATCAAAAGGTATCCGAAGAGGATCTAAAGATTATCTTAGAATGTGCGAGATTTGCTCCTTCTGGAGAGAACGCCCAACCCTGGAGATTTATTGTAGTTAGAGATGAGAAGAGCAAAGAGTTTCTGGCTCAGATTTCCAAAAATGGTAGTGGTAGGCGGTTCACCGGGGAATTTTTAGGTAAGCAGATGCAAGCGAGGTTTGCCGGATTAGAAGATGAAGAAAAAAAGAAAAAAATATTTAAGAAACTTACTTCTGGTAATGTATCGGCCTTTGTTAATCAGGCAGATTTAATTTTGATAGTCTGTGGGAAAAAAGATGTTTGGGATACTCCTTATGATTGTTCTGCAGCGATTGAAAATATTTTACTGGCGGTAAGTGATTTAAAGTTAGGTTGTTGTTGGGTTATTGCCTGCGTTATTGATGTACGTGATGAAATGAAGATTAAGGAATACTTTAATATTCCAGATGATATAAAGATAATAAGTATTTTCCCCATTGGTTATCCGGCTAGAATTCCAAATATTCGACCAAGAATTCCACTGGAAAAATTAGTATATAGAGAAAAATATGGAGATTTTTATTACCCATCAAGGGAGGGTGAGCAATGATGACTGGAGATAAGAATTTTAAAGATACCTTATTTTTTGAATCAGTAAGAGAATTCTGGAACGAAAGAGGAAGAGGTGCTCGTTATAGGTTAACCACTGTCGGAATATCTTTTTTTAAGGGGAAAGTAACTTTAAGTAAATCAAAAGCAGAAAATATTGAAGAATTTAAAAAATACTTGATTGATAATAATTATTGTCAATCAATCAACTATACCGAAGACAATTTTTCATTTACTGTTGAGGTTGAAGGTTGTTGTTTACGAAATATCAGAGAAAAATACGAAAATAATGGAATGGAAATCTTATGTTGTCCCATTGCCAATATGTTCATGTACATTATGGAATTAGAAACAAGAATGTCTCCAGAACTAATACCTGTTCAGGTGGAGAATAATGTTTGTAAATTAACTATAGCTAAAATGGGTACTGAAGAAGTGACTGAAAAGGAGGAATAAAGAAACTGATGAACAAAGAAATTGTATTAAAAGATAGAGTTATTTTTGTCTAAAATAGATGCTAAAATGATTTTAGCACATTAAAGGGGAAATAGTTCTAACAAAAAGGAACTACTTTTTAGAAAATAATTAAAAAAGAGGTGAGAGATATATAATGAAAAGACTAAGCCTTTTGATAATCCTGGTTGTGTTAACTGTATTTTCATTAAACCTTACTAGTTTAGCCACTTATCCAGAACGAAATATTAATTGTGTAGTAGGATTTTCTCCTGGTGGGCCCACTGATGTTATTGCCAGAGGTTCTGTACCTATCTTACAGGAGATATTGGGAGTAGGAATTGCTATTACTAATATGCCCGGAGCAGCAGGTGCAACAGCAGCTAAACATGTTCTGGATCAACCAGCTGATGGCTATACTTTCTATTATGGCTCAGAAATTATGTCAGTATGGCAGACTATGGGTACCATGGATATGTCACCACTAAGAGATTTTGATTGTATAAAATTAGTAGCAGAAGCTACACCAGTGCTGGCAGTTCCACCTAAGTCACAATTTAATTCAGCAGAGGAATTTGTCCAATATGCCCAGGAAAATCCTGGTAAATTGAGAATAGGTACTGCTGGACCAGGAACCGTTCCACATGTTTCCGGATTGATGTTGCAACAAAAATTAGGCTGTGAGTTTACCTTTGTTCCCTATCAAGGAGGAGCTCCAGCTATTACTGCAGTTATGGGTGCTCAGGTAGATGCTACTATCGAAATGGTACAATCCATGGTTTCTGCACATCAAGGAGGTCAACTGAAGATACTGGCTTCTTTCACCAATATACCGATACCTGGCTTAGAAGAGATACGACCGATAGGACAGATTTATCCTGAATTACAGGAAGATTTACCTTATGGACCGTATTTTGGTCCTTTTGTTAAAAAGGGTACTCCACAGGAAGTCATTGATGTATTGAAGGAAGCTATGGAAAAGGTGATTGTTGACCAACGCTGGATTGATTATACCAATAATCTATATTTAACCAGAATTAATTACAGTGGAGAGGGAGCGATTGAATACCTGGAAGACTGGACTGCGAAAGCTGCCTGGCTACTTTACAATGCAGGAGCTGCTGCTCATTCTCCAACAAAGTTTGGAATTAAAAACTTGGAACTTTTAAAGAAATTAGAGAAATAAAATAATTGTTATTAATATATTTTCCCTTTAATGTGCTCTTAAACTATTCTTAGATTATTTATATTTAGAAAGGTAAGATTTGCACATGGTAGAAGTGAATAAAGAAAAATGCATAGGGTGTGGCGTATGTACTTCAGTATGCCCGGTTGAGGCTATCACGCTTTCTGATGGCGATGAATATGCTACTATAGACCATGATTTATGTATGGAGTGTTTTACCTGTATAGAGACCTGCCCCCAGGAAGCAATTAGTAAAGATGAGAGTAAATAAAATAAATAGGATGGCTTAAATTATGAACGATAACCAGGAAAATAGAATATTCTATAGAGTGATTTCACTTTTATTTGTAGCTTTGGTTATTACTATTGTCTATTTCGATATAAGCGGGAAATATTTTCAACAAGGTATTAAGTTATTTACAGTAGATTCCCCATTAATATTTCCTTTTTTAGTGTTTTTTACCTTAATTATAAATTTCATTTTTGAATTGAGAAATGAAATTAAAAAGATTTTAAATTTCTTTTCTTATTCTAAAACACAAGATGTGCTGCAAAAAAATTCAAACAATATCATTCAAACAAAAGAATTGGTGGATATTTTCATCTTTACTGTAATAAGCATAATCTATGTTTATATTTTACCTAGGTTTCATTTTATCATAGCTACTAGCTTATATATGTTTGTTATCATGGTAGTGGTTAATGAATCGGATAAATTTGTTTATAAATTAATAAAATCAGCGCTTGCCACTGCAATAACAATTCCTCTTATTTACTATGTATTTTATGGAATTTTTGAGGTTATTTTGCCTTAAAATGGAAAGGGATTTCTATGATTATACTATTACTTTATAATTTAGTAGGTGTTATAGTTGGCTTAGTAATGGGAGCCATGCCAGGGTTAACCGTGACTATGACAGCTGCCCTGGTAGTTTCTTTAACTTTTGGGTGGCCTATGGTAGAGGCTCTCTCTTTCATTATCGGTGCTTTTTGTGGTGGTGTTTTAGGCGGAGCCATATCAGCTATCACTATCAATATTCCTGGAACAGCCGCTGCTGTTGCTACAACCTTTGATGGATTTCCACTCAAACAAAAAGGAGAAGCAGATACGGCATTGGGATTTGCTCTTTTTAGCAGTTTAATAGGAGGATTATTCGGTGTGCTCTTTTTTGTTATCTTGGGTCCTATTATTGGAGCATATGCCCTTCGTTTTGGGGCACAGGAATACTTTGTTTTAACAGTATGGGGTTTAACTCTGGTTGCTGTTTTAAGTAAAGGAAATATTAGAAAAGGACTTATCAGTGCTGTTATAGGTATATTTATTGGGATGATAGGAATGGATCCGATTACCGGATTAATGAGATTTACAATGGGTATACCACTTTTCAGCGGAGGAATCCATTATGTTGTTGCTATGATAGGACTGTTTGGTATGAAAGAGGTTTTTGTGCAGTTAACCAGCAAAAAATCAGGTTTTAAATTAGATATTGAAGGATACAAGATGTCTAAATTATTGCCCAGATTTGATTTACTTAAAAAATTAAACATCCGATGGCTAATATCTGCACCAATTGGAGCTATCATCGGACTGCTTCCAGGCACTGGTGGAGACGTAGGAGCTCTGGTTTCTTATGGTTTTCTTAAGAATATTATAAAAAAGCCAAGCAGGCCATTTGGAGAAGGCGCTTATGAAGGGGTAATAGCTCCTGAGGTAGCTAATAAGGCAGCTGTTGGTGGTGCTCTTACCACAATGTTAACACTGGGAATCCCAGGTGATTCGGTAACGGCTGTGATTTTGGGTGCTTTTTATCTTCATGGTTTATTACCAGGGCCAACATTTATGTTAACCGAAAGAAGTTATTTTTATCTGATAACTATATTTGTTATTTCTGGAATGATTTTTTCCTATTTTATTGGCATTATTGGCAGCAATGCCATGATAAAGATGTTAAATTTACCTAAATGGTATTTAATTGCTTTCATTCCTGTTCTATGTATTGTGGGGTCTTTTGCTCTACAGAATAAGTTAACTGATGTGTTATTTATGTTTATCTTTGGTTTGATAGGCTATTTTTTTGAAAAATCCGGTTACCCTGTAAGCCCCATGATTTTAGGAATTATTTTAGGTCCTATGGTGGAAATTAATTTTAGACAGGCGTTAATTATTACTGGCAGTTTTCCCAGTTTAATTATCTCATTTTTCACCAGACCAATAAGCCTGATTTTAATTATATTAGTTGCTATTTCTTTCCTATTACAGAGCAGGTTGGAACAGCTTGAGTAAAGAATTTCTTACACTATTTATATTATACCCATTATAAAATAAAACATTTAATTTACTATAAAAAATATAAATACAGAATTGCTAAAAATAATATTCTAGAATAAAGTAGAAAGGGATGTGATAATAATGTTCGGCTACTGGGGAAAAGCGCTTCGAGTTAATTTAACAAAAAGGAATTATCAGGTAGTAGATATTCCTGAAAAAGTCTGGAAAAAATTAGTAGGTGGTTCTGCCTTCGGAGCTAAAATACTCCTGGAAGAAACTCCTCCCAAGATAGATCCCCTGTCAGAAGAAAACAAGATCATCTTTGCTGTAGGTGTCTGGCAATCGGCCAAAAATCCGGGAAGTGGTAAATGGAGTGTTGTAACTAAATCGCCTTTAACTAAAACATTTCTTGATTCTTCCGGTGGTGGTAATTTTGCTCCTGCTCTCAAGAGAGCAGGATATGATGCTATCATTATTGAAGGCAAGAGTTCATCCCCGGTAAAAATAATAATCAATAACGAACAAGTAAACATAGAAGATGCTGCTTCACTCTGGGGGAAGGATGCCATAGAAACATTTAATCATTTCAAATCATCCCTCAATAATAATCGCTACAGTATTGTTTATATTGGTCCTTCTGGGGAGATAGGTCATCCTATTGCCTGTATAGGTTGCGATGGACATAGTGTTGCCGGGCGAGGCGGTGCTGGTGCGGTAATGGGTTCTAAAAATTTAAAAGCTATAGCTGTACTGGGAACCAAAGAGGTTCCTCTCTATGATCCTGAAAAGGTTAAAAGCCGTGCTCTGGAATTAATGAGAGAGTTTACCAAACGTTCAGCCGAAAAGAGGAAGACAGGAACAACTTCAGCACCTGCCACCTTCGAAAAAATTGGAAATATGCCTTTGAAGTACTGGGTTGGCGAAACCTGGGGCAAATCAGATCAGATATCAGCACCATATTACAACGAGGTATTACATACCAAAGCAACCTTTTGTGCTAACTGTCCCTATGGCTGTCACCGTCATATCAAAGTGGAAGATCCAGAAGAATATGCTGTAGAAGGCAGCGGTCCGGAGTATGAAACATTGGGCATGATGGGTGGTGCATTCTTATGTTCAGATCTTTTAGCCATAGCTAAAGCAAATGACATATGTAATCGCATGGGAATAGATACTATCTCAACCGGTGCCTGGATTAGCTTTCTGGCAGAGTGTTATGAAAAAAAGTTGATAAATAAAAAAGACACCGATGGTATAGCGGTAAATTGGGGGGATGGAAAAGTTCTGGTGCAGTTAACTGAGAAGATTGCCCGCTTGGAAGGTATTGGTGGATATTTCCAAGAAGGTATTGTTGGTGCAGCCAAAAGGATTGGTCCTGAGACAGAGGATTTGATAGTTCATGTCAAAAATATGGATTATCCTGCTCATGACCCCAGATGTCATCTAGCGGCTGGTTTAAATTATGCTACCGGTACCAGGGGAGCCTGCCATGAAAGGGCAGACGCCCAGGGATTCTTCTACACCGAGTTAGGAATGGAAGGACCTGCCAGAACTATGGAGGATGTTCCTCAATATGTCATACATCAACAGAATATGAGCAGTCTGGCTAATAGTCTAAGTGTTTGTAAGTTTATCCTAAGGGTTCCCAAACTTTTGTTGAGTGAAATTATTGAAATTCTAAATGCTGCTACAGGATGGAACTGGACGGTTCAGGATTTGGAAAAAGCTGGTGAACGGGGCTTTATTTTGGAAAGAATAATTAATATTCGTGATGGAATTTCTCGTAAGGACGATGTTCTACCAAAAAAGATGACCATTCCCGCCCAGACCGGTCCCCGTGTGGGAAGAGTTCCGTTACCTCATGACAAAGCATTAGATGAGTACTATAAGCTTAGAAATTGGACTAGTGATGGCATTCCGACTGAGAGTGGTTTGCATGAGATAGGTTTGGAAGAATATGTTCGTTTTTTAAACAAGCAAAAATCTTCTTGAATATATCTGAAATAAGCTGTATTTGGTCGGTAGATTTGTTGACATAAAAGTATATAGAATCTATAATCTTATCAAGAACAAGAATTGATATAATGACAGACCGGAAGAAGAGTAAATTATAGTTTGTTTACAGAGAGCCGTATCAGGTGGAAAGCGGTAGCAAACTTGATTGAAATCCATCTTCCTAACAATTTAAATTTAGTATATTTATATTACGTAAAATCTAAAATTTTCATATGTCTTTTGCTATGGATTAAGGATAGATCTTTCTATTAAATTAGGGTGGCACCACGTGAGTGAACTCTCGTCCCTAAGGTAGCGAGTACCAGCAGGCGGGAGTTTTTTTATTTCAGGAGATTATCTAAATGAATACAGATAAGGATTTTGAATTAGTAGATCACACAGCTGATATAGGTTTGAAAATATATGGTAAGAACAAACAGGAATTGTTTCTCAATGCCGCTCGGGGGATGTTCTTTCTTATTACTGGTGTCCCGGTATCTCCTGTTCAAAATAGACCCAAAAATTACTACAAAATAGAAAGTAGTGCTTCTAATATTGAAGATTTAATGGTTACCTGGTTAAGTGATTTACTTTATATTCATGTTACTGAATTTGTTATCTTTGATGATTATATCATTAATTCTCTGACTGAAGAAATGATTAAATCTAAAGCCAGCGCAATAGAGATAAAAAGTTCTCCCTACCGAATTGTTAAAGAGATCAAGGCTGTTACCTATCATGATTTAAGTGTTTACCAGGATCCAGACGGGAGATGGGCAGCAAATATAGTATTTGATATTTAATGCCAAATACCTTAGAATTTTAATAAAGGAGATAACCTGAGTATCATCTTTTTATCTTGCTTACAATAAAAAAGGGGTTGATTCTATGAAAGATAAATGGGAAGAGATATTAAAACAGAAAGGACCTTATATTTGGGATATACCAAAAGAATATCGTCCTGGAATGCTGGTAGATGGACGCATTTATGCTTCTCAGAGCCTATTAAAGCAGATTATTAGTGATCAAGCTCCTGGCCAGGTAGCTAATGTTGCCTTTTTGCCTGGTATTGTTGGTTATTCTTTAGCCATGCCAGATATTCACTGGGGATATGGCTTTCCTATAGGTGGTGTAGCAGCAACTCGCCTGGAAGATGGGGTAATTTCACCAGGAGGAGTTGGATTCGATATAAATTGCGGTGTAAGGTTGATTCGTTCCAATTTAAAACTTAAAGATGTAAAAGATAAGATGAATCAGCTGGTAGAATACCTTTATAAGAAAATTCCTTCTGGAGTCGGTTCGGAAGGAATTCTTAAACTAAATCTAGCTGAGGTAAAAAGAGTTTTAGCAGAAGGTGTACAATGGGCGGTAGAAAAAGGATTTGGAGAGAAAAAAGATATAACTTATAGTGAGGAAAGCGGTAAAATGGCTCAGGCCAATCCTGATATTATTAGTAATAAAGCAATCCAGCGCGGGGGTTCTCAATTGGGAACATTGGGTTCGGGAAATCATTTTTTAGAAATTCAGGTGATTGACAGAGTTTACCAACCAGAAAAGGCTACGAAAATGGGACTGGAAGAAGGAATGATTACTATTTTAGTCCATACCGGGTCCCGAGGTTTTGGGCATCAGGTTTGTACTGATTATCTATCGATTATGCAAAAAGCAGTACAGCGATATCATATCAGTATTCCTGATAGACAGTTAGCCTGTGCACCTCTTAATTCTCCTGAAGGAGAAAATTATTATCAGGCCATGTGTTGCGCAGCTAATTTTGCCTGGGCGAATCGTCAATGCATAACGCACTGGATAAGAGATGTTTTTAAACAAATATTTCGTGTTTCCCAAGAAGAGCTGGGTCTGAATTTAGTCTATGATGTAGCACATAATATTGCCAAAATTGAGTTTCATCAATTTCAGGGTGCCAAAGTAAAGTTATGTGTTCACCGGAAGGGTGCTACCAGGGCTTTTCCACCCCAGCATCCTGATTTGCCACCAAAATATCAAGAAATTGGACAGCCGGTTTTAATTCCTGGAGACATGGGACGTTGTTCCTTTGTTTTGGTGGGGAATGAAAAGGCAATGCAGGAAACCTTTGGTTCTACCTGTCACGGTGCCGGTAGAGTATTAAGCCGTGGTGCTGCAAAAAGGGAAGTCAGAAATAGAAATATTGTAGAGGAATTAAGGGCAAGGGATATTTTAGTCAAAGCCAGGAGTAGAGAGACACTGGCAGAAGAAATATCTGAGGCTTATAAAGATGTGTCAGAAGTGGTCAATGTAATGGATCAGAGTGGAATTTCTAGCAAAGTGGCAAGAATGCGTCCACTGGCAGTCATAAAAGGATAAAAAAATTAGTAATAGAATGGTGCAGGAGGATATTTAAGAATATGTTGGATTTAAAGTTAATTCGTTCAGAGCCGGATAAGATAAAAGATGCCTTGAAAAAAAGAGGGCAGGATATCAGTAATATTGATTTTATTTTAGAACTTGATGATAAACGCCGAAAAATTATCTTTACCTCAAGCGCCTTAAAACAGGAAAGAAATGAAGTATCTGAGGACATTGCCCGCTTGAAACGAGAGAAAAAGGATGTTCAGGAAAAGATTATTGCTATGAGGGAAGTATCGAGTAAAATTAAGGATATGGATACAGAGGTTAAGTCTATAGAACAAGAGATTCAAAGTATATTATTAGAAATACCCAATATAGTTGATGCCAGCGTACCAGTAGGTCCTGATGAAGAAAGTAACCAGGAAGTCAGAAGATGGGGAAAACAGAGAAAATTAGATTTTGAGCCACAGGCACACTGGGATTTAGGTGAAAAATTGGATATTCTTGATTTTGAAAGAGGAGCTAAGATTTCCGCTGCCCGTTTTACAGTACTAAAAAATAGGGGAGCAAGGCTGGAAAGGGCACTAATTAATTTTATGCTCGACATTCATACTAAAGAGCATAATTATCAGGAAATATTTCCTCCCTTTTTAGTCAATGCTAATACTATGACTGGTACCGGTCAATTGCCAAAGTTTGAAAATGAATTATTTAAATCCAATGATGAATTATATCTGGTTCCTACGGCAGAAGTTCCTTTGACTAATTTACATCAAGATGAAATATTACCAGAATCAGACCTACCACTTTACTATACTGCTTATACTGCTTGTTTCAGAAGAGAAGCTGGTTCTTATGGCAAGGATGTGAGAGGGCTAATCAGGCAGCATCAGTTTAACAAAGTGGAATTAGTGAAAATTTGTAAACCGGAAAAATCTTTTTTAGAACTGGAAAAATTAACTCAGAATGCAGAAGTAATCTTGCAAAGGTTGGAACTACCCTATCGGGTGGTTGTTCTCTCTACCGGCGATATGGGATTTTCTTCTGCCAAGACCTATGATTTAGAAGTATGGTTGCCATCCCAGGGGAAATATCGGGAGATATCCTCCTGTAGTAATTGTACTGATTTTCAAGCCCGTAGGGCTAATATTCGGTATCGGGAAGAGGAATCTGGTAAAGTCCATTTTGTTCATACCTTAAATGGCTCCGGGGTTGCGGTAGGCAGAACAATGGTTGCTATTCTGGAGAATTTCCAGGAGAAAGACGGCTCAATTGTTATACCTGATGCTCTACGTCCTTATATGGATGGATTGCAAAAAATTTCCAATTAAGGTAAAAATTTATTGCTTATCTACCTTTTGATGCTCTGTGCGGAGGGATGTCCGAATGGCAAGGAGCCGGTCTTGAAAACCGGTGTAGGCGTAAGCTGTCTGGGTTCGAGTCCCAGTCCCTCCGCCATTTTTCCTTTATTAATTTTGTTAAAATTGAATCGGTATCGTTATAGCATCAGAATTTCCAAAAATCCTGATGCTATAAATCATTAAAATATATGTTAAGTTAGGCTTTAAGTATAAACTATTTTTAAATCAATAATTATTGTATCTTAGATACAATTGGGATTTATTATAAAAAATATCAACAACCGGATAATCAAGGGAAGTGTTTCCTGAAGATTTCAAAGGAAATAATTTTTTAAGGAAAATTTATCAAACTTTATGAATAAGATATATAAGGGATTAATAAATATTGAATTTTATCTTAATTATAGAAACTTTCAAGGATAAGGATTTCCCTATAATATCTTAGGAAAAATTTAAAAATTATTATGTTAATCTGTGTAGCGTATATAAATCTTATTGATAACGTTAAGTAGGTAATTGTATAATATTATGGTTACAAAACATAAAATAATTATAGGCGATTCCCGTAAGATGGAAGAAATTCCAGATAAATCTATTCATCTTATTATTACCTCTCCACCATATTGGCAATTAAAGGATTATGGAATAGAGAATCAGATTGGTTTTAATGATTCTTATGAGGATTATATTAATAATTTAAATTTAGTATGGACTAAATGTTATAGGTTGTTACATGATGGTTGTAGATTATGTGTCAATATTGGCGATCAATTTGCTCGTTCAGTTTATTATGGAAGATACAAAATCATTCCTATTAGAACGGAGATTATTAAATATTGTGAAAGTATAGGATTTGATTATATGGGTGCAATTATTTGGCAAAAACCAACAACTATGAATACTACTGGAGGAGCAACAGTAATGGGTAGCTTCCCCTATCCAAGAAATGGAATTATAAAGATTGATTATGAGTTTATATTGATTTTTAAAAAGAGCGGTACCCCACCAAAGGTTTCAAAAGAAATAAAAGAAAAATCAAAGCTCTCCAAAGAAGAATGGAATGAATATTTTTCAGGTCATTGGAATTTTAATGGAGAAAAGCAAACAGGACATTTGGCAATGTTTCCTGAGGAATTACCAAAGAGGCTTATTAAAATGTTTAGTTTTACTGGAGATACTGTTTTAGATCCATTCTTGGGAAGTGGAACAACAGTTTTAGCTGCTAAGAATCTAAATAGAAATTCAATTGGTTATGAAATAAATGAGAAATTTTTATCTATTATTCAAGATAAGGTAGGAATGAAGAGAAAAGAACTTTTCCAAACGGCGGTATTTGAAGTTGTTAAACAAAAATCATTAAGAGTAAATTGGGATTTAGAAATCAAAAAGCTATCTTATCAGTTTAAAGATCCTATAAAGTTTGATAAAAAGATAGATCCAAGGAAACTAAAATTTGGTTCTAAAATCGATTCTTCAAAACCAGTAAGGCAAGAATCTTTCTCAATAAAAGATGTTATTAGTCCAGAAGAATTAATTTTAAATAATAATATAAAGGTAAGGTTAATTGGAATTAAATCTAATAAAAACAATATTGATAAAGCAATAACTTTTTTAAAATCTAGACTAAAAAACCAAAAGTTATTCTTAAAATATGATAATATCAAATATGATAATAAGGGTAATTTATTAGTATATATCTATCTAAAAAATAAAACATTTGTTAATGCTCATTTAATAAAAAGTGGATTTGTAGAAGTTGATACCAAATTAGATTATATTTATAAAAATAAATTTATAGGATTAAAGAAAGATATTCATGGCTAAAGAATGGATTTTAAATAGTGCTATAAACCGCTGGGGACTTCAGAAGAAAAAGGTAGTTGGTGCTGTTTCTGACGAAATAAGAAGATGCTCTCCTAAAACAGTAAGTGATTGGGAGAAATATTATTTTAAAAATGTTTATCCAAAAGAACATTTAATTGAAACTGGTAAAAAATTATACATTAAAGTGACTGAAGTCTTAAGGGCTGAAATTGATGAAGTAACTGAAGAAGATTGTATAAACTATGTAATTAATCTTGTAATTAATAGAACCTTTGATGGTTATATGACTGAAAAGAAAACAGTCTATGAGCAACTCCAAGGCATGTTGGGGGTTAAAATAGAACCGGCATCAGATGAATGGGATAGATTATTCAATGTAGATTTTTTCATTAAAATTAAGGATAAATACATTGGTTTACAAATTAAACCGGGAAGCTATTCATTTATTACTCAAATTATAAATGAGAGAAAGCATCAAGAGGACACGCATAAAAAATTTACTGCTAAATATGGAGGAAAAGTCTTTTATGTAATTTCGGTAAAAGAGAATGATCGAAAAATCATTTATAACACCGAAGTGATTGAAGAAATAAGAATAGAAATGGAAAGATTGGAAAAAACATAACAATAATTATCAAACAAAAAAACAATTATTTTAATTCCATGTTACTGAGTAATGAAAATTTTTGTAAAATAATACATTAATGTTTTGAGATTATTTAGAGATGAAGGAAGAAGAAAAAGCGATAGGTTTATTAGATTCTGGTTTAGGTGGATTAAGCGTATTTAGAGAAGTAAAGAAACAGCTGCCTCAAGAACGGGTTATCTATTTTGGAGATACTGCTCATGCTCCATATGGGGAGAAGACTGATATTCAGATTCTTACTTATGTTATCTCCATTATTGACTTTTTATTGCAAAAAGGAGTCAAACTAATAATAATTGCCTGTAACACCGCTACTGCAGTGGCATTGGAAAAAGTCAAAGAGAAATATAATCTGACTATTTTCGGCGTGATTCAACCCGGTGCACATGAAGCAGTAAATAAAACCAGGAATAAGAGAATCGGAATTATCGGAACAGAAGTAACCATCCGCAATCAAAGCTATGAAAAAACGATTAAAGATATAGATCCCTCCATTATTACCTTTAGCAATGCCTGTAGTAATCAGATTATTAGAGAGATGGAAGAGCAGTCTTTAAGGAATGAGGGCAAAATAAAAGTTTTATTAACAGAGTGTATACAACCATTAATAGAGAATGATATTGATACCCTAATCTGGGGATGCACCCACTACCCTTTTTTAAAAAAATACCTTGACCAAAAACTGGTGAGGAAAATAGTTCTGGTTGATCCCTCGGAAGCTACAGTCAAAGAAGCTAAAGACTGGCTTGGTAAATATCATTTAAATAAAAATGTTGGCAATGATAAAGAGGATATTTTTTTTATTAGTGGTGATCCGGATTTGTTTGCCCGTATTGCCCAAACACTATTAGAATATAAAGTTGGTAAATTTCAAAAAGCCCCAAATTTTTAGTATAAATTTTTCCTCTATTATTTATTCATCATAGTAATAAAATAATCTCATCTTAAAACAGCAATTCTTGGGAATTTCAATAAATTCATTTATTAACTATCTTGATTTCTCATTAAATTTATTATATGCTTAACAAAGTAAAAAAACCTTTAAATTAGTTCAGAGAAACTAAAAAGGAGATCATCTTGATTAAAAACCTCTTTTCCTTATTTACAGGATGAGAGGTTTTATTTATATTATTAACATTAATACTATATTCCTTTAAGATCAGTTCAGTGAGACTGATAAGGAAATAATCTCCTAAAATCCCCTTATCGGTTTCTACTGAGAAAGGGGGTTACTAATTTTATAGAGAAACTTAGTGAATTTTTCAAAGTAAGTCAGCAGAATGAAAATGAAATATAAAACATTATAACAATAGAAGGAGGAAGAAATGAATTTAAATAATCAACAGGAAATTATTGATTATACTGAAAAAGGATTAACACAAACCATTGTTCTAGGTTTGCAGCATGGCTTTACCATGTTTAGTGCTACAATTCTGGTTCCCATTATTACCGGTCTCGATGTCTCGGTAGCTCTTTTTATGGCTGGAATTGGTACTTTAATTTTTCATCTGGTAACTAAAAATAAAGTGCCGGCATTTCTGGGCTCTTCTTTTGCTTTTATTACCCCTATTACTCTGGTAGCTGAAAAATTTGGTATACCATACGCCTTAGGTGGAATAGTAGCAGCTGGTTTAATATATCTGATTATTTCTTTTTTAGTTAGTTATTTTGGATCAGAAAAGATAATTTCTTTTTTCCCTCCGGTCGTTACCGGACCGGTGATTATGGTTATAGGTCTAAAATTAGCCCCAACTGCAATAAGTATGGCCAGTGAGAATTGGTGGTTAGCTTTAATTGGTTTTGCCATAGTTATTATAACTACTTCCTTCGCTCGCGGTTTCTTAAAAGTTTTACCTGTTTTAATGGGTATTGTATTAGGATACTTGGTTGCAATCTTAATGGGATTAATTGATTTTACACCAGTGGTAGAGGCAAAATGGTTAGGATTTCCCCAATTTACCATGGCACGCTTTAATTGGAATGCTATTATCATAGTGGCACCAGTTGCCATTGTGACTGTTATTGAACATATCGGAGATGTTCTGGCAATCAGTGCAACGGTGGAAAAGGATTTAGTCAAAAATCCAGGTTTAAATCGTACCTTATTAGGAGATGGTCTGGCTACTTCTATAGCGGCTCTATTCGGAGGACCCGCTAATACCACTTATTCTGAGAATACTGGTGTATTAGCTCTGACTAAAGTTTATAATCCTGTTGTTATGCGTATCGCTGCCTTATTTGCCATTCTGATTGGATTAATTCCTAAATTAGGAGCTCTTATTGCTACGATTCCTGGCTCTCTCATTGGTGGCATTTCCATTATTCTCTTCGGTATGATTGCAGCAGTAGGAGTAAGAACAGTGGTGGAAAATAGAGTTAATTTTGAAAAACCAAGAAATTTGATTATTGCAGCAACCATTCTGGTTATCTCTCTCGGTGGTGTATCCATTCCCATTTCCCTAGCTAATGGACAGATTACAGTAGAGGGAATGGCCTTAGGTGCCCTGGTAGGTATAATATTAAATAAGGTGATGCCAGAATAATTAATTAAATCTTTTTTATAAATATTGAGATTATCTTGGGTGAATCAAATGTACTGAAACCATAATTCTATTTTATACTAAACAATAAGGACGAGAGTCACCCAATATTTTATTTAAAAGTATATAAATTATTTAAACTTTTTGTAGCAAGAAAGGAGCCATAATAGTGCGACAAACCTATAAAAAGAAGTTAGAAGTCCTAAATAATCCCTTTGTTACCAAATGTGTTAATGAGACAATAGAGCTCTGTCAGCCGGATAAGGTAACTGTCATAACTGATGATCCAGAAGAAATTCAATATGTTAAAGAGCTCGCCTTAAAGAATAAAGAAGAGGAAAAACTAACATTACCCGGACACACTGTTCATTTTGATGGTTATTATGATCAGGGTAGAGACAAGGCTAATACCCGCTATCTTTTATCCAATAAAGTGGATTGGGGTATTGATGTCAATTCTATTGATAAAGAAGAGGGCCTGAAAGAAATTAGAATATATTTTCAAGGAAGTATGAAGGGTAAGGAAATGCTGATACGTTTCTTTTCTCTAGGTCCCACGAACTCTTCCTTTTCTATTCCTGCTTTACAAATTACTGATTCAGCTTATGTTGCTCATAGTGAAGATTTGCTATATAGGAGTAATTATGAAGGGTTTAAAGCCTTAAATGGTTCAAATCAATTCTTTTATTTTCTGCATTCGGCAGGAAGACTAAAAGACAATGTCAGCATTGATATGGACAAGAAAAGGATTTATATTGATTTAGAAGAAAACCGTGTCTATTCCGTTAATAATCAATATGCTGGCAATTCCATTGGATTGAAGAAGCTAGCTTTCCGATTGGCTATCCAGAAGGCACAGCAGGAGGGATGGCTGGCAGAACATATGTTTATTATGGGTGTTCACGGCAAGAAGGGAAGAACTACTTACTTTACCGGGGCTTTCCCCAGTGCCTGTGGCAAGACCAGTACCGCTATGTTGCCGGGACAGACTATTATAGGTGATGATATTGCCTTCCTTAAGAAGGTAGCTGGAGAGGTAAAAGCAGTGAATATGGAAAAAGGCATTTTTGGTATCATTGCCGATGTTAACAAAGAAGAGGACCCTTTAATCTATAGGGCATTAACTACTCCCAGAGAAATTATTTTCTCTAATGTATTAATCAAAGATGGCATCCCCTACTGGCTGGGGATGGGCAAGGAGCTTCCTGAAGAGGGGATTAACTATAGTGGCAGGTGGTATCAGGGTAAAAAGGACCAAGAGGGAAATACCATTGATCCCTCTCATAAAAATGCCCGCTATACCATAAGACTGTCTGAGCTGGATAATATTGATCCGGAGGCGGAAGATCCCGAGGGAGTACCCATTGCTGCTTTTCTTTACGGAGGGAGAGATTCTGATACCTCTCTACCCATTGTGGAATCACTTGCCTGGGAACACGGTGTCTTTATCGGTGCTACCGTGGAGTCAGAAACGACTGCTGCTACTCTGGGTCAACAGGGAATCAGAAAACACAATCCGATGGCCAACCTCGATTTCATCTCTGTTCCCTTTGCTACTTATCTGGAGAATCATATCTCTTTTCAGAATAATTTAAAGAGAATCCCCAGGATATTTGCTACCAATTACTTTTTGAAAGATGAACAAGGTAACTTTATAACTCCTAAAGTATATAATCTTTTGTGGATTTTATGGGCTGAAGGAAGAGTAAATAAAGAATATTGTGCCATCAAAACGCCGGTAGGATTTATTCCTAAATATGAAGATTTAAGCAAAATTTTTAAACACATAGTAAATAAAGAATATTCACAAGAGGAATATATTAATCAATTTTCCTTAAGAATTGACAGATACTTGGCAAAAATGGATAGGATGAAAGCAGTTTTTACTAAAAAAAATATTCCGGTTCTTTTAGTTAAGGAACTCGAACAGCAGATAGAGCGATTAAATAAAGTAAAAGCAAAATACAATCAGATACTCATTTCACCATTTACATTCTATTCCTAAGATGATGATAGTAGATTTGGTAAAATGGAGGTTAATAACTATTGGAAATTTCGGCTGCGGGATATTTTATTCTAAATGGTATGTTGAGAAATCCACTACTATCCGGAAGCTATGAAATGTTAATAGAGTAAAAACCTGCTTGAGCATGTCGTAAACTATTAAAAGCAAAGATATCAAAATCGAGAATATCATTGTAAAGCAGCTGTTATTATTTGGAATTATTTTCATTTATCGTATAATCTAACTGTGATTTAAATTTAACATCAGATTGCACTTTTTAGAGAAAAGATAACTATTTAACATTTAAAATGAAATTTATTGTATTAAAATAGCATTTACTTATTTTTGGACAATAATATAATATACTCTCTTAGCATTATTAAATTATTAAAATTTGAATATGAATATATGATTATTTTTCAAAATAGAAGTTGATATCATTGGAAATCAGAATAATATTTGATTTTGCATCCAACCAAATTAATCCATTTAAAATCAATTTATTATTTAATAAGTTTTAAGTAATTATTTATTTACCCCTTATCATCGACATATCCTTTATAAAATTATATTCAGCCATTAACAGATTTTTTCTTTCGAGAAAGTTGCCAACAAATAATAATTATACGTAATTCTATTAATTAATGGTTGTATTGACAGTTTAGTAAAAAATAAGGTAATAAAAAGTATTTGACTAATGTAATTTTGGTTGGTAAAATTTAATTAATTAAAATGTCATACAATATATACAATATAAATAATATTACTATTGTGAAATTATTATGAATAAAAGCAGTCATAAAATAAAAATGTTTAATAAAATTAAAACTCAAAAGGTTTATGTTAAAATTGTGGAACAGATTAGAGAGCTCATCAGGGAGGGAAAGTTGAAACCAGGGGATAGACTTCCCTCAGAACAGGAGCTAGCAGAACAATTTGGAATTTCTCGCCCCTCTGTTAGAGAAGCTATGAGTGCATTAGAAATATTAGGTATAACAGAAAGAAGAGTAGGGAAAGGGAATTTTATTAAAGATAATAGTTTATCATCTACTTTTTATGAAGAGGAAATTTTAGAACTCGAACAAGAAGAAAGTCCATTTGAATTGTTAGAAGCAAGAAAGGTATTGGAGACAGAACTAGCTGGTTTGGCTAGTCAAAAAGGTTCACCAGAAGACATAACTGCAATTGAAATTGCATTAAGTAACATGATAGAGGCACAAGGAAATATTCCTAGAATGATGGACATGGATCGGGAGTTTCATATCTATATAGCTAAAGCAGCTCATAATAGTTTATTATTTTCTGTTATGCTCAATATGAGCGATCTTTTAAAGGAAAGATTATGGATTAATATGAAAGAGAAGACCTGGAACCTTCCGGATTATCCCCAAAAATACATAAAAGAACATTCCGCTATTTTAGAGGCTATCAAAAGTAAAGATGAAAAATCTGCTCGTAAAGCGATGTATTTCCATTTAGCCGGGGTAGAAGAAGATATGCTAAAAGAATGAATTGTTTTCTATAATCTTAAACTTTTGAAAGTATGCGAATTATTCAATTTAGAAAATAAAAAAAGGAGGTGTTAAAGTATAATATTATTTTAAATTGGTAAAAAATATTTAAATGAGAAAAGGAGCTAAGAATGAAAAAACTAGTGTTTTTAGTATTTATACTAGTTTTAACAATGCTTTTTACAAGTGTAATTGTGACAGCAAATCAGATTACCATGAGTCTTTCCTATGGAGGATCTGAAGGTGGCGAAGATGATATATCAGCCAAAAAGTTTAAAGAGCTGTTAGAAGAAAAAACGAATGGAGCTATTAAGGTAGAATTATTCTGCTGTGAACAGCTGGGTAAAGAAGTAGATATAGTAACCTCTCTTGAATTAGGTACCGTTGATATGGCTATTATGGGAACGACTATTCATCAGCAGGCAGCTCCGGAATATAATATCTGGAGTGCTTATTATATCTTTGAAAATAGGGATGAAGTCTTACAAATTATGAATGGCCCTATCGGCGAGAGAGTCAGGCAAGCCATGTTAGAGAATAAAAATATTAGAATGCTTGGTATTGGCTTGAGAGGACCACGTCATTTATCCTCCAAACGTCCTATCAGAACGCCAGAAGATGTCAAGGGATTAAAAATCAGGATACCTTTGCAGCCGATTTATGTTGCTAGTTGGGAGAAAATGGGTGCTTTCCCCCAGGCTATTGCTTACGGAGAACTATATACTGCCCTGAAGCAGGGTATAGTTGAAGCACAGGAAAATCCTTTGGATTACATCTATGCTCCTGCTTTCTATGAAGTACAGGATTATGTTAATTTAACCGCTCATCAGCGTGCTTTCTTCACTTATGTCATGAGTGAAAAATTCTTCCAGGGTCTGGATGAGACATTACAGAAAGCGGTCATAGAAACTGCTGATGAAACGACCGTGTTCCACAATGATCTACAGCAGAATAATGAAGATATGTGGCGACAAAAATTGGAAGAAGAAGGCATGGAATTTATTGAAGTTGACCAGGCCGCCTTTAAAGAAGTTTTAAAGGATATCCCGGATGAATTTGCTGATACCTGGGCTCCCGGTTTCCTGGAAGAACTTCGGGCTGAATTAGCCAAGATCAGGGGTTAATGTAGAATTAGATCTTCAAAAAGAATAGACCCAGAATACCCGGAGGATAGTCATTTAGATATATTTTCCGGGTATTCTGGGAGGCTTTGACGTACAATTGATTTTTTCCAGTAACATCAGATGTGAAGAATGATTCTTTTGCTGTTGGAATTCATTTATTTTGAAATAGAGGAAGATGATTTAGGATAAAGAGATATTTTTGATAACCCCAAAAGAAATCTCTGAAAAATGTGTTTTTAAGGAGTTCATCATATGGGTTCGATTAGAGAAATTTCTGGAAAAGATGGTTGGCCTCTTAACTGGCGTAATGGTTCTATTGCTCATGGCCCAGGTTGCGACCCGCTATGTTCTGCGTGGTTCCATCTACTGGGCAGGTGAGATGGCTGTATGGGTATTTATCTGGATTACTTATCTGGGAGCTGCATTGTTATACAGGAGAAGAGGGCATATTGTTGTCAAGCTGATTGACTTTGTTTTATCAAAAAGGGCAAAGAAAATAGTAGAAATTCTCATCGATATCATCGTAGCTGTATTTATTGCTATCATTTTTTATTATTCTATACCAGTTGTCAAAGCTTACTCCAATCAGTATGCTACTGCTATCTATATCTCCAGGGGACTCATGTTTCTTTCCTTACCGGTATCCCTGGTTTTGATATTTATCTTTATGATTGATTCCATTTTTCAGAAGATCAGGGGGAGATAGAAATGACGCTGATCATTGTTTTTGTAATCATGCTCATTGGATTTTTAGTTGGAATTCCAGTAGCCTTTACCATGAGTATGGCTGCATTTTCCTATTTTGTGATGAATCCTGTTCTTCCCAATACAATGGTACCTTTAAGAATGGTTGTAGGGGTTGAATCCTATGAATTAATGGCGGTCCCCCTTTATATGCTGGCGGCACATATTATGAACAGCATGGGTTTAACAATGAGAATATTCAAGTTTACAAAGGCACTGGTAGGCCATTTTACAGGCGGGACAGCCCATGTCAATATACTTTCCAGTTTGATCTTCTCCGGTATGTCAGGTTCTGCCCTGGCAGATGCCAGCGGGATTGGCAGTGTTTTAATAAAAGCAATGAAGGATGAGGGTTATGACGCTGAATTTTCGGCGGCCGTTACCGGTGCTTCAGCGACAATTGGTCCTATCTTTCCGCCCAGTATTCCGATGGTGTTAATTGGTGCTGTAGCGGGTATCTCGATAGGCAAATTATTCATTGGCGGTGTCATACCAGGTATTCTGATGGCAATATATATGTCAATTGTGTCTTATATTTTATCCAAAAAGAGACATTATCCCCGTAGAGAGAGAGCGAAATGGGATGAGCTGTGGCGTTCATTTAAAGATGCTTTTCCAGCCCTGACCACTCCTGTCGTTATTTTATACGGCATTCTGGGAGGCATTTTTACACCCACAGAGGCAGGTGTGGTAGCCGTTTTTTATGCCCTGGTTATATCCACCTTTGTTTATAAAGAGAGTAATCTTTCATTATTGTTTGATATGCTGATTAAGACAGGCAGGGAAACAGCAAGGATTATGTTTATTGTGGGCAGTGCGTACGCCCTTGCCTGGGTATTATCCAGAGAAAGAATCGCCCTTGTTTTAGTCGATGGGATTACTGCTATCTCGACAAACCCGATTATCGTGCTGTTATTGATTATCCTTGCTTATTTGATTGTGGGCTGTTTTATTAATCCCTCGGCTGCCATTATTATCTTTGTTCCCATGTTAATGCCCCTGGTAAAAAGTGTGGGGATTGATCTGATTCAGTTTGGAGTGATTACTGCACTAACCTTGATGGTAGGCTTACTGACGCCACCTGTGGGTCTTTCCATGTACATTGTCTGTGATGTAGCCGGAATATCTATCTCCCAGTTTGTCAGGGGAATGGGATGGTTCTGGCTGGCACTTGTTTTTACAATTCTGACAATGGTATTTTATCCGGCAGTTGTTACCTGGCTTCCTGAACTTTTAATGTAGTCAAGGAGTGATAAGATGTCTACTTCTCACCATCAATTAACCCCGAAGCAAAGATTGAATAAAGTATTGAATAGTGAAATACCTGATAGGGTACCATGGGTAGATCACTTTATGAACAATAGTCTTCCCAATCAAATCTTGAAAAAACAACTTAAATACAATTTTAAATTCATACGTAATTCTCCAGAGATACTGGATTTTTTAGGAATAGATGCCTTTGAATTTAGGGTCACTGCACCGGTCTACTGTGAGATTCTAAAAGAAAATGGTATTGAGATGTATGGTAGCGGACTAATCAAATCTAAGGAAGACCTAAAAGAAATTAAACTTCCTGATCCTGGTTCAACAGATATTCTAAAGGAAGCAGAAATATTAGCTAATAATTTTGGAGATCGATATGCTCTTATTTTAAGTACCCGCAGTGGTTTTATGAATACCTATTTAAGTCTAGGATTCGATGGATTTTCCTATGCTCTGATAGATGATCCTGGTTTTATAGATAACCTGTTTTATAAGATGAGAGATTGGACCTTAGAATTAGTAGAACATTTAAAACAATTTCCCTTTGATGCAATTAGAGTAACCGATGATATTGCCTATAAAAATGGTTTATTGTTTTCTCCCAACATACTGGAAAAATATCTATTGTCAGCACATAAAATGGTAAAAGAATTTAGTGGATTACCATTTATGTTTCACAGTGATGGGAATTTTATGGCCATCATGGATCGTCTTATCGATATTGGTGTGGATGTTGTTTCCAACATTGAACCGGAAGCTATGGATATCGTTAAACTGAAAAAGAAATATGGGGATAAAGTGAAAATTATGGGGAATATAAGCGTGAATACCCTTGCTACTGGAACACCAGAAGAGGTATTTCAAGAAACAAAACAACGGCTTCAACAGCTTGCCCCTGGTAGTGGATATATACTTAGTTCTTCAAACTCTCTACCGGTGTACTGTAAACCAGAGAATATTGTTGCTATGAAAAGAGCTTTGGAGGATTATGGTTGGTACTAAGAAGAATGAGGTTAAATGGTCTATTAAAAGAAATAAATATAACTTTTATTTGTTTGATTAATCAGTTTTCATAGTTATTGTTTTCATCCTTATGAAAAGTATCAACCAATTCTTATATTTAAGGAACGAGTTAACTCAATCTAGATTAGCAAAACAAATAATAAATAAAGAGGGAAAAGTGAATATTTTTAATCAAAAATATATATCCATATGAAGAAACTGGAAAATTTGTAACATATTTAAGGGGGATAAGATGACTATAAGTAAATTAAGAGAAGGAAATAGGATTGTTGGTACAATGATTCGTATGGTGAGGAATCCAGCAATAGCTCAAATTGCTTACCATGCAGGACTGGATTTTATCATGTTTGATATGGAACATGGCCCCTATTCAATTGAAACTATTTCTGATATAACAAAGGTTGCCCGGTCCATTGGACTTGGTATTTTTGCTAGAGTTCCCGAACTGGCAAAAGGATATGTTTCCCGACTTATGGATGCTGGTATAGAAGGTGTGATGGTACCTATGATTAGTACACCTAAAGAAGCACAGCACCTGGTTAAATGGTCGCGCTATGCTCCTATTGGGAATCGGGGATTTGGAAGTAATGGAGGACTTACCAATTTTGGTGGAATAGGAAGCGATGCTCCTACATTTATGACACGCCAAAATGAGTTGACTTTAGCAATTGCACAAATAGAAACTGCAGAGGCAATTAAAAATATTGATGCCATTGCAGCAGTTGAAGGAGTTGATGTTTTACTTATTGGTCCGAATGATTTAGCAATTTCTCTGGGTGTACCAGGTGATATCATGAGTGAAATCAATCAGGCCGCAATTAGTAAGGTGGCTGATGCTGCGGAGAAGTATCACAAATTCTTTGCTATTCACGGCAATGATACTCTCCTGTCAAGATGGGATTCCAGATTACAGATAGTAATGAGTGATCTGGATATTAATATAATTAAAAATGGTTTTTCTTCAATTGCTAAAAAATATAAAAGATAATCTTAATTTTAATAGTAAATTGAGATTTATGTAAAAAGGAGAGGAGCAAAGTATTATGTCGTCCTATAAAGTTTTGATACCTCAGGATATCGCTGAGGAGGGGAAAGAATATCTACGTGAAAGAGGATATGAAATAAAAATGGGTTCAGGTAGCTCAATCGAGGAAATCAAAAATGATATTGTAGAATGTGATGCAGTTCTTATTAGAACCGCTCCCTTACCGGCAGAAGTACTTGAAGCTGGGGAAAAACTAAAAGTAATTGCCCGTCATGGTGTAGGGGTAGACAATATTGATATTGACAAAGCTACTGAATTAGGAATATATGTGACTAATGCACCAGAATCCAATTCGAATACAGTTGCTGAAATTGCTCTGGGATTAATTATTGCTTTAGCAAGAAACATAATTGCTAGTGATAGGGCGACTAGAACAGGGGATTTTAATTTCAGAAATCGCCAGATTGGAATTGATTTAGAAGGTAAAACTTTAGGAATTTTAGGTATTGGTAAAATTGGTCGAAGGCTTAGTCTGAAAGCTTATCATGGCCTTTCCATGAAGGTAATAGGATATGATCCCTTTTTAAAAAAAGAAGATTTTCCTGAGATAATTGAAAGAATAGAAGATAGAGATATACTCTTTTCTAAATCAGATTTTGTCTCTATTCATATACCCTCGACTCCAGAAACGAAGAAATCTATTGGTATGAGAGAGTTTAAGCTTATGAAGCCTACTTCATATTTTATCAATATTGCCAGAGGAGATTTAGTTGTAGAGGAAGATCTTGCTGTAGCTCTAAGAGAAGGTTTTATTAAAGGTTCAGCAGTAGATGTATATGAAAAAGAGCCACCCCCAGAAAACCATCCTTTTTTTAGCTTGAATAATATTATTTTGACACCACATAATGCTGCCTTAACTAAAGAATGTATGATTCGTATGGCAGTTCAGGCAGCACAAGGTATTGATGAAGTGTTAAGCGGTAAAATACCCACTTGGCCTGCCAATGAACCTAAAAAATAACTTTATAATATTTAAACGCAGACTTTTATTAGCAGGTAATTTATATTTATTCTTGTGGAATTGCTTTTGTGTAGCAATATACAATATTGATTTACATAGTCTATTTTATATCTTTTAAAGTATGTCGGCTCAAATTCAGTTGTTTTTATGAAAGAATTATAGATTTTATAGAATTAAATGGCTATTAGTTATTTTTTAATAGCAGTCGAAATTTATTAAGAACAGATAAAAAAGTGCTAACATTGCAGGAGTATAATCTATGATTAATAATATTTTAGTTGACTCAGAATATTTAAAAACTTTCATTAGAGATATTTTTATGTCAGTTAAAGTAACAGAAGAAGATGCTATCCTTACATCTAATTCTCTGGTTGAAGCGGACCTTAGAGGGATTTATTCTCATGGAGTAATGAGGGTACCGATATATATTAAAAGAATAAAACTCGGTTTAGTAAATCCTATATCAAAAATTAATGTGATTAAAGATAATAAGGCAATTGCAGTATTGGATGCCCATAATTGTTTAGGCCAGGTAAGTTCTACAAAAGCTATGAAAATGGCTATTGAAAAAGCTGATAAATATTCTATTGGAGCAATAGTAGTGAAAAATAGTAATCATTTTGGAGCTGCTGCAGGTTATACTTTACAAGCAGTGGAAAAAGATATGATTGGTTATGCCACTACAAATGCAGCTTGTCGAATGGTTCCCACGGGAGGAACAGAGCAAATAATTGGTAATAATCCTTTTTCATATGCCATTCCCGCTGGAAAAGCCTTACCAGTTGTATTAGATATTTCTTGTTCAGTTGTATCTGTTGGGAAAATACTTTTAAAAAGGAAAAAAGGAGAAGAATTACCATTAGGATGGGCTTTAGACAGAGAGGGTAATCCCACCACAGATGCATTTACTGCCATAGACGGAGGCGGTTCTCTAGTTCCTATAGGAGAACATAAGGGTTATGGCGTTGCTTTAGTTAACGATATACTCTCTAGCTCATTAGGGGATTCTATAGGTGGTACAGCCGTAACCAGTTTATATAATTTTAATACTTCAAAGAAATCGGAAACCGGACACTTTTTTATGGCCATAAAAATAGATAATTTTATACCGATTAATCGATTTAAACAAAGAATAGATAAAAAAATAAAAGCAATTAAAAATTCTGCTAAAAAAGAAGGAGTAGAGCAAATATATCTGCCAGGTGAGATTGAATTTAATATAAAAGAAAAGAATTTAAAATTTGGAATTCCTATAAGCAAGGAAGTTCTTGATGATTTAAAATTAATGGCAAAAGAATCTGGAGTTTATATTGATAATTATAGATTATTTAAATAATGAAGGTAAAATTTATATGTCGTAGTTATTAAGACTTTTTTAGCTAAAATAGTAATATAAAGAGGTTAGACTAAATATTATTATAATCAATGGATAAGTTTGCTTGAATAAATTTTACTTATGTTAAAAAATCGGTGTTTAATAAAATATTCTTTAACTCCTAAAAGGGAAAAAATTTGGAAAAGAGAAAGGGATGATTATGAAGATTCAAGTCAAAGGCATTATTCCACCAATGATTACCCCATTTGACCAAGAAGAAAGGATTGATTGTAAAGCATTACAAAAAATGACTAATTATCTCATAGAGGCAGGTGTACATGGAGTATTTCCTTTAGGAAGTACTGGAGAAGGCTATGCCCTTGGTTTTAATGAGAAAAGACAGGTTATTGAAACAGTTTTAGATGCTACTAATAAAAGAGTACCGGTTTATGCTGGTACAGGAGCTATTTCCACAAAAGAATCTATTCAGCTAACTGAAATGGCTACTGAACTAGGAGTAGATGCTTTATCAGTAATTACACCTTACTTCATCTCGCCAAATCAGGAGGAATTGTTTGAACATTATAGTGCCATTGCTGCCAATACTGATTTACCCATAATACTCTATAATAATCCAGGTAGAACTGGTGTTGATTTAAGTATTGATCTAATTGTTAGATTGGGCGAGATTGAAAATATAGTAGGAATTAAAGACAGTAGCGGGGATATGAGTAAAGCAGCAGAGATTATTCGTTGCACCAAAGGTGATTTTGCTGTTCTATCTGGCAGAGATACCTTAATTTATGGCTTTTTAGCTTATGGTGGGCATGGTAGCGTTGCTGCAACTGCAAATATTGTTCCTGAATTAGTGGTATCAATTTATGAGTTATTTCAAAAAGGTAAATATCAGGCTGCTTTAGAAGCTCAATTCAAATTAGCTCCCTTGCGCATGGCCTTTTCTCTGGGTAGCTTCCCAGTTATCATGAAAGAGGGGCTAAAATTAAGGGGCGTTGAGGTTGGGAATACTTTACAACCAATTAAGCCCTTAACCTCTGAAGCAAGAGAGAAGTTGAGGAAGATCCTTGAAGAGATAGGCCAATAAATATATTATTAACTATGATTAATAAATTATTAGTGAGAATTTAATATTTTAAAAAAGCAAAAGCGAGAAGAATATAGATGTTACCTAAAAGATTATGACTTTTCTAAGAAAATAAAATTATGATTGTAAAGTAGAATTTAAAATATTTGATATATAAAAAAAGAATATCAAATAATTGAATTAGAAAGGAAAAATTATTATGCAAGGATCAATGTATAAATTTATGAAAGTAGGGATTATTCATTTTATGGCTTATCCTCAAACAATGAAAGGGGATGGTCCTATTTTGGAAACTTTGCAGAAAATTGCCGAAGATGATTTTTTTACAGCAGTGGAAGTGACCTGGATGAAAGATCCTGATGTTCGTAAAAAGGCTCGAGAATTGTTGGAAGCCAGCCATTTGGCTGTAGCTTACGGGGCGCAACCCAGATTATTGGTGAATAAGCTGAATATCAATTCCTTAGAAAAAGAAGAGAGAAAAAAAGCTGTTCAGCAAGTAAAAGAAGGTGTTGATGAAGCCTATGAGCTTGGAGCGAAAGGTCTTGGCTTTCTAAGCGGTAAGGATCCAGGTCAAGAGAAGAGAGAGCAAGCCCTGGATTTATTGGTATCTTCAACCAAAGAAATATGTGAGTATGCTCGATCAAAGGGGGATCTCATGATTGCCATGGAAGTTTTTGATCAGGGAATTGATAAAAGATGCCTCATTGGGCCGGCTGATTTAGCCAGAAGGTATGCTGCGGAGGTCAGGAAGGAATTTGATAATTTTGGCTTAATGGTCGATTTATCCCATTTGCCGCTTTTAGGAGAGTCACCGAAAGAAGCAATTTTACCGGTCAAAGACTACATTATCCATGCCCATATGGGCAATTGTATCGTCAAAGATAAGAATCAGGTTGGTTATGGCGATGAACACCCCCGATTCGGAATTAGGGGGGGGGAAAATGATGTTGCAGAGTTGACTGAGTATTTAAGAGTATTACTGAATATTGGTTACTTGAATCCGGATCATCCCCCATTTTTAAGTTTCGAAGTTAAGCCATTGTCCGGTGAATCCTCAGAGGTGATCATTGCCAATGCCAAGAGAACCTTGAGGGAAGCATGGGCAAGAGTGTAAATTATAGAATACATTTTTTATTATAGAGCTAATTATAAAGGAGGAAATGATGCCAATTATTGATGCAAAGACAGGAAAAGTAAAGAAAGATTATTCTATTGAGGAACTGGTTGAAAAAGCAAAAGAGATGAGAGCTTATAACATGGTGGCTATTACTGTAGCTGGCTCTGGTCATACCGGAGGGACTCTTTCTATTATGGATATTGCTGCTGCACTATATCTGAAACACATCAAGCATGATCCGGCTAATCCGGAATGGGAAGACCGTGATCGTGTTTTTTGGTCAGTGGGTCATAAGGCTCCAGCAATTTATGTTGCCCTGGGTATGGTTGGTTATTTCCCCATCGATGAGGTAGTGAAATTAAGAAAGCTCTGGTCTGGGTTTGAAGGACACCCCAATCGTTTTAAAGTACCTGGTATTGAATTATCCAGTGGTTCTCTTGGTCAAGGACTAGGGGTAGCGGTAGGATGTGCTTTAAATGCCCGTCTAGAAAATAAGAATTACAAAACCTATTGTATTTTAGGAGATGGGGAGTTAAATGAAGGATCGGTCTGGGAAGCAATTATGTCTGCTGCCCATTATCAGCTGGATAATCTTATTGCTATTGTTGACCGTAACCGACTGCAGATTGACGGTTCAACAGAAGAAGTCATGAGATTGGAGGATTTAGCTGACAAGTGGCAATCCTTTGGCTGGCAGGTACTGGAGATGGACGGACATAACATGACAGAAATACTGGCTACTCTGGATAAAGCTTTACAAATCAAAGGACAACCTATAGTTATTATTGCCCATACCATCAAAGGTAAAGAGGTTTCCTTTGCTGAAAATGTGGTGGGTTATCATGGGATTTGTCCCAAGAATGGCCTCACTGGTGTAGAATCATTAGAAAAAGCCTTACAGGATATTAAATCTCCTGGGTTTGACCAGAAAAAAGTAAATAAATTACTCAAGATAGCCTGTGATTATCAGGAGGAAGTAAACCATAAAGTTGACCAGGTTATGCCTAAATTTAGTAAGGATTACTGGTGGAATAGTCAGGATATAATGAAGGTTAAAATGATTCCTACCCGTAATGGCTTTGGAGATGCAATTGAAGAATTGGGCGAATTACCTGAGGTGGTTACCTTTGGGGCAGATATTACCAGTTCTATCAAGATGGACCAATTCTATGCTAAATATCCAGAGAGAAAAGAACGTTTTTTTGAAATGGGCATTGCTGAACAGAATATGACCTTAGCGGCTGCTGGTTTTGCTAAGGAAGGCAAAATTGCCTTTATTGGTTCTTACGGGGTTTTTGTTACTGGCAGAAATTGGGAACAAATCAGAACTACTCTCTGTTATAATAATTTTAATGTCAAAATTGCCAATGCCCATGGAGGATTATCTGTTGGTCCAGACGGAGCAACTCATCAAGCTCTGGAAGAAATTAGCAATATGTACTACTTACCCAATATGCACATTATTGTTCCCGGAGATTCGTTGGAAACTAAAAAAGGAACCAGGGAAGTAGCTAATATTTTAGGTCCAGCAGTAATTCGTTATGCTCGAGAAGCTACTCCTGTTGTTACTTGCGAAGATACTCCCTATAAATTTGGTGTTGCCAATATCATTCGCTTCAAGAAAGAAAAAGAAAACTTTGTTGATGCCTTTGAAACTAAGCTCAGTTCTGAATATCAGAACGAAGAGGAAGATATTTCTATTATTGCCTGTGGTCCTATGGTAGCTGAAGCAATGCGGGCGGCTTATATTCTTAAAAAAGAATACAAATTGGAAACCAGAGTAATAAACATGCATACTGTTAAGCCTATTGATAAAGAAGCCATTAGAAGAGCAACTCAGGAAATAGGAGTTCTGCTGAGCGTGGAAGAACATCAAAAGGGAGGATTTGGTAATATAGTAGCAGGAGTAGTTGCTACCGGTAAGTTGTATAATACACCATTTCTTTTTGATATGATGGGCGTAGACGATGAGTTTGGACTATCTGGTGCTCCCTGGGAATTGCTAAAAGTTTTTGGTTTAACTGCTGAACACCTGGCGAAAAGAGCTAAAGAGTTGTACGACAGTAAGAAATAGGGGAAAAAGGTGGTGTTTTTAATATGAAAAAGATTTTAATAAAGGTCGAAAATATTGAGGTAGAAGCTGAATTAAATAATAGCAAGACAGCAGAGAAAATATGGGAAGCATTACCAATAGAAGGAAGGGTTAATACCTGGGGTGATGAAATTTATTTTTCTATTGGTGAAAAAATCGAACTAGAACAAGGTGCCAGTGCAGTTGTTTCCATAGGAGATTTAGCTTATTGGCCACCCGGTGAGGCATTCTGTATCTTTTTTGGAGCAACACCTGCCAGTGACGGTGAGGAAATCAGAGCAGCAAGTGCAGTGAATATTTTTGGCGGGATTATTGGTGATCCCAAAGTTTTACAACAGGTAAGGTCAGGTACTAGAATTAGAATTGAAAAGAGCAATTTATAATCAAATCTTCAAAAGTGGTATTTATGCAGTCTTAAAAACCTTTTAGAAATCGGCAATGGTTAAATAAAATATTTTTGACTTTTTGGTTAAGTTATGTTAGTTTGAAGAAAATTGAATATCGTTTACCTCACTTTTTATCTGAAGTGAGGTAGAGGCGCGAACGATCAAGAGTACTGATAGGTAACCTGAGCAGTTATGAACTATCAGGAAAGGGATCTTCGCCGAAGTCTGGAGTAGATGCTCTAAGCCCCAGGCTGGGACTATGGTTAATAACCATAGCACTGTCACCTAAGGAAACTCCCGTTCTTAGGTGGTGCGCTATCTCATCGAGGAGAGATAAAAGGGAGGTAAAAAGAACGCTTGCTATTTATTTAGGGCAATCGATGAGCCTGGCGCTTATGGATTGCCCTTTTTTGTTAGATTAGATGGAATTAAATAATTAAAAAGAAAAATTTAGCAATCTAAGAAAGAAATAGAGAAAGGAGGATGTGGACAGTTATCTGTAGAAAAATAGAATAGTGTTAATAAAATGAATTAAAAAAATATTTGTAAAGGAGTGTTTTAAAAGAATGGTGAGAAGAAATAGATTTAATCAATATATTGTAGTGATTTTTTCTGTGCTGATTATTCTATCATTCTTATCAGTAATAGGCTGGGCTAATGAGGAAAATGGCACAGGTAGTTATGGTATCTGGTCTTTAGTACCACCAATTCTAGCAATTATACTTTGTATCATTTTAAAAGAAGCCTTAATTTCTTTAATTATTGCTGTGTTAGTCGGTGCCACAATTCTAAATAATGGTAATTTATGGATTGGTTTGGAAAAGACAGCTAATTTACTGGTTGCGCAAGTAGCTGATTCCTGGAATGCCAGTATTATCTTGTTTTTCTTTTTAGTGGGTGGATTGATGGGAATGATATTTTATTCCGGTGGTGGACAGGCATTTTTAAAATCAATCAGTAAAAAAGCTAACAATGCAAAAATGGCACAACTCTTCTCCTGGCTCGGTGGCATTGTTATCTTTATTGATGATTATGCTAATTCAGCCTTTATTGGGAATCTGTTTCGTCCATTGTCTGATAAGTACTATATTTCCAGAGAGAAGCTGTCTTATATTGTAGATTCAACTGCTGCACCCGTTTCATCCATATTTTTAATTTCTACCTGGATAGGTTATCAGGTTGGTCTAATCGGCGATTCTCTTCCCGAAGGAATTGATGTCTCTCCCTATTTTTTATGGCTAAGAAGCATACCTTATAGTTTTTATTCTATTTTAGCTATTGTTATGGTAGGAATCATATCTTATACTGGAAGAGATTTTGGACCGATGCTGAAAGCAGAATATAGGGCTAGAACAAACCATGAACTCTGGGCTGAAGGGGCTAGACCATTAGCTGGAACTTCAGAATTAAAAGTTGCTCAAAATGCCTCTACAAAATCAATAAATCTATGGCTACCCATTATATTACTGGTATTGCTATCCTTCTATTTTATGTGGGCGAGTGGTGGTGGTAGTTCGGCTGAATCATTTTCCCAGGCAATCTCCGATGCCGATTCCATGTTTTCCATATTATTAGCTACCCTCATTGCTTTTTTTGTTGCTATAATCATGTATTTAGTACAAAAAATTGCCACAGTAGCAGAAATAATGGATTCTTTTCTTAATGGAGCCAGGATGATGGTCTATGCTACCTTAATATTAATTTCAGCCTGGGCAATTAAAGGTGTATGTGATGAATTGGGTACTGCTCCTTATATTGTCAATGCTTTAGAAGGAGTTTTATCTCCTGTAATTTTGCCTATTTTAACTTTCATCATTTCTGCTTTTATTGCTATATGTACCGGTACATCCTGGGGCACTATGGGCATTGTTGTTCCCATCGTAATTCCTCTAGGAGTGAGTGTAGGCACACCTCTTCCCATTGTTATTTCCAGTGTCTTAACTGGTGCAGTAATGGGTGATCATTGTAGTCCTATTTCAGATACCACAGTTATGTCTTCTACCTTTGCTGGTTCAGACCACATAGACCATGTTAGGACCCAATTCCCTTATGCTCTTACCGCAGCATTAATTGCAGTAATCTGCTATCTCTTGGCGGGCATGGGCATACCAGTTATTATTGTTTTACTTGTTGGGATTATTTTTCTCTATTTATTGGTATTTATTTTATCTTCTCTATCAGCAAAACAATTAGGCATAACTTTTCCATTGGAAAAAGCAGAGAACAAAGAATAAGTTAAACAAATTTACTATAACTTACTTGCAGACAATCCACCTCATTTACTCATTAAGCAGAAAATGAGGTGGATTGTTTTTATTTAATTCCAGATTAACTCTTTTTCATTTAGTACCCCGGAAATAGTTTAGCAAAAGAAATTGATTTATTAGATAAGAAATAATAGAATTAAAATAAAATAATTAAGGAGTGATTCTTTTTGAGAAGACAAAATATACTTATAATGGGTGCTGCTGGTAGAGATTTTCATAATTTTAATGTTTTTTTTCGAAATAATGAAGATTTTAAGGTGATTGCTTTTACTGCTACCCAGATTCCCGATATTGCTGATCGAAAATATCCAACTCAGTTAAGTGGCCCTCTTTATCCCGATGGGGTACCGATTTTCCCAGAAGAAGAATTACCAGAATTAATTGAAAAATATCTTGTTGATCAGGTTATCTTAGCCTATAGTGACTTACCCCATCAGTATGTTATGGAGAAAGCATCTCTGGTTTTAGCAAAGGGTGCTGATTTTAGATTGATGGGTCCTAGAAGTACTATGCTACAAGCTAATGTTCCTCTGGTTTCTGTTTGTGCTGTTCGCACCGGTTGTGGTAAGAGTCAGACTACCCGCAAAGTAACCAGGATATTGAAAGAAATGGGCAAAAAAGTAGTGGTAATCAGGCATCCTATGCCTTATGGAGATTTAAGTAAACAGATCTGGCAACGTTTTGAGAATTATGGTGACCTTGATAGATATCAATGTACTATAGAGGAACGAGAAGAATATGAACCCCATATTGACTTAGGTAATATTGTTTATGCAGGGGTTGATTATGGTGAAATATTAAAAAGAGCTGAGCAAGAGGCAGAGGTAATAGTATGGGATGGCGGCAATAACGACATTCCTTTTTATAAGCCAGATTTACATATTGTTGTTACTGATCCACACAGAGTGGGACATGAAATGACCTATTATCCAGGAGCTGTTAATTTAAGGATGGCAGACGTGGTGGTGGTAAATAAGGTTGATACAGCAAGACCAGAAAATATTGCTCAGTTAAGAGATAATATTTATAAATTAGCACCAAAAGCAATATTGGTTGAGGCAGCATCGCCAATTAAGGTTGAGCATAATGAGATGATTAGAGGTAAAAAGGTGATCGTGGTGGAAGATGGGCCTACCCTGACACATGGAGAGATGCAATATGGTGCTGGTATTGTAGCAGCACAAAAATATGGTGCTGCAGAAATAATCAATCCGAAACCATTTGCTGTTGGCAGTATAAAATATACTTACCAGAAATACCCACTAATAGGAAATTTATTACCAGCTATGGGTTATGGGAAGGAGCAGATTAAAGAATTGGAAGCAACCATTAATAATAGTACTGCTGAGCTAGTAATTATAGGAACTCCCATTGATTTAAGTAGAGTGATGCATGTTGAGAAAAAGTATGTTAGAGTAAGATATGAATTACAAGAGATTGGTAGTCCTGATTTAAAAGAAATATTTAAGGGAAAATTTTCATAAATATTAACAATAATGATGCATGAATATAAATGTTTTAAAGGAGGTTCTTAATGCTAGAAAGTCATACAATAAAACTATTTTCATATCAACCGGCAAAAGTAAATAGAGGGTATACAGATAGGGTTCTTCACCTTAATTTATCTAAAAGAGAAATAAAGGTTAAAGAGGTCCCACCAAAAATTAAAGAAGTTTTAACAGGTGGTCGAGGTTATGGTTTATGGTATCTATGGCAAGCAGTTAAATCAAACACAAGGTGGAATGATCCGGAAAATGAGTTAATATTCTGTACCGGGCCACTCTGTGGAATTACTCAATATTCAGGTTGCGGAAAGAGTCATGTGGTAAGTCTTTCTCCCGAAACTGGCAGTGCTAATGATAATAATGCCGGAGGCTATTTTGCACCTTATTTAAAATTTTCTGGTTGGGATGCGCTGGAGATTCAGGGCAAATCTGAACAGGATGTGATTATTTTTATAGACGGGAATAAGGGAGAATTAACCATCCAAACCTATCCATATGAAGATAAGAATTCCTATTTATTAGTGGAAAGATTAACTGAGTATTTTGCTGAGGATGAACAGGATAAAGCCCATATCAGTATTGTTTCCGCTGGTGAGGGAGCTGAAAATTCCTTATTAGGAATTCTAAATTTTAGTTGGTATGACCGTAAACGAGGGAAAGTCCGTTATAAACAAGCTGCTCGGGGTGGACCAGGAACTATACTGAGGGACAAAAAAATAGTAGCAATTATCATTAAGTATAAAGGTATAACTGGATCTACTAATAACCCTGCCTTTCCTGAATTGTTAAAGAAAGCAGGTCAGCGTATCACCCAAGAAATTCTCTCTCTCGATGATGTTCAAAATGGAATGAGGCGAACAGGTACCATTAACCTTCTGGACCATATGAATATTCATAATTGTTTACCTGTACACAATTTTCAGTTTGGTTCACATGAAAAAGCAATTAATATCTATAATCAGGTCTGGAAAGAACGTATTTCTCAGAATCAATCTGGTGATTCCTGCTGGATAGGATGTAATTTACGCTGTTCTCATGCAGTTGATATATTTATATTAAAAACAGGTCCTTTAAAAGGCGAAGAAGTAATTGTCGATGGGCCTGAATATGAAACTGCTGCTGGTATGGGGGGGAACTGTGGCTGCTTTGATCCTGATGTAGTTCTGGAAGCCAATTTTTATTGTGACCACTATGGGATTGACACCATAGGGGTTAGTACCACAATTGCTTTTTTAATGGAGTGTTATGAAAGAGGAATTCTTAATCAGGAAAGAACAGGCGGTCTGGATTTGAGGTTTGGTAATGGAGAGGCCCTGTTAGAATTAATTCATCTAATTGCCCGAGGAGAGGGGTTTGGAAAGATTGCCGGACAGGGTGTTCGTCGTTGTAAGAGATATTTTGTAGAAAATTTTGATGCCGATCCGGACTTTTTAGAAGATATTGGTATGGAATGTAAAGGTATGGAATTTTCTGAATATGTTACCAAGGAGTCTCTCGCCCAACAAGGGGGATACGGTATAGCCAATAAGGGTCCACAACATGACGAATCCTGGTTGATTTTTATGGACCAGGTAAATAAACAGATTCCAACCTTTGAAGATAAGGCAGAAGCACTATATTATTTTCCCTTATTCAGGACCTGGTTTTCTCTGGTTGGACTTTGTAAACTGCCCTGGAATGATATTGAACCGGCTGATAATAAGCAAAAATACTCAGGTATTACAGCAGCTAAAATACCAGAACATGTGGAGAATTATTGCTTGTTATTTGAAGGGGTAACGGGTAAGAAAATATCTACTGAAGATATAATCAGTCAATCCGAGGCAGTACATAACCTCCAGAGACTGTTTAATTTAAAGATGGGTTATGGTACCAGAAAACATGATGCCATTCCCTATCGCTCCATGGGTCCGGTAACAGAGCAGGAATACCACTCGCGTGCTGATTTCTATGATGAGCAATTACAGGAAGAAGTGGGATATGATATAAAGTGGAAAGATATTCAGGAAAGAATTCAAGCTTTAAGAAAATTTAGAGAAAAGCAATATAAATTGTTATGTGATGCAGTATATCGGAGAAGAGGCTGGGATGAGAATGGGGTACCTAACTTAGAAACAATAAAAAGATTGCAGATAGATTTTCCAGAAATATTGTCAGTATGGCAGAATTATCATAATAATAAATAACACTAATAAAAAGTAAATAAATAAAGATATTTTAGGTTTATTTATATAATAGAAAAGGCAGGGATCCCTGCCTTTTCTATTTTTTATTTTCTTTCGGTAAACTGACCAAAATAATATACTAATTTCCTATTGCTATGTAGCAGACATAGACATTTAGCAATAAATTTTTAATTTATATATTTTAAAAATACTTGACAAAAGACAAGATCAATTATAATATGATAATGATAATCATTTTCATTAATAAATCTGAAATAAAAATATTTAAGTAGAATTTGTGTTGTCCAATTATATGGAAAAGTAGTGATTGTTAAAAAGTTAAATACCATTAATAACTATGATTAGCAGAAGGAGGTGAATATTATGCCAGGTGGTGATAGAACAGGTCCTGCCGGTTTAGGTCCAATGACTGGTAGAGCGGCTGGTTATTGTGCTGGATATCCTATTCCCGGTTATGCCAATCCTTGGAGTGGTCGTTTCGGATTTGGATTTGGTCGTGGATTTGGTCGTGGATGGGGTTTCCGAAGAGCAGGCTTCTTAGGTTACCCAGTATATCCAGCTTATTCATCGATACCGCCAGCCTATCCCTATTATAGTTCCGCTTATCCTTATCAGGGAACGATGAATTCCAAGCAGGAAATGGACTTACTTCAAACAGAGGCAGAAGACATCAAAGCTGAATTGGAAGCTGTTAACAAAAGAATAGCTGAATTAAAAAAAGAAACTAAAGAGTAAATAGTATAAATTTCGAGAAAACCACCAGTAAGCATTAATTGTTTTCTGGTGGTTTTAGTTTAAATTATTTTAAAAATATATTTATTATAATCATATTTAAGTATCCTTTTTTATTATCCCAAAGCCACTCATTAAAGATGGATATAGCGTTTACCTTAATAAACTTGTCATAAGGGTTTATAATAGAAGATAGTGAGGCATATTTTTGTATCATTTGCACTATTACTACATTGAGTACAGATTTAATTTAATTTTATGACCATTGATTTTTGATAATTTTAACAAAATTTTCAAATTATTTGTTAATTAATATGCTGAGAAGAGTAAGTTAAACGATGATGTTTAGCGATGAAATTGCCTGAAGGTCAGGGAAGGTCACTGGTCTGATAGGACAGAGAGCGATAATTTACTAAATTTAAAGAGAATATCTTATGATATTCCTATTTTTATTAGGTAATAATGGGAAAGTAAAAAATTGCAGAAAAATTAAACAAGGAAGAGGAAATGTAATATGTCAAATATAAGCAACAAAGTAACAACTGAACAGGAACAGGAGAACTTAAAAAATGAAAGGAAACAAGCTAATCAGGAAATGGCTGATAAGTTAAAACGGAATATGGCTGATATTAAGCATAAAATATTAGTTTTGTCTAATAAAGGAGGAGTTGGGAAAAGCTCGGTTGCTGTTAATTTATCTTGTGCCTTAGCTGACCAATGTTATCAGGTTGGTCTATTAGATGCAGATTTACATGGTCCCTCTATAGTCAAGATGTTAGGATTGGAAGGAGAGAAGCTAACTGGTAGTAATGGACACATTAATCCTTTAAAAGTTAGGAAAAATCTGATAGCTACCTCTATGGCTTCTTTAATTGAATCTCCAGATACTCCTTTAGTCTGGAGAGGACCTTTAAAGGGAATAGCAATCAAGCAGTTTTTGGCAGAAGTGAATTGGGGAAAACTTGATTTTTTAATAATAGATTCTCCCCCAGGGACAGGAGACGAACCATTATCTATCTGTCAACTTATTCCTGAATTAGATGGCGGTGTTATTGTAACTACTCCGCAAGAGATTGCCTTAACAGATTCCCGAAAATGTATTAAATTTTTAAAAGATATTAGTATTCCCATTTTAGGAATAATTGAGAATATGAGTGGTTTTCGATGCCCTCACTGTGGTGCCGAAATTGATTTATTTATGACTGGTGGAGGAGAAAAAGCAGCTAATGATTTTCAAGTGCCCTTTCTGGGTGCCATACCACTGGATATGGATATAGTTAGTTCTGGGGAACAGGGCAAGCCATTTATGTGTAGTAATAAAATAGGTGAAACAAAACAAGCTTTTGAGAAAATAGTACAGTCCATTCTTACTCAAATCCAAAAATGAGTGAAAAAGTATGTTAAGATAGATATTGATAATAGAATATACCAGTATTTAGTTATTACCAATTCAGGAGTGAAGAGTAAAATAATGCGAACTTATTTAGATTGTATTCCCTGTTTTTATTATCAGGCATTAAAAGCTGCTAGAATATCTGGTGCTGACAAGGAAATGCAAAGAGATGTTTTATACAGACTGTCCGAATTAGTTCCCAGTTTCTCTTTGGATACCTCACCAGCAGAGATGGGAAGAGCAATCTATGCTATGGTCAGTAAAGTAACTGGTAAAAAAGATCCTTATAAAGAAATCAAAGAAGAAAGCAATAAGTTAGCATTAAAAATATACCCGAATATAAAGATGAAGGTAAAGGAATCAGAAAATCAGCTCCTGGCAGCAATACAATTAGCAATTACTGGAAACGTGATTGATTTTGGCATGAAAGATTTCCAGGAGATATCTGATGAAATTGATAAAATAGTAGATAAAAATTTTGATTTACAGATTACCAGTCTTAAAGAACATTTTGATTATCAATCTTTTTATCAGCGTTTATTAGAAGTGCAGTCTATCCTTTATCTTGCTGATAATGCTGGGGAGGTAGTATTTGATCGAATACTAATAGAACTACTGGTCAATGATTATCATAAGAATGTAATTTATGTGGTGAAAGGTAAACCTGCACTTAATGACGCCTTAGTGGATGATGCGATTTCTTGTGGAATCAACAATTTTGCTAATATAATTTCTTGTGGTGCTGATTGTCCCGGTGTCGTTTTAAAATATTGTTCCCCTGAATTTATCCGCCTTTTTGAGGAAGCAGAGATGATTATCAGTAAAGGACAGGGTAATTATGAAGCTCTTTCAGGTGAAAATAAACCTCTATTCTTTTTATTGATTGCCAAATGTTCTGTTATTGCCAGACATGTGGGTTGTAATATTGGTGATTTTATTTTAGAAGGCAACTTTAAAGAAAACAATATTCCAATGGAGACTGCCGAAGGTAAACAATAAGATAGAACAGGTAAAAAATGATAATAAATTAACCAGTTTAGTTCTAGAGAAGATAGTTGGCTCCACTTACATTCTATTAATTTTCGTTAATGATATTCAATCCCTCTTGATTGGCAAACTTGGTTGGGTAAATTTTAATAGAGGCTGCTATATTTATATAGGTTCAGCAAGGAAATTAATTAAACAAAGACTCCTCAGGCATTTAACCCGCAAAAAAAATAGATTTTGGCATATTAATTATCTACTGAGTTCTAGACTTCCTACCAGGATTATCAATATTTGGATTAGTCAAAAACTATGCGAAAGTAATATTAGTCAGGAAATATTTCAGAGCGGAATTGGTATTGTAGTCAGGGAAAGTTTTGGCTCTTCTGATTGTCGGTGTCTATCCCATCTCTTCAGAGTAAATGTTCCTAATTTAGTTTTTTTTAAGGCAAGTAGTGACTAAAAAGAACTTTTATTCCTTATTAGAAGATCATAACTAAATAATATTCCCTTGCCGGCTTAACCTATTTTCCATCTGTGTCTTTCAATTTTATGCCATTTTATTAGTTATTTATATTGACAAACGGAAATACTTTGTTAAAATGTAACTGAGAATGATATTCAATTACAATTGGAGAATACATTGGCTATTTATGAAAAGCAATTTAAGTATTTTATAAAAAGGAATAATTTAAAGTACACTAAAGAGAGAAAAGAGGTTCTTAAGGCAATTGCCATGCTGCGGGATCATTTCCATGTTGAAGATATCCATCAACAAGTTAGAAAACAAAAATCCAATGTTTCTCTGGCTACTGTCTACAGAACTATCCCTTTATTAATTGATAGTGGTTTAATAACTGAAACTCTATATAGTGGAGAAAAAGTAGTCTATGAAAAAATATACAATAAGCCACATCATGATCATATGGTTTGTCTAAGCTGTGGTAGGGTTATTGAATTTACCTCCCAAGAAGTGGGAAAGATACAGAACAATATTTGCCAGAACCATTCCTTTCTTCCTACTGAGCATCGTTTAGAAATAAAGGGTTATTGCCACACTTGCTGGGAAAAATTGAAGAATAAGATAAAGGAATAAGAAAAATAGTCAGGAGTCAAAATAATTATGATAGTAAATTTAACAGATGTTAAGTCAGGTTCCAAGGTTAAAGTTGTAAGAATCAGGGGTGGTTTAGGCATCAGACAGAGATTAAGTTGTTTAGGGATTCATCCCGGAGATGTAATGTTATTGCAAAAATGCGGCTTTATGAAAGGACCTGTTTTGGTTAATATACATGGAAATCAGGTTGCTTTAGGTAGAGGAATTGCAGCAAAAATATTAGTGGAGGTAGAATTATGAAAATTGTCCTGGTAGGACAGCCTAATTGTGGTAAGAGTACTATTTTTAATAATGTAGCTGGATATAAAGCAATTACTTCTAATTTCCCAGGAAAAACAGTAACCTATACCCTCAGCAAAATGACTTTTCAGGGAATAACCAGTGAAATAGTTGATTTGCCCGGTACCTATTCTCTAACCTCTTTTGATTTAGCTGAACTGGAAGCACGAAAATATTTATTGAGAGAAAAAAACGATGTAATTATAAATGTTATTGATGCCTCACTATTGGGTAGAGGCTTGGAATTGACATTGCAATTATTGGAACTGAATTTGCCAATAATGATTTGCCTTAATATGATTGATGAAGCCGAAACGAAAGGAGTTATTATTGATACTGATAAATTATCACGCTTATTGGGTGTTCCAGTAGTGACTGCTATAGCCTACAAAGGATGGGGTCTTAATAGGTTATTTGAAACTGCATATAAAATGGGGCAAAAACCAGTAAAAAGTGAATTCCAACCTTTTAGTAAAGATGTAGAACAGGTTATCAAAGATTTGTCTGAACATATAAAAAAAGTTGATTATGCTAAAAAATTCAATGTTACCAATAGATTTTTGGCAACAAAATTATTAGAAAATGACCAGCATTTTATTGATGAAATTAAGGCAAGTGATAAAGATTTTATTAAAATTGTGCAAGATTATCAACTTCAGTTAGAAGAATGCCGCGATAGAAGCTCTGATGAGATAATTTCTTCTGAGCGTCACCACTTATCCATGCAGCTTTATGAATCAGTGGTTAAACTTTCTAAACCGAAAAGAGAGTTCAGAAATTACCTGGATAGTGTTTTAATGCATCCTTTTTTTGGTTATGTTTCTTTAATAGTTATTTTGTATTTATTTTTTAATTTTGTTTTCTATGTAGGGGCATTATTTGAAGAACCACTGCTGGATTTCTTTTACCAGTTCTTGCCTTATGCGGAGAGAGTTTTGGGCGCTGATACTTTACCATACCATATTGTTAATGGAGTTATACAAGGACTGGCTGGAGGTATTGCTATTGTTCTTCCTTTCCTTTTCCCTTTTTTATTGGGACTGGCATTTCTGGAAGATACCGGGTATTTGCCCAGAGTTGCCTATCTTATGGATTCCTTTCTTCATCGGATTGGTCTTCATGGAAAGGCAATCATACCTCTCATATTGGGCTATGGATGTACAGTACCAGCGGTGATGGCTACTAGAATTTTAGAATCAGAACGAGATCGTTTTATTACTTCTATACTAACTACTATGATTCCCTGTGCAGCCCGGATCACTATAATTTTTGGTTTAGTTGCCTTTTATCTCGGACCGAAAGCTGCAATTTTTGTCTTTACCTTTAATATTGTGGTTGTGGCCATAGCTGGGAAAATTCTTTCTAATATTATGCCAGAGATTACCCCTGGAATGATACTAGAAATACCTGCCTACCATGTACCTTCAATAAAGATATTATTATCCAAAGTATGGTTAAGAATGAAGGAGTTTATAGTAATTGCCTGGCCCCTCTTAATTGTTGGTAGTGTTGTTTTAAGTCTGTTAAAACACTGGCATCTGGAAGCACTTATAAATCAACTAATATCACCAGTTACTTTATTATTGGGATTACCGGTAGCAGTAGGGGTAACCTTAATCTTTGGTGTACTCAGAAAAGAATTATCTATGGTTATGTTAGTTCAAGCTCTGGGAGTTACCAACATTAGTACAGTAATGAGTGCGACCCAAATCATGACTTTTACTATCTTTGTTCTCTTTTATGTACCTTGTGTGGCAACTATTGCTGTACTAATCAAGGAAATTGGTAGCAAAAGAACCTTATTTACAATTATCTTTACCTTTCTAATTGCACTCGTATTAGCTACGATAACACGTTTGGTATATTAAATTTGCTCTTGAGGTAATGAATCAATAATATCATTCATATCATATACCTATAAAAGGAGTTAGCTACAAAAAGATTTATTCATTCATGAAAATCACCTTCTTAGAAAGAGATAATAGTTAAATGAAATTGATTTAACATAAAGATTAGATAGGTAAGCCTATTATTTTTTATAAGGAAATAATTGTGCTATAATTTAACATAAGATTTTGGCAGTATTGAGGAAATAGTGAATTCAAAGCAATCTATATTGAAGAAAAGATCTTTTTTAACGCCTAACCAGATATTAGTTCTGGGCTTCTTGATTGTTATAATAATAGGCACTTATTTACTTTATCTTCCCATTTCCACCACAGGAGAGGAGCCAATACCCTTTATCGATGCCCTGTTTACGGCTACTTCAGCAACTTGTGTAACGGGGTTAATCGTACTGGATACAGGAAAGGATTTTACCATTTTTGGACAATGGATTATATTGATTCTTTTTCAAATTGGTGGTTTGGGTATTATGACCTTTTCTACCATGTTTGCTTTTTTACTGGGTAAAAAGATATCTCTACAACAACGCCTCATTATACAAGAATCGCTTAACCAATTCTCTATAGGTGGATTAGTACGTCTTGCTAAACATATTCTGTTGTTTTCATTCTTTCTGGAAGGAATTGGCACAATTTTATTGTATTCATACTGGAAAAATATAAATAGCAATCACTCTTCCCTTTTCCTTTCTTTTTTCCATGCTATATCTGCTTTTTGTAATGCTGGATTTTCCTTATTTAGTGACAGTTTAGAGAAATATATTTCACATTGGGGAATTAACGTCATTTTTATTATTCTGATAGTGTTAGGTGGGATTGGCTTTCTGGTACTGGCTGAACTTATAGAGTTTCCCAAACAAAAAAGGTTATCATTACACAGCAAACTAGTGCTGGTTATGACTATTATTTTACTTGTTTTGGGAACCATGGGCTTATTTTTTCTGGAAAATCAAAATATAAAAACTATTCATAATTACTCGCTCACTGATAAGATATTAAGTATGGCTTTTCAATCTACTACTGCCAGAACGGCTGGCTTTAATACTATTCCTATAGGAAGTATGACTAATGCAGGATTATTGCTAATTATTATGCTTATGTTTATAGGAGCCTCGCCGACTTCAACCGGTGGAGGAATCAAAACTACTACCTTTTGTGTAGCTTTTTTGTGGATGTATTATACCTTAAAAGGGCGCAGACATCTTTATTTATACCAGAGACAAATTTCAGAATTAGTAGTAAATAAAGCCTGGGTTATATTAATGCTTGCTATGAGCTGGATAATGATAATGACTTTATTGCTTTCCTATTTTGAAGACTTTGATTTTATAAGAATATTGTTTGAAGTAATTTCTGCTTTTGGGACAGTAGGTCTTTCTACAGGAATAACAACCTATCTCTCCACAATAAGCAAAATACTAATAATTTTTACTATGTTTATTGGCAGGTTAGGACCACTTACTTTAGCCTTGTCCTTGATAATTAATCGTCAAGTAGAGTCTATTCAATATCCCAAAGAGCAGGTAATGGTAGGATAAAATTGAATTATAAATTATATTCAAAAAGGAGAAATAAATATGAAACAATTTGTGGTATTTGGATTGGGTAGTTTTGGATCAGCAGTAGCTACTACACTGGTAGAGCTGGGACATGAAGTACTAGCTGTGGATAATGATGAAGAAAAGGTAGATCAATATAAGGATATACTAACTAAGGTGGTAAAAGTTGATATTACCGATGAAAAAGTATTGAAGGAATTGGGGGTAAAGAATTTCGATGCCGCTATTGTTAGTGTAGGACCAGACTTGGAATCAAGTATCTTAATAACCATTATGCTAAAAGAAATCGGTGTGAAACATGTTATTACTAAAGCCAATAGCGAACTACATGGAAGGGTATTAGAGAAAGTAGGCTCAGACCGAGTAATCTATCCAGAAAGAGATGAAGGAATGCGAATTGCCAGAAGTCTAATCATGCCTAATGTTAAAAATCAGATGGAATTATCCCCTCTTTATAGTCTTATTGAAATTGCTGCTCTGCCTGTTTTTTGTGAGAAAACCTTAGGAGAGTTAGATTTACCAGGGAAATATGGAGTAACTCTTTTAGCTATCCGTCGTGGTAATCAATTTACCTTTTCACCTACTGCCAAACATACAGTGTCAGAAAATGAAAATCTGATATTAGTGGGAGAAAACAAGAAAATTGACAAACTAATTACTAAATTCAAAGCTACTGAGAAAAAATAGCTGAATGAATCAATGATAGAGATGCAACTTATTTTATAGCCATTTCTTCTTTTTAAAGAAGAAAAACATTCCCAATCCGACGATAAACATAACAAAAAGGATAGCAGGGTAAGCCCATCTCCAGGATAGTTCGGGCATATATTGAAAGTTCATACCGTAAATACCAGCAATAAATGTTAAGGGGATAAAAATGGTGGCAATAATGGTCAATACCTTCATAACCTCATTCATTTTATTACTTATACTGGATAGATAGATATCCAATAAACCAGAGACCATATCTCTCAGAGCTTCTACCGTTTCAATTACTTGTATAGTATGGTCATAAACATCTCGTAAAAATATTCTGGTGTTTTCCTGAATCAAATTAGTCTCTTCTTTTTCCAATTTGTTGATTACTTCTCTTAAAGGCCAGACTGTATTCCTCAAAAAGATTAAATTTCTTTTACTTTGATGGATGATTTGAAGATTCTGGGCAGAAGGTAGACGTATAAGGGCATCTTCTAATGATTCTGTTTGGTCGCTTAATTTTTCTAGAATTAAAAAATATTGATCCACTATAGCGTCAATTAAGGCATAGATAAGATAATCAGAACCACTCTGTCTTATTTTACCAGTCATATTTCTAATTCTCTGGCGAACAGAATTGAAAACATCACCTTCTTTTTCCTGGAAAGAAAGCACAGTATTATTCATTAGAATAAGGCTAATATGTTCTATTATAGATTCCTGCTTTGTTTCATCCCAGTAAATCATCTTCAAAGCAACATAAATATAATTAGGGAAATATTCAATTTTGGGTCTCTGGGTTGTATTTAAAATACTTTCCAGGGTTAAAGGATGTATATGGAAATACTTTCCAATTTGTTCAATAAAATCTACTTGATGAATACCATCAATATTAATCCAGGTAATGGCAGGTCTTTTTTGATAGATAATACACTCTTCAATAGTTTCCAGTGTTTTTTCTTCCAGTTTATCAGGAGAGTAATTTATAACGGTAATTTTTGGTTTTTCCATTAATTTTTCACCGATATGTACCAGTGTACCGGGGCTTAACCCTGATAATTGGCTTCTTTTCTTAATAGATTTCATCAATTAATACTTCCTAAATATAAGCTTTAGTAAGGAACTCTCCTATTCGTTCTCCTTTTCCTGGACAGTAGTTACCTCTTTTTTTGTTTCTTCAATCTCCTTTTCCTGGGAAGCAGTAGCTCGATTTCTTTTGATGTTAGATAGAATGTTAAATAAAAAACTGGTTATTAATCCAGCGATAAAAGCTACTATTAAAATAAGAGCGAGGGAACTTTTAACCTGCCAAAAGAGAAAACTTACTGTAATGGGAACAGCATTTTGTAAAGCAAAAATGACTGCTAAAACCGCAATCAAAGCAGCAATTAACAGAAAAATCTGCACAATATCTATCCTTTCTTTTTATAATCAATATTTAAAATAAGAAAATTTAACATATATATTATTTATTGCCTTCTTTAGATAAAAAAACAATTTGAGTAGGATAAGCAAACTCTATAAATCTTTTTTCTAATTCCCCCTTTAGCATTAAATTAATTTCTTGTTGGATATTCATGTACTGAGTATAATCACGGCTATTTACATAATAAACTACTTCAAAATTAAGACTAAATTCTCCAAAGGAAGCAAAGTGTACTCTATCTAAGTTGGCTCCGTTTATCTGCTGGAATATTTCGCTTACTATATTTGGTATCTCTTTTAATTGTTCTGAAGAGGTTTGATAGGTAACTCCAAAATTAAACAATACTCTTCGTTTTTTCATACGTTTAAAATTACGTAAGCGTGAATTAACCAGATCAGTATTGGAAAAAACAATTTCTTCTCCCCCAAGACTTCTAATCCGGGTAGTTTTTATACCGATATTTTCAATTGTTCCTGAAAAATTATCAATATTTAAAAAATCACCAATCTCAAAGGGTCGATCAAAGAAGATAATAAAATAACTGAATAAATCACCTAAAATATTTTGAGATGCAAGGGCAATAGCGATACCACCAATACCAAGACCTGCTAGAAGTGCGGATACCTGTACTCCCAAGTTATCCAGTAAAATGATGAAAGCTATTGACCAGATTATGATTTTAAGAAATGTTTCTATCCCTCTGAGAGCAGTTATTCGGGTAGAGTCCCTTTCTTTTTTAATCCAATAGTTTTCTAAAAAATAAGAAAAGATAGACATGATAAATTTAACAATATAAAATATAAATAATGCAATAATAATTATATTAAAATATTTTTCTACAATAATAGGTATATTTAACTGATAAAAACTAAAGTAAAAGGCGGCAAAATAGAGTAGATTAATAAATGGTTTGATTCTATTCCTAAAGGCTTCAACAAAGCGGTCATCAATAGTAGTAGTCTTTTTACTTGCCAGAGTCCCTAATATTTTTATTAAAAAATTTTTAAGAATTACAATAGTCCATAGAGCTATTACAAATATCACTAAGGCTATAATATAATCAATTATGCGGTTATGAAAATAAACCTGTTGAAAGAAATTGTTAAACATTGTCTTTCTCCCTTAAGTATTTTTAGCTATATAGGATCGGAATTTAAAAAATTTCAATCCCATTTATGTTCTTTTTGGATAAGGATAGTTATCTACTCAGTACAATTTTCAAATAGAGTATCATTGTCTAATTTTAGATACCCTCAAGTGGAAGACTCCCCCTTGAATATCTGGTAAAGTTATGGATAGATTTGGTCAAATAGCAAATCGGCAATATCCTGTTTCAGATTCTTTAATATCTTATATTCTTCCAAGGCCATACTTCTTTCCTCCAGAGCCAGATATGCCATACCCAGTCCATAATGAGCATAGACATAATCTGGTTGAAGACGGATTGTTTCCTGAAAGGCTTTTTTGGCTTCTTCGTAATTTTCTAATTTACCATATACCCAACCCAGGGCATAGTAAGAATCGGTATCAACTGGATTCTTTTCTATTGCTTTTTGGAATGTTTCAACTGCTTTTAGGTATTCTTCTCTTTCACTATAAGCCCAACCTAAATTGTAATAAACATCTGGATAGTCGTAGTCTAAGAAAATGACTTTTTCGTAGGCTGCTATAGCTTTATCAAATTGTCTCTTCCAGTTGTAAAACCAGCCCAGATAGTAATAAGCATCAGTAAATTCTTCATTATACTTAATAGCTTTTTCCAGAGCTTCAATGGCTTGGTCAAAATTTTCAATTCCTTTCTGAATCATAGCAATCTGAAAATAAACCTGGTCAGCCTGTTCAGATAGATAATGAGCAGCTCTTTCTAAAGCATTAATAGCATCCTGGTCTTGTTCTAAAGAGCGATAAATCATTCCTAACTCATAATAAGCTTCTCCATAATCTGGTTTTAAATTCAATGACTGGTTTAACATCTCTATAGCTTTTTGGGTTGCACCTAATTGTTTATAACTTATTCCTAATCCATAATATGATAGGAAATCATTGGGTTTAAGCCTTAAAGACTGTTGAAAGGAGTCAATGGCCTGAACGAACTGTTCTAATTTTAAAAAGGTTAAACCAAGGCTATAATGCGCATTGGCAAATTCCGGATCCAGTCGAATTGTTTCCTTGAAAGTTTCCAGGGCGCTAGTATATTCTTCTAAATCCAGTTCAACGATGCCATGATAATAGTATGCTGAGAGATAATTTGGTTTCAAGTTAATAGCATTTTGATAATAACTTTTTGCTTTTTCCGGCTGACCGGTTAGGCGATAGATATTACCAATCTGAAAATGGGCTTCCGAATGATTAGGATTACTCTCCAATATTGATCGAAAAATATTCAACGCCTCATCATAATTTTTTTCAACCTCTAAAAGGTGGACTCCCTGAAAATAAGTATTTTCAGTTGTTTGGTTTTCAGACCAAGCTACTTCTGGACAGTAAATTATCAATAGAAAAATAAGCAGTTTAATCAAATAAATAGAAGGTGTTTCCATAAATCTTTTCATTTTTACCCCTATCTCCTGATTAAAGTTTCATTAATCAATGATTTGCTAATTTCTAAAAATATTATCAACAGTAAATTGCAGGGATATTTTCAGATATTTTTGTTTTTATTACTATCTATATCTTTTAATTCTGACTAATATAAAAGCAAATCAATAGCGCCTCACCAAATCAATAATTATATTATATTATATTTTATTATTTTTAGATATTATTTGGATACAATTTTAGGCAGAATTGTCAATTTTACTGCAACGGTGAAGCTTTCCGCTCTGTTTTTGAAGATTTTCTGCTTTTTGAAATAGTAATATATAGAGAAAAAAGCTGATGAAAATTGGTATAACTGTTAGTCTATAAGCATATACCAATCCAAATTTATCAGCAAACCAGCCAAAGATGGTAGGTGAAATAGTAGCTGACAATCCTTCAATAAAAAAACCAAAGCCAAAAAGACTACCCCTATTATAATATGAACTAACCATTGTCAACCAGGTATTCTGAGAAGGGAAGTAAATGCCCTCCATCAAACCAATTACTCCTACTAAGATTGCTACTAATAATGGTATACTGGAAAAGGTGAATAAAAGGATTAAAATAGTCATGGAGGCAGTAGAAGAAATAGCAAATTGCAGTGGTTTTTTCTGGTCAATTATCTGACAAATAAAAATGCTTCCGGTAAAAACTCCCAAAAAATAGATACTGAGAATCCAGGCAGAAGCACCTGGCTTTAATCCGATATAGGTAGTGGCATAGACAGGTAAAAAAGATGAGAATGCCTTAGTACCTAAACATAATATCCCTCTACTTAAAAAGAAAATTGTAAATAGGTTATGATGATTAGTTTTATTAATTACTGTTTTTACTTCCTGTTTTTCTTCTTTGATTTTAATGTAATACCATCCCAGTAATATTCCTGGTAGGGCAATAATAAAACAGGTTGTTCTCCACCCCCAGATCTGTACCAACCATCCGAATAATAGACTTATTATAATAAGACCAAGTGTCCCTGCAGCAGAAAAGAGACTCAAATCCCGGCCTTGTTTACCAGGTTTGGCTTTTTCCCCCACCATAGCAGTAGCCAGAGGATGAAAGGTAGCAACCGCAATTGCCATAAGTAGTAGGACAGAGATAATTAAGGGAATTTTGCTAATCCAGATTACACTTCCCAGTAATACTGAAGACATAATAAAACCTAGGGCAATAATTAAATGTTTATGACCAAAACGATCAGCGAATAAACCAGATACCAAGGAGAAAATAGAACGCAGTGCTTCGTAAAAGGTTAAAACAAGACCTGATTGAAAGTAAGTAAAGGAAAATTCCAATCGGAAGAAAGGTAATAATAAAGGGATAATATAATGATAGGCATCATTATAAGCATGTCCAAAGGCATTAATTTTTAGATATTGGATTTTTTTATTTACTACCATAATAAGAATTTTAATCTCAGATAATTTAGAAACATTCTTTTATAGCATACTACCTTATAAAAAAAATTCAAGTATTTTCACAATTATTATTGACAAATAGGAACTAATACTATATAGTAATACTTAGAATTATTATTGTTTTTATATGTGAACAACTTTTTAGGATAATAATAAACAGTGACCATAGCAACGATAAGGATTAAAATGTAGTAATAATATAGAAGGAAGGCGGTTGTAAAGGTGGAACAAACAGTATCTTTTTGTAAAGAAAAATTAGAGCAAAATGGTTTTAGAATTACCCCCCAACGTATTGGTATTTTTCGTTGCCTGGTAGAATCAAGAGATCATCCTTCTGCTGAAATGGTATATCAAAAGGTAAAAAAGGAGTTTCCCAACATATCTTTCGATACTGTTAATCGAACACTTCTTTGTTTATCAGAAAAAGGGCTGATTAGGATGGTGGAAAGCGGTTACGGTCCACGCCGTTTTGATGCTGATTTAAAAAATCATTACCATTTTCGTTGCTGTATATGTAAAAGAATTATCGATTTTGATTGTACGGAATATGATAATATTAAGGTCCCAGAAGATGTTATCAAAAGATTTAAAGTTTTTAGGCAGGAGATTATCCTGGAAGGTGTATGTCCCGACTGTATCCAAAAAAGAACAGTAAAGAAATAGTTCTATATGGGATTAGTAAATATATTGTTTAAAGAAAATTCATAAATATTATATAGCTATTTGAATAAACTTAAGATAAATTAAACAAAGGAGGTTTCCAAATATGGGAACAAAAGGAAGAGAAATTGTAGGAATGGATATCAATGAACTAGTGAAAGAACTAAATAAAGCACTGGCAGATGAGTGGTTAGCTTATTATCAATACTGGGTTGGAGCAAAAGTTGCCAAAGGACCTATGAGAGGTGCGGTAGTAGCAGAATTAGAGGAGCATGCTTCAGAAGAACTAGAGCATGCCGGGATGTTGGTTGAGCGCATACTGCAACTGGGAGGTACACCAATTCTAAGTCCAGAAGAATGGTATAAAGTCACCAATTGTGGTTATGAGAAACCGAGTGATCCAAATGTAAGAATACTGCTTAAACAAAACATTAAAGGTGAGCAGTGTGCAATTGATGTTTACCAGAAGTTGGCAAAAATGGTCAAAGAAAAGGATCCTATTACCTACCAGATGGTTTTGAGTATTTTAGAAGATGAAGTTGAACATGAAGAAGACTTAGAAGCCTTATCAGAAGATATGGGATTGCTATAAAATTAGAGAATAGTAAAGTAAATAAAAAATTATGGTTAATTTTCACAAAGGAAAAAAATTAAACTAGAAAATATAAATTAAATAAGAATATATTTAATAGTTGACCATGTGATTATTGATGCCAATAATATAAAAATACTAAGAAAAGACTACAAAGTAAAGGTTTTGAATGTTATGACTGGTTTTTATGTCATTAAAAAATGTAAAAGGAAGGAGATATGATAATGGCTCAAAAATATGAAATTTATAAATGTAAAATTTGTGGAAATGTAGTAGAAATCATGCATGGTGGTAAGGGTGAGTTGGTATGTTGTGGTGAGCCCATGAAATTGTTGGAAGAACAGACAGCAGAACAGGCTTATGAAAAACATGTTCCAGTGGTTGAAGATACTCCTAATGGAATTAAGGCTAAAGTTGGTTCAGTGCCTCATCCCATGGAAGAAAAACATTATATTGAATGGATACAGGTAATTACTGATAAAGGAGCCTGCAAAAAATTTTTAAAGCCCGGGGATGCACCTGAAGCAATATTTAAAGATGTCAAGGGTTGGAAAAAAGTAAGAGAATATTGCAACATACATGGATTGTGGAAATTTGATAAATAGAAAGTACTTGATGAAGGCAGGACTTTAGTCCTGCCTTTTTTTAATACTTATACTGATTATAGCCATAGCTATACTTATTTTATTTAAACCAATTGTTCTAGCTCAATCGGTAAGCAATCAGATATAAATTTATTCTGATCTTAGTTATTATCCGGAATATATTTCAGAAGTTGCTCAAAAAAATGCTCATCTTCTAGATATATATAAACTAAAAAATCGTTACTTATGTCCTGTTATCATATATATTCATGGTGGTACCTGGGTTCTGGGTGATAAGGGAGGATTAAACTATAAGGCTAAAACCTTTACCTTACACAATTATATCTATATAAGTATCAATTATCGACTATCACCGGATTATTCATTTCCGGCTCATGCCCAGGATGTGGCCAGGGCTTTTTCTTGGGTGAAAAATAACATTACTGGTTATGGTGATAATCCTGAATAAATTTATCTTCTAGGTCACTCAGCAGGTGGTCATCTGGCTGCTTTAATAACATTAGATGAACGTTATCTTGCCACGTTTGGTTTAGTTCCGTCGGATATTTCTGAAATCATTGGCCTTAATAGCGCGGCTTATTATTTGCCTTCTTTATTTACTGCTAAACCAGAAAATCAATACTTATTTTCCTGGATTTTTGGAGATAATCCAGAAGACTGGGAGACAGCATCTTCAGTTAACTACATCAGAGAAGACAAGATTATTCCGCCTTTTCTATTGCTGATGGCTGGTGATCGTGAGGTATCAGAGACAGTTAATAAGCCTTTTATCAGAGATTAGTAGATGCTGGTTATCAGGCTACCCTCTTTCAATCCAAAGAAAAAGATCATGTCTCTATTGATTTTGAATCAGTAAAAGAGTCTGATAGCCAGCTTCCCTTAAAATAGCTGCATAATCTTACCGTAGTTGATTTTCCACGAGTGCCATTGACATGAATTCTAATAGGAATATTTTTAATTCTTTTTTCATGGTAGTAGCTTTCCAGTATACCTAATATTAGAATTGAAACTGTCAGGAGAAGAGAAATGAACATAAAAAATTTACCTTGTTGGTACAATATTTTATCATAATGCTATCGGAAAGAGATTAAGTTGTAAAGTGATAAGAATTATAATGAATTTATTCTTGGAACGTTAAGGGAATCATAAATCAGAAAACTCGCTTTGCTCTGGAGCAAAGCGAGTTTGAAAGGAGGTATAAAAATGAAAAGAATTTTTAATGGTTTTTGTTTCTTTATCTTAAACCAGAGAATATTATAACACTGTTTTTATTTATGTCAAGGGCAAATATAAAATTTTTAAAAGATCAGTCTTTTTTCTCCTGAGATTCTTCAATAATTTCAGCATCAATAGTAGTTTGATGCTTATCTTGTTTATCAGTTCCAGTTTTTTTATTAGAAGTAGCCGATCCCTCTTCCAATGGTTCTAAAGGTATAATCAACCAGGCAATTATATAAGCGATTATTCCTCCCCCACCAAAAAAAATGGTAAGTACTGCTAATAATCTGATTATTGTAGAATCAACATTAAAATACTCGGCAATTCCTCCGCATACACCAGCAATTTTGCTGTCTTTTCGAGAACGATATAGTTTTTTCATACACTTACCTCCAATTTGATCTATCACACTGTAAATAAATCTTTGTCCTACATTATTAGAACCATAATAATAGAAATTTTATGAACTGACAAGTCCATGTAAGAATCTTTCACTGGTTTGGTAATCAGAGGTAGGATTAAGGTATTATTTAGCCTATCGTTTATTGAAAGCCAATGGAATTAAAAATGTTAAAATCAGATATCATAGAGGCAGATACTAAAAAATAACCTCTTTTGTGTTCATGTTATTTTTTCGATCGTTTAAATAGAATGATATACAGACCTAAAATAATCAGAAATGAAGGCCAGAGAAGGGGGAAGATTATTCGCATTAAAGGAGTATGGGCAGTTTCAGTAAGTAGCACGAAAATTCCAAAACCTATGATAACCAGACAGGTATAAAGAGGCCACCTTTGATGCCCAGAGTCCTGATCGGTTAGATGTCTGGTATGGATGAAATAGACGGGCAAAAAGGCCATTCCTACAAAAAAGAAGAATAAAGAACCCTCCAGTAAACCTAAATGGAAGATATCATTAATAAGGGTAAATAAGCCAACCATTATAATAATACAACCAGCAATTAAAAAGCCGATAGTTCCCTTTTGCTTAGTGCCACCTTTGTAGAAATAGGAAGCCAAAAATACCAATCCAATAGCTGGCAGGAACCACTGACTATTTATAAGCTGAAAATTAGAAAGAGTCCAAAGAACACCGATAATTACTAAAATAATACCAAAGAGAGTCTTTGCGTTCAATGATTTATCCTCCTATTTCAATAATTATTAACTTAGCAATCCTTTGATAATCAAATCTGTTGCTGCCTCTTCGCTTAAACCTCGAGCCATCAGGGTTTGTAATTGCTTAGAATCAACGCTCCCCAGGGCTGCTTCATGTGTAATATGAGCTTTGGGGTGATTTACCTCTACAATGGGTATGGCACTAACGATGCCATTGTCTTTAATGATTTCAGTGCAATCCACATGTCCTCGAGCATAGGCTGCCGATGCTGTTAATTTATTATATACTTCAGCTCTGGTATTACCAGTAGCTGCTACTCGGGAACTTAAAAAACCACGCGCTCTTTCCCCAATTAGATGACCAATTTCTTTTATCATAATCTGGTCATCACCTTTACCACTGATACGGGTAATCATTTCTAAAACACTATCAGCTTCACAGGAAGCTTCGTAATTAATATCAATCAAACCGGCACGACCTTTAATTAATTCAAATTCCGAGTAAAAGCGGGCACTTTCTGACAGTAGAATTTTGGCATGTGGGTAAACCTTAACTCCACCGTGAAAACCATGAACGTGCCTTTCCAGATAACGATAGCGGGCATTTTTACCTACTTTAATAGTACCATCCATAATATGCTGTATATCAACGGCATTAGGAAAGGCACAATGAGCCAGGAAAGAGGCTGAAGCATTCTCTTGAATCTCATTTTTTATTATCATTTTCTGAATGCCTTCTTCTGGTATCATTCCAAAACACATATGTACTGGTTTATCAATTTTTACATTCTTTTCTACTATTGTATTTACCTCTATATGATCTTTAAATTCTTTGACATCAACCTTTAAACCAGGTAAAAGATGGGACTGAATTACCTTGTGATGATGAATGAAAATATGAGCAATATCAGGTTGTTTAAAAATATCATCAGTTTCTGTAATTCGAGATAATTCTCTGGTTAAATCGTTTTTATCCAAGTTGTACTCCTTCTTCCTCAGGAATATTTTTATGTTTACAGGGTAAGCATTTGTTTTTAAAATATGGAATTACTTTTTTAGCCACATCCTTCTTTAGTATTTCTCCATTACAAAAGATAAAAGCATGATCAGCCTGTTTTAATACTGCTAAACTATGGGTAATCAGTATAATAGTCCTCTTCTTTTTTCTCTGTTCTTTTATGACCTCGAACATTTTATCCAAGGTTTCTACGTCTATTCCTGAATCAGGTTCATCCAACAATACCAAATCTGGATCCATAGCTAAAATAGATGCTAACTCTACTTTTTTTCTTTCTCCCCCACTCAAGGTCTTATCCACTGCACGATTGGCATACTCATCAGGATCAAGTCCCACTCTTTCCAATTGTTCATGGATAAAATCATTATTCTTATTACCAGCTGCTGCTTTTAAAAAATCTCTGATAAGCAATCCCTCGTAACGGGCAGGTTCCTGCCAGCCAAAGGTGATACCCATTCTGGCGCGTTCATCAATACTGAGCTTACTGATATTCTTACCTTTAAATTGTATACTACCACTATAGTGTCGATAGCCTTCCAATCCCATTATAGCGGAAGCTAATGTTGATTTACCAGCACCATTGGGACCCACAATAGCATGCACATAACCTTCCCAGACTTCCATATTAATATTTTTCAAGATATTTCTCCCATTTAGGGAGAGAGACAAATCTTTTACTTCCAATATATTTTTCATACGGTAATTACCACTTCTTTCCGGTTGTAATTAAAAAATATTTTTTTATTTTAGGTATTAAAATATAACATATTTATTACTATAATAGCAACTCATTTTATTTAACAACTTCTAGTAATATAGAAGAAATAATTGTTCCTATATTCAATTAATAAATAGAATAATATTAATACCAGGTTTTGCTGAGAATGCATTGATGGTGAACAGTTCATTTGCCTAAAAATTGTATTTTATATATAATTAAATTGTGAAGTTATTATGAATTAGTTAAAAAGCATAATTCATTTAGTAAATATGTTATTTTAGAATCTATACTTTAGACTTCCCAATAATTAATTTAGTGTTACTAATTCTTCTTAATTAATCCAAAAGATGAATGGTTAGTTATGTTGAAAAACGATTCTTTAGATAATTTTTTAAAACAGAATTCGGAAATTGATTTAAGTGTTAAGACTGTTACTAGTGATAAAGTATATTCAATTTTAAGTAAAGCTATTTTCCGAGGGGAATTAAAGCCTGGCCAGCGATTGGTAGAATCAAAATTAGCTAAACTAATGAAAGTAAGCCGAACACCAATAAGGGAAGCAATTATCGAGTTAGAACAGAAAGGTTTAGTCGTATCTTCTCCACCCAAAGGAGTAAGAGTTGCTCCTCTTCCTACCAAAGAAGCATTGAATGAGTTTTACGATATAAGTAGTGTATTAAGAGGATTAGCGGTTAGAAAAGCAATAGATAATAATTATATAACCAAAATGGAGATAAGGCAATTAGAAGAAATCATTACTGAGAGCGAGCTTTTTTTAAAGGAAGGATCCTTAAGGAACATTGCCAATTTAAATATAAGGTTTCATAATATAATAGAGGAATGTAGTAGAAGTAAAGAATTAATTAATATCATAGATAATTTGTATAAAAAGTCCAGAGAACGGTTTTCAGAAATTATATCTAAAGCAGATAGACAAAAAAAATCAATTGAGGAACATAAGAAGATAGTAAAGGCAATTATTGAGAAAGATGCAATATTAGCAGAAAATTTAATGAGAGAGCATATTATTAATGGAAAAGAATCTCTTATTAAGGAGTTTGAGTTGAGAGAAAGTTCTTCATGAATGAAGAGTAATTAAATTGATATAATTATTAAAACATAATAGATTACTTTATAAAATTTACTTCAGAAGTCAATCAATAAATTAAAATCCTTTCTTTATTAAATTAATATTCTACCAACCTAAAATTTCTAAAATCCTATTAAAATAGAAGATTTTTAAAAATATTTTACTTTTCCCATTTGTATTATATAATAATTCTAATATATAATTATGGTATACAGTATACTATAATTAAAAATGAAATTAAATAACCATTTGTCTTAATATTTTCCATATCTAGAAATTCTTTTTGAATATAAATATATTCCTAAAAACTCCAACTAATAATATCATTAAAAAATAATAAGAAAGGAGGTGAAAAAATGAATAATAGGTTAAGAATAACAGCCAGTATTTTAATAATTACAGTTTTGATGATCAGCATTCTGTTTGTATCGGTATGTTCTGCTCAACAATATGATTTATTAGTGATGTCTTCGGTTATTGGTGGTATTGGTTTCCAGTATTCTTCGGGTGTAGCAAGAGTCATTGGTTTAGTATTGCCTGATGCTAGAGTAACAATGGAAGCAACTCCAGGATATATTGATAATGCTAAAAGATTATATGCAGGATTTGGTGATTTGGGTATTGTATCTCATGACACTGCTCGAGAAGTATATTTACAGGAAGGAGCTTTTGCAGGAAAAGGAACCCCTCTTCTGACTATTGCACCTATTCATATTCTATATTGGAACCTTATTGTTAATGAAGATAATCCCATCAAAACTATCTGGGATCTAGAAGGAAAAAGGGTTAATCTTCAGCCTAAGGGATCATCTGCTGAGTCGACTGCTACAACTTTATTTGAAGCCATCAATATCAATATCATACCATCATATTACCGACATACAGAAGCTGCAGAGATGATGAGATCAGGAACAATTGATTCTCACTGGCAGGGTGGTTCTAATCCTACCTGGATGGAATATTCGGTAAGAAAACCGGTCCGAGTTATTGAATTCAGTGACGAGGATGTTACTAAAATTCGTGAAAAATTACCTTTCCTTAGTAAAGTAAGCTTTCCTGCTGGCGATTATTATGAAGGCTCAGAGAATGTTCAGGTAGTAGGAACATGGGCATTATTAATGTGTCGAGAAGATTTATCGGACGATGTTGTATATGAGATTACCAAGGGATTATATGAGCATAAGGATCTTATGTTAGCTGCCCATCCGGGCGCTGCAGATATGGGCTTGGATAAGGTCCTGGATTCTACCGTTCCTTATCATCCTGGTGCAATTAAATATTATACCGAAAATAGTGTTCAAATACCGACAGAATTAACTCCATAAAACAGCTTATTAAGGAATAGGGATTATCAGTCTCCCTATCAAAAATAGGGGGACTGATAATAATTATAATTGTTGTATTACCGTATCATTTAAAGAAAGCAGGAAGATATGACAGAATATAATGGAGAAGAAAAAAATAATAAGCTAAGTTCACCAATAAGTAGTTATACACAGCTAATGGCTATATTAATGTCAATTTTTCACCTATATACTGCCGGTACCATACCATATGATGTATTTGTGCAACGGTCTGTTCACTTAATGTTTGTTTTTTCTATGATTTTTTTATTACATCCTTGGAATAAGAAAAAAGCTAGCCTGATAGATATAATTTTTACTATTTTAGGTATGTTAAGTTGCATCTATATATTTGTAAACTATATAAGTATTTCCATGCAGAGTGGATTATCTATTGGTGTTCAGTATTTAATAGGCATCATGGTTGTTATATTGATTCTAGAAGCATGTCGAAGGGCAATAGGTATGGCATTACCGATTCTAGCAATTATCTTTATCTTATATGCCCGCTTTGGTAGTTACATCCCGGGGATATGGGGACACCGAGGATTAAGTATAGAAAGAATATTTGGTTTTCTCTATCTTACTTCAGATGGAATCTGGAGCATACCATTAGGGGTTTCCGCTACTACTGTAGTAATGTTTGTTATTTTTGGCCAATTCTTAAGCGAGGCAGGGGTAGGGGAATTTTTTATGGATTTTTCACAAGCCATTGCCGGTAGAATGATAGGCGGAAGAGCCCAGGTTGCAGTTATTAGTAGTGCTTTATTTGGTACTATTAGTGGTAGCTCAACTGCTAACGTTGCTACCACGGGTTCATTTACTATCCCGCTTATGAAAAGCTCAGGATATAAACCGGAATTTGCTGGTGCAGTAGAAGCTGTTGCTTCAACCGGGGGGCAAATTATGCCACCGGTTATGGGCGCGGGAGCTTTTATTATGGCTGAAATGCTGGGAATGAGATATTTTGCGATATGTAAGGCGGCTGCTATACCAGCTATATTATATTTTGCCAGTGTATTTTTATGTGTAAGGTTTCGTACCCTGTTGATGGGCTTAAAGATGGAAAAGTCAGCTATAAATTTGAAAAAAGTTTTTTTAAGAAATGGACATTTAATAATACCTCTCATTGTTATTATTTATTATATAGTTCAGGGATTCTCTCCTATGAGAGCTGCGTTCTATGGGGTTATCTCAACAGTTGTTATTAGTTTTGTTAATAAGGAGATTAGAAAAAATCCCAAGGTATTTGTAAAAGCACTGGAATATGGAGCAAAAAATACCATAGGAGTGGCTATTGCCTGCGCTTGTGCTGGGATAGTATTGGGAATTGTCTCAATGACTGGTTTAGGAATTAAAATGACTACAGTTATTTTAGCTATGAGTGGAGGTAATATTTTTTATGCTCTATTATTAGCAATGGTAGGAAGTATTATTCTGGGAATGGGTCTACCTACCGCAGTTGCTTATATCATTGCTGCAATTGTTGCCTGCCCAGCTTTAATTGAGTTGGGCTTACTTCCTTTAGCAGCACATATGTTTGTCTTTTATTTTGCTATTTTGGGTACTATTACCCCACCTGTTTGTTTATCTGTATATGTAGCATCAGGAATAGCCCAATCTAATTGGTTAAAGACTGCTTACTATGCCATGATGATGGCTTTACCAGGGTTCATTATTCCCTATGTATTCGTTAATGATTATTCAATTCTATTCATAGGGACGGCATCTCATATTTTAAGGACCTTCATTACAGCTTTAATCGGGATATTTGCCCTGGCTATAGCTTTGATGGGTTATTTCCTAACCCGGATTAATCTTCTGGAGAGAATTATATTAATAATTGCTGCTATTCTTCTTATCTTTCCCAATTTTAAAATAAGCTTAGGAGGAATTGTATTACTGATTTTAGTCTATTTCTATCAAAGAATTAAAAGAAGAGAAGAAGTTAGTCAGTTTTCTGAAATAGAGGCGTAATAAAATCAGATTAAACTTTAATTTATTGGAGAATATCAAATGGGCTCATTTATAAGAAGTAAAGAAAAATTTATAGAAATATTTGATAGAATTGATCGTTTAGTTAATCTAGATATACCAGGGAGAGGAGTAATTCATTTATTATTTCAATGGGCAAGAAATAAAGTAGGATATCCTTTAATTATGCTGGCAAGTCAGGAATTAGATAAAATTATAACTAAGGGAGATACTATCTTTATAGCTACAGGTTGGCCGGATAGACCAGAGATAACGCCTGATATTGCCGAAACTGATGGTCCACCTGGTGCAGCATCTTTAGCCCGGGCTATTAACAGAGCCTATCATGCCATACCTATCATTTTTATTGAAGACAATCTGGTTCAGGGAATGACTACAGTAGTCAATGCAGCAGGATTAAAAGTGTTGTCACCTTCCCAAGCAATAGAAACACCAGCATATCATGCTCCTATTAATTCAGCTTCAGTTCTTTCATTTCCCATCGAAAAGGAAATAGCGTTAAAGAAAGCTGCTGATCTTATCAAAAAATACCATCCCAAAGCAGTAATCACTATTGAAAAGGGAGGTATGAATAAAAAAGAAATAATTCATACCAGCAGGGGAGTCGATTCAAGCAAGTATATGGCAAAAATAGATTATCTGGTTCAGGAAGCAATAAAAAATAATATTACCACTATTGGTATAGGAGATGGAGGAAATGAGATTGGAATGGGTTGTATTCAGGAGGAAATCAGAAAAAATCTTCCTTTTGGTAATAAGTGCAAATGTCTTTGTCAAGCAGGAATAGCACCATCAACAAAGACTGACTTTTTAATCACAGCAGCAATATCAAACTGGGGAGCATATGGATTGGCAGCAGGAATTGCTTTATTAAAGAATGATGTTGATATTTTTCATAATAGCGAGATAGAGAAAAGGGTATTACAAAAGGCAGCTGATGCTGGTTTTATTGACGGAATTAATGGTTATACTGAACCAGGTGCTGATGGATTACCAGCGAGTGTCCATGAATCGTTTGTAGATGTTTTGAGAGAATTAATAAAAAAGGGAATCAATCAATTAAAAATTTAGAAAATATTGGTTAGTAGGAGCAATAAAATTGGTTAAAAGGAAGATTTTGGTTCAGAATGTCCAATGACAATATAAAAAATAACTAATATAAACACTATGATTGCTTAAGAAAATAATAAGATGTTCTGGGCAACTATTCTTTTTATAATAAACAATTAAGTCTCTTTGCTTGTGATGAGTAATTTGACTGAAAAAAGAAATATTATTATAATTATTATATAGTATACAGTATACCGTATACTTATCTTTATTAGATAAAATTAAGATTATTAAAAATATAAAAATAATAAATTAATAGCTATTGTTAAGGAGTATATGAATGAATATTAAGACCATTACTATTTGTGGAAGCGGTAATGCAGCTCATGCCATGATTCCAATTATCAAAAGTAACTTTAACTGTCAAATTAATCTTTTTTTTCGTTATCAGCATAAAGTTGATATTTTTCAAAGGATAATTGATGAAAGAAGAGTTATAACTGCAGTACAAGGTAAAGAAGAATTATATGGGAGGCCGGATAAAGTAAGTAGATTTCCAGAAGAAGTATGCCAGGATGCTGATTTGATACTTTTGCCTTTGCCAGCATTTGCTCAAGAATCGGTTTTATTACAAATAATCCCATTTTTAAAGAATGAAGTAATTATAGGATCAATACCGGCCAGAGGTGGTTTTGAATATTCTTTATTGAAAATTTTAAAGAGTGTTACTGATAAAAGAATAAAATTTTTTGGTTTACAAACGCTTCCCTGGGCTTGTCGAACCAGAGAATATGCCAGCAAAGTGGATATTTTGGGAAAAAAAGACATAGTAGGATTAGCAGCCTTGCCCCGGGAAGCTACCTTAGAATTATCAGAAATACTGACTCTTTTATTAAAAATTAAAATGGAGTCCATCCCCAATATGTTGACTCTTACTTTAGCTAATATCGGTCAGATTGTACACCCTGGAATTATGTATGGACTTTTCAAAGGAAATGAAAATAGAAAATATAAAAAAGAAGAAATTCCCCTCTTTTATCAAGGAGTTACCAGTGATATTGCTAAAACACTTGCCAATATGAGCAATGATATGCTTACCTTAACCAGGAAACTGCAAAATAGATTTAAAAATATAGACTTGACAAAAGTATTAAGCTTAGAGGATTGGCTTATATCTTCTTATAAAAATTCAATTGTAGATGGCCGTACTTTAGAAACCTGTTTTGTTACCAATCAAGCTTATCAAGGTTTATATGCGCCTATGAAAAATTTAGAAAATGGTTATTATAAACCAGACTTTCAATCACGTTATCTCACTGAGGATGTGCCTTTTGGATTAATAGTTTCTAAAGCAATTGCTTTGCTAGCACAAGTAGATACTCCCACCATTGATGAAGTTATTATTACAGTCAGCAAGTGGATGAAAAAAGAATATTTAGTCCACGGTGATGTGAAGGGGAGAGATATATCTGAAACAAGAATTCCTCAGAATTATGATCTTAACAACTTAGAACAGATTATTAATTTATAAAATATCCCTATATTGGAAAAGGAGAGATTGAAAAGTGGATAAATCGAATAAAAAAAGAAGAGTATTAAACTGTTCCATAGACCCCTGTGTGCATACCTTAGGGGTAGAAAGATTTGCTGAGTGGCTGGAGAGTAAAGGAATTGGTTATATTGCCATCAAATTAGGACCAGCTGTATCTATTGATGAATTGATAGATAAAATTAGAGAGTCAAAAGCAGAAGTGGTCACCTTTAGTTATCGCCTGGGAGATTTGCATGTTGATGAAATTATCGCAGAGTTGATAGAAAAAGTATATAAATATGGCTTGCAGCCAGAAAAAAGTGGAATAAGGTATTGTTTTGGTGGATTAAGACCCGCAGCTAATTTAGTCAGAGCAATGACCGGCTTACCCATACTGGAGGATAGATTCTCTCCTCCTGAAGATAGACATTTTAATCTGGAAAAGATTGCTCAAGAATATAAGAATAAAGAAAAATTCCAGCGATTTTTCGAAATGGTGGTTGATGATTATGTAACAATAGATGAGTTAGAATATTTTGCTCAGAAAAAAATAAGAGTTGCCAGAGAGAAAATAAAATGGTCTGATGACTTATTAGAAAGGATAAAGCAGGTACGTCAATTAGAAAATAGACCAATCATCAGGGCTCATATTGGTGCAGCTGCCGAAACAATAGAGCCAACAGTAGAGGGAACCAGAAAAATAAGTGAAGCAGGAGCTCTGGAGATTGTATCTTTAGCCCCGGATCAGGCCAGTCAGGCATTTTTAGCTAAATTTGTCAGGGGAGAAGAAGACCCGGCAAAATATCGTAAAGGAGAAGGTGGTGCACCGATTCGGAGTAAAGAAGATTTAAGCAGGTTAAAAGAGGCAACTCAATGTGGAAATTACCCTATGATTAGAATTTACTCCGGTACTGATGAGTTAGTAGAGTTAGCCAAAATATTTGAGGAAACTTTACATATGCCGTTCCCAGCAGTGCCTGTATTCTTTTATAACCGTTTAGATGGACGAGGTCCTCTTTCCATTCTGGATGGAATTAATGAACATTTTAATACCATGCGCTGGTGGGCTTCCATAAACAAACCACTGGAGATAAATGATCCCCATCAATGGCAGCTCCGAAGATGTTCAGATGAAATGTATGTTACAGACCACATACTATGTGGGATTATTGCTCTGAAAATGGGTATAAAGAATTATGTGATGCAATTAATGTTTGATTTGCCTCCTGAAATAAATCCCAGATACGATTTAGCGAAAATGAAGGCAGCTTTTGAATTAATTGAACCATTAACCAGACATTTTGATTTTAGTATTACTAAAGAAACTCGAGGAGGGCTTTCCAGCTTTCCACCCAATCTAGATAAGGCAAAAAGCCACCTTGCCATGACCACTTACTGGCAGATGTTTATGGACCCTGATATTATCCATGTGGTTAGCTACTGTGAAGCACATCATGATGCTAAGGCAGAAGACATTATTGCTAGCTGTGATATTACCAAACAGACTGTCGAAGAGTATTATCGCACGCCTCTTCCTGAGATCTGGCAGCTTCCCGATGTAATATCTCGGAAGGAAGAGTTAAAGAAAGGAGCTATGTATAATATCTTACATTTAGCTTTAATGGGAGGATATGAAGGTAAAATAAATTTAGAAAACTTTTTTGAATATACAGTTTATCCAGGAGAAGCTGCCAAAAGGGAAAATGTTGCCGATAGAGAAAAGAACTATGAAACAATGTTACTGGATTTAATTGATGAAAAGAATTACCCTTCTGGGCAATGTGACCTAATTAGTGCTGATAACCTGGATTTAGCGTTACAGGTTGGTTTATTCCAGGCACCCCAGGTAACAGTGATAGATAAACGCTATGAGTTAGCAGGAATGTGTAAGACTAAAATTATTGATGGAACTTGTCGAATTGATGAATTTTGTTTGCAAAAGGTAAAAGATGAAATTGAAAGAGTTGATAAGGTTAGAGAACGATTCCCCTGGTATTTCTATAAAGATGTTAGCCAGACTGATGAATTATCAATAGTAGCAGAATCAAAGGATGCTATCGTTGAAGACCATCTCCTCTTATCATTTAGAGACCAATTAGGATTAAAAGATTTACAGGATAAAAAAATATTGGCGGTAGATTTTGGTAGTACTTACACTAAAATTGCTATCTTTAATACCAATTCAGATGCAGTGGATTTACGTTACATTCCAACTACAGTTGACGATATTCGTGAAGGTTTAGCGAATGGTTTAGGGTGTCTTGACAAATGTAGGAAAGAAGGAAACTGGGGACCTTTACGTGAGATGATGAATGAATTTGATATAAAACTTCCCTGCAGCAGTGCAAAAGGTGGTTTAAAAATGGCTACTGTTGCTTCTACTGAAAGAGAAAGTGGATTTGCTGCTGATCTCGCAGCTCTGACTGCAGGGGCAAAACTTCTCAATAGTTATGACGGAAAATTATCTTTAGAAGAAGCTCGGGCAATTTATTTAGAAGATGGCCCGGAAATTATTCTCTTAAGTGGTGGAGTGAATGAAGGTGGAGATACGGAAACTGTATTACACAATGCTAAGATATTAGCTGAAACTGCAAAATTAGCAACCTATGCTAAATATGGAATACCGATAATTTATGCTGGGAATGAAGATGTTACTGAGGAAATACTGGATATTTTCCATAGTCATAATATTGATGTAAGGGCAACTGGCAATATTATGCCTGAAGTTAACAGGTATAATATTGATGTAGTAAATGAAGCAATACGAGAACTCTTTCAAACTGTTGTTATCCGAGGTAAGGGATTTGATGTGGTAGAAGAGTATATGAGTACAAAATTCATACCAACTCCCCGAGCAGCCTTCTTAGGAATTAATTTATTAGCTCGCGGTTATGGTGAAGAAGAAGGGATCGGGAATATCGTGGCTTTAGATATTGGTGGTTGTACTACTGACTTTTTTGCCAATGTACATTCTAATCCCCTATATCATTATCCCTGGGATGATCCTAAGAAAAAAGTTAAAAGAACTATACTAAAAACTCCCAATTACCCTTTGGCTTATCGGAGAGTAGAAGGTAAATATGGATTAGCTTATAACGCAGAAAATTTAATGGAACTGGAAAAATTTAAAAATGGTTCAGTAGAAAAGGAAATCAGCGATTTGTTTAACCAGAAATATCCTGATTTTCAGGGGAATGGCGACCATATGGATCGATTTTTGGTTTATAAAGAACAAAAATGGTTGATCAAGCTAAAGGAATATTTAAAATGGATTCACGATAATCCACATATTATGCCCACTACAGAAGAGGAAAACTTCATCAGAAGCGTTCTGGCTAAGGAAACTTTAGCAGTAGCTACTGCTAATAATGTAGGGCATGTCAAAGAAACTGATGTTTATTTCTTGCAAGAAGGAGTCAATTTCTTCACTCAGGATTGCACACTGGTAATAGTTGGTGGAACAGTGCATCATAAATGTAAGGAAAACAAAGATTATCTTATAGAAGATCTTAAGATGATTGTAAAGGGAGCCCTTTTCAACCCGAAAGAGTATACCATTTTGAGACCAAACCATAAACTATTATTGGATGCTTCTTATATTTTATCAACAGTTGGAGGTCTATACGGAAGAATTGACCCTGAAAAAGCCATTCGCATTATGAAGAAAAATTTTGTACCTTTAGACCTATAAAATAGAAAGGTAAAAGATATGACAATACAAATTGATAAAGGTAAGATATGGAATAGAAACAGTATCTTATTTTGGGGTGCTTTGATTTTTTCAATTGCTCAGTTAGTTCTGCCTATTTTTGCATCTTTAATAGACTTACAGTTAAGAGCAATTCATATTATTTTAGGTATTTCTCTCGCCTCATTAGCTTACCCTTACGGGAAAGCTGACCAGGAAAATAAAAAAATATCCTTATGGGATTTATTTTTAATCGCAATAGTCATCATAGCCAATGTCAATACTTTCTTAAAAGTTATGCAGATTTACATGATTCCTGGAAGTGCATCAACTTTTGATCTCATTATTGGCTCTCTGTTAATTTTAGTTATCCTTGATGCTGCACGAAGATCTGTAGGATGGGCTATACCCATATTTGTTGGAATTCTATTTCTATATGTCTTGATTGGTCCAAAAATGACAGGGATATGGAGGTTACCAGGTTTATCCTGGAAGTTTGTCATTAATTCGGTCTATTTTTCTGCACTGGGAATTTATGGAAGTATTACCGGAATGTCTGCAACTTTTATTGCCATGTTTATCATTTTTGGTGCCCTTATTTCAGGAGCAGGGGGAGGGAAAACTTTTATTGATATTGCTCTTGCTTTAACCGGAAAATATAGAGGTGGACCGGCGAAAACGGCTGTGGTAGCAAGCGCACTTTTTGGCAGTATCTCAGGTAGTGGCGTAGCTAATGTTTCTGTTACCGGTAATTATACGATTCCTTTAATGAAAAGATTGGGCTATAATCCTGATTTTGCAGCAGGAGTCGAAGCCATTGCTTCAACGGGAGGTGGTATTACCCCACCTATTATGAGTGTTTCGGCTTTTATCATGGCAGAGTTTTTAGGGCTTCCCTACTTAAAAGTAATCGCTTATGCCTTAATACCCTGTCTGCTTTATTATACTGGAATCTTTGCCGGAGTACATTTTGAGACGGTACGTTACGGTTTATCCGCTGTGCCCAAAAGTGAAATTCCCAGTTGGCAGAGTATTTTAAAATTCAAGAGGCTTGCCTCGTTAATTATTCCTACAGGTGTTCTATTATATTTTATTGCTATAGGGAGAGCCCTGGTTTTTGCAGGCTTTTATGCTTGTATAGCAGTTATTGTAGTATTTTTACTTTCTGATCTATCCTGGGTTGGAATAAAAAAAACCTTGATCACCATAGGAAACGGCTTGAGTGAAGGTGGCATAGGGCTGTCAAAAATTGTTCCCATATTAGTGGCAGTAAATATTTTGGTTAATATGATTGGGATTACTGGTATAGCACCAAAATTAAGCGGACTAATTTTGGAGGTAGGAGGAAATAATTTATTCTTGGCACTTTTTATTGCAACAATTATCCCATTCATTTTAGGGACCTCTCTGCCCGTAGTCCCCACTTATATACTGTCACTTTCCATACTTGCCCCGTCACTTATAAGATTAGGAATTGATCAGATAGCCTTACATTTGTTCTTTATTTACTGGGCGATTTTAGGTGGAGTAACCCCTCCTACCTGTACTCAAGCCATTGTTGCAGCCGGTATTGCTAAAAGCAATTGGTTTAAAACTGCCTTAGTGGCAGTAAAACTTGGTATCGTAGCTTTTATTATACCTTATTTTTTTGTTCTTAATCCTGCTCTGGTAGGTCGTAGCGATGTTTGGAGCGTTACAACATATACAATAAGTGCCTTTTTTGGAGCACTTTTACTTGCTTATGGATTTTTTGGTCGGATTAAAAGTCATTTAAACTTGGTCCCTCGGGTTTTATATATTGGAAGTGGTTTTTTACTTATGTGTCCCGAACATATCCTATCTATTATAGGTGCAATGATTGCTTTGCCAGTTTTCTTATACCAATATTTAGTCATCAATAGATTTGAAATTGCAGAAGCGAAATTGCATAAAAAATAATTTTCTAGTTAAATTTCCCAATATTTACTGATTTTTTTCAACAAATGTCCAGTAGAATATTGGGGAAAATGATAAGAAGAAAGGAGGTGAAAAAAATGAAAAATAATAAATGGAATGGAGTAGTCTTTGTACTTGCCCTAATCTTGTTGTTTGGAATAGCCACAGGATATGTTACAGCTCAGGAAACTGTCTACCTAAATATGGGTAGTACTTCTTCAACATCCGGATTATACGCCTGGTGTGTTGGTACCGCTTCAGTGATTAATAGGGCTGATAACAACATCATTACTACAGTAATTGAGAGCGGAGCTGCTCTTGATAATTTGAGACGAATTAGAGATGGTGTTTTTGACTTTGGCTTATGCGTAGATTCTGCTTCCGCAATGCAGTTATACAAAGGCATAAGTACTTTTGAGGGAGAAGGTTGGGAGCCAATAAGATGGCTGTTCTTGAGAAATGCAATTGTCAACAGAGTTTATGTCCGAGCTGATTCCGGGATAAAAACTTTTACAGATTTAGGAGGGAAGAAATTTTCTCCGGGTATTCCGGGTGCCTCTTCTACGAATAATTTTATCAATTTTGATAAAGTCGTAGGAAGCGGTATTGATCTAGTACCGGCCACACTGGGAGATGCTATTAACTTATTTACTCAAGGCAATATTGTTGGATTGCAGAAATCAAGCGGTTTAACTGCCCTAGATTCTTCTTTAATTGAAGTCAATTTAAGAAACCCTTTAGCAGCTATCGGCTATAGTGAAGATGATATGAAAAAGATAAGAGCAGAATATCCCTATATCCTTTTCTTTGAAACACCGGCAGGCAGTATTTTAGAGCTTCCCGATAATCCTATGATCATGGAAGAAGGGCAGGTAGTAGGAGCAGTTGCTTCTTCTAATTTACCCGAAGAAGTTGGTTATGAAATTGTGAAGGCTTATGTAGAAGGGTTTGAAGAGGTTGCAGCAGCATATCCGGGGATAAAGGGATGGGATCCCATTAGTGATGTCTTTAAGTTAGTGGCACCGGGCGGTGAAATCCCGATTCATGCCGGGCTTTACAAGTATTGTTTGGAAAAGGGAATTGAAGTGCCGGAACGTTTTATTCCCCCAGAGAGTAAATAGCAACAAAGAATATAAGGTATTAGAGAGAATTACTTTATATATGATTGCATTGGGAGGTGATGAAAAATGAGATTTCTGAAGAAATTAAGCATTCTACTCATTGTAGTAGTTTTGATGACAGCAGTATTCTCTGTTGGAATGATTTGTGCTTCAGAGAAGCAGGAACCCAGTTTTGTGGTGACACCTATCAGTGGTGAGCCTGGGACTAAGTTAATTTTTTATGGTGCCGGATTTGTTCCGGGGGAAAAAGTAAAGGTAATTATGACAGTAGATGAAGTTCCCTATGCTTTTGCTGTAGCAGGTACTGGAGGATTTGTAACCGTTAATGAAAATGGTGCCTTCAAACTTCAACCTGCAGGAGGAATTCCAACAGTCATGCTTAAACCTGGTATCTATACGATTGAAGCTATCGGAGACAAAGGTTCTAGGGCTACTACTCCTTTGGAGGTTTTAGAGAAGAAATAGTTGAAGGTTATAACTGGGTAATAAATAATACTATTAATATATTACAAAGACGGCTTAAAAAGAGCCGTCTTTGTAATAGGGTTAAGGAGGAAGAGGTGATAAAGAAATTATCAGTAATGGTTTCCACCGGAAATCTGGGGGATAATATCATTGAAAAGACCTCGTTTAACCGGGGAATTAAACGTGACATTGATTATTTAGCTGCTGATGCGGGAACAGCTGATGCTGGACCAACTTTCCTGGGAGCTGATATGCCCCATAATCCGGTTAAATGGGAAGAACATGATCTTGAATTATTGCTTATAGCAGCAAGAAAACGTAATATTCCGATGATTATTGGTTCGTGTAGCACAACAGGAACCGATAGAGCAGTTAACCTGTATGCTGAAATAGTCAAGTCTTTGTCCTTAAAACATAAACTAAAACCCTTTAAAATGGCTTGTATTTATTCACAAATGAATCAAGATGAGTTAAAAAGACGCATAAACTACCCTCCCATCGAGCCCTTAGGTGCAGAAAAACCCTTGACCTTAAAGGATATTCGTAATACCAGTCATATCACGGCCAGTATGGGTGTTGAACAGATTATCTATGCGCTGAAAAATGATGCACAGGTCATTTTAGCCGGGAGATGTTGTGATGATGCGGTTATTGCTGCTTACCCTATTTATATGGGTTTCCCCAAAGGTTTAAGTTTGCATCTAGGTAAAGCTACTGAATGTGCTTCACTGGTATGCTGGCCTCAGATGGTTAAAGAGTCGGTAATAGGTACTATTACTAATGACTATTTTTCAATTGAACCCATGCACCCCAGGCAAAAGGCAACTCCCCATAGTGTGGCTGCACATTCCATGTACGAAAGGATCAACCCCTTCATTCAGGCAGTACCAGGTGGAGTTCTGGATATGCATCATTCTAAATATGTTGCAGAAACAGACAGGGTATGCCGGGTATATGGGAGTGAATTTGTACCTTCCCAGGATGGATTATATAAAGTCAAGCTGGAAGGAGCAGGTCCCGTAGGTTTTCGGGCATACCATATTGTTGGCATACGAGACAAATTTGCTATAGAAAATATTGACCTTATTTTAAGTGAGACACGCAAGAAAGTGAGTGAAATTATTTCTCCTCAAAAAGAAGGTAAAGACTATCAACTCTTTTTCCATGTCTATGGTAAGAATGCAATTATGAGAGAATATGAACCGGAAAAGAATATTGATACACATGAGTTAGGAATTGTGATTGAAGCGATAGCAAGTGAGGAAGAAATAGCCAGTGCAGTAGTAAAATGTGCCAAATTTAGATTTTTTTATATGAGCTATCCCGGTCAGAAGAATTCCTCCGGAGGTTCGGTGGCCTTGCTCACCGACGAACCTCTCTATCCGCGCAATCAGGTATATCAGTGGACTGTTGATCACTTGCTTCCTCTTGAAAACCCATTGGATCCAAAAATTTTTAGATTCAAGTTTGAAATGGTTGGTGAATAAAATGAATATATCCAAAACATTAGCGTCGCAGTTGGGGGGTTTTTATGCCTCTCTTGATTTTGATTCTCTTCCTGAAGAAGTAGTATTGAAAGCTAAAAGAGTATTAGTTGATTTTCTTGCTACCCTGGCAGTTGGTTTTAAAAAAGGACCCCTCACTCCTGTTTTCAAACATTATTTTATTGGAACAGGAGGAGTTGCAGAAGTAACTGTGCTAGGTATGAGCAAGAAATTGCCTGCGGTTAATGCTGCTTTTTTTATGGGAGCTGTTGCCCATTCGGTAGAACTGGATGATGGCCACCGTTTTGGAACCTGCCATCCTGCAGTAGCCGTAATTCCGGCGGCTTTAACTGTTGGGGAACGTCAACAGAAGAGCTTTAAAGAAGTGATTACGGCTATCACTAAAGGTTATGATATGATGCTGCGCATTGCTCGCAGTATTAATCCTTCACATTTAAATCGAGGGTTTCATACTACCGGAACTGCCGGTGTTTTTGGTTCTGCAATAGCTTGTGCTCATTTATTAGGTATGGATAATTTAGATACTACCTATTGTCTATCATTAGCCGGTTTACAGAGTTGCGGATTACAGGAAATGCTTCACGACCATCCTTCCATTAAGGTTATGCAGGCGGGAAGAGCTGCTTCCACCGGAATAATAGCCGGAGATTTGGTTACCCTGGGAGCTAAATCACCAAGAACTCTTTTTGAAGGCGAACATGGTTGGTTAAGAGCCATGTGTGACCAATTTTCCGAAGAAGCTCTAATGGGTGAACTGGGGCAAAGATGGGAAATATCGCAGACTTATACCAAATTGTATCCTACCTGCCGACATTGTCATCCGGTACTTGATCTGGCCATTTCCATACGGGAAGAACTGTGGGATATTGACTTGAGTGAAATTAAAACCATCAATGTAAAAACTTATCGTGTTGCTATTTCGGAAGTAGCAGAGAAAGTGATTCCCAGTAGTTTTGAAGAAGCCCTATTCAGCTTGCCTTTCTCATTAGCCATTGCTTTAAGGGAGGGAGATGTTGGATTACATCATTTTACACCAGCTAATCTAAGAGATGAATTGTTGATAAGTATCGCTAAAAAGGTTCATATAACTCTTGACCAAGAAATTGATTCTAAATATCCATTTCATCGAGGGGCAATTTTACAAATTATAATGAACGATGGAAAATCCATTAAAAAACAGACTCATCTACCAAAGGGAGAGCCGGAGTTGCCTTTAACTGATGAGGAATTATTTGGTAAAGTCCAGAGGATCACCTCTCCATTTTATCAGGATAGTTTTTCTGAACGTTTATGGAACATTATTGTAGATTCTGATATTAATCAAGTAAACTATACAGAGGTGATCGCCTTATTCAAGGAGGCATTTAATGAAGATAAAAGCTTTAACTGATTTAGCACGTACCATTAGAAGTAAAAACGCCGGTAGTTTCATTATTACTATAGAAATCATCTTTGATGATTTTGATGTATACAAAAAGGTAAAGTCAAGTGGTGCAATATCGGCACAAAGTATTGCTCAAGTCTATGGGATTTCTCAGGGACAGATATTGGATTTTTGTTTTTATGACCCGGGTATGGGTATTAAAGCGAATATACGAAGAAAAAATCCCAGCGGAGGTCCGGGTGAAAGTGATGTATACGGCTGTCAGCAGTATGCACCATTATTCAATCTCATGATACCCTGGGATGAATAATGTTACTAAAGGTTATCCTAAAATTGTTAGAACTTAAAAAATTTGGGATTAATCTTTTAAGTATAGAGGCTTTATTACATTAGTTGCATTGTTGTGGTATGATTTCAATAGTTATAATGAATATGAATTTTAAAAAAAGAAAAATTAAACCTTTTAGTTTAGGAGGGAAAAATGAGAAACAGATATTTTTTCCGATTGTTGATTTTTTCTATCATCTTATTGTCCATCATGCCTGTTACGGTTTTTGGCCAGCTACCTAATCCTGATACCATGATTTATACAAGTTTGGGAGGAATAGAATCTCTTGATCCTCATTGGCTTTATGATGAAGCCAGTATGCAGATTACCTATCACGTCTATGAGAATTTAATTAAATTTAAGAAAGACAGTCTAACTGAATTTGAACCATTATTATCTATACAGGTTCCTTCAGATGAAAATGGCCTGATACAGGATGAAGGCCTGACCTATGTCTTTCCAATCAGACAGAATGTCTTATTTCATAATGGTAATACGTTAACAGCTGAAGATGTGGCTTATAGCTTTAAAAGAAGTATGATACTGGATCGGGTTGGTGGTCCTACCTGGATGCTTTTAGAACCACTTTTAGGAGTGAGCAGTATTGAGGATTTAGCCATTGAATTAGCGGGTGTTCAATCTTATGAAGATTTGTTTCAAGAAGAGACACTCATACCCCAGTATCTGGAAATCATGGAAAATATTTTTAAAGATTATATTGACCCTTCTATAACGGTAGAGGGAGAGAATGTAATTTTTCACCTGCAAAGCCCATACAGTGCGTTTTTGAGTATATTAGCCCAAAATACCAGTTGTTCGGCAATTATGAACAAAACATGGGCCATCCAACAGGGTGCCTGGGATGGTACAGGGGAAGGATGGTGGGTTTATCATGATCCGGCAGCCGAGGATGATGCATTGTATAGCATAACAAACGGTACCGGTCCTTTTCAGTTTCAAAAATGGATTCCCGGAGAAATGATACAATTAGATCGTTTTGATTCATACTGGCAGGGTCCGGCTAAAATGCAAAGAGTGTTAATACAGATTATACCTGAATGGATTACCCGAAAATTAATCTTTTTTAACGGAGATGCCGATTTAATTGAAGTCCCGCCAGGTTTTATTAATGAAGTAAGAGATATTGAGGGTATCCGGGTCATTGAAAATTTACCGATGCAGTCTATCAATATGATGCATTTTAACTGGACGATTAATGAGGAGGGGAATGGTTTTATCGGTAGCGGAAAACTGGATGGCCAGGGGATCCCTGCTGATTTTTTTGCTGATATTCATGTGAGAAAAGCTTTCTCCTATTTATTTCCCTATGATACTTTTATTGAAAAAACATTGCAGGGGCAGGGAATGAGAATTTCCGGTCCTATGACAAGAGAAACATTGGGATATCTGGATGATCCTAATTTTTATTATCAGCAAGATATGAAAAAAGCAGAAGAAGAATTTAAAAAAGCCTGGAATGGTGAGTTATGGGAGAGGGGTTTTTATTTTAATATTTTCTATACCTCAGGGTCAGATTATGCTCAGACTGCCTGCGAAATGATCGCTGATTTTGCCAGGATGTTAAATCCAAAATTTGAAATTGAACCCATAGGAATAAACTTTCCGACCATGTTAAAGGAATTATATTCCGGTAGGCTTACAATGTATAACATAGGATGGCAGGTTGATTTCCCCGATCCATATGCCTGGGTGGGAGGGCTCTTATTTAGTAATGGTACTTTGGGTTCAGTTTATGGTGAAAATTATCAAAAACTAGCACAGGAATCAATTGATCCCTTGATTAATCAAGCTATACCAATAGTTAATCCTTCAGAAAGAGAAGTAATCTATAAGCAATTGATGCAAATAGCACATGAACAGGCAATAGCCCTTTATTTATGCCAGCATCAGGGATATCACGTGGAAAGAGATTGGGTCAAAGGATGGTATTATCATCCTCTCATACCAATGGGCGCTTTTGCTGGAGATTTCTATGAGCTGTATAAAGAAGAGTAACTAATTTACTGTTTTGTATCTGCCATAAGTATGGGTAATTTCCTTTAATCTGGGAAATGCATTTTCTTTTAATTCAGACATCTGTCTATTTGTCAGATGCCAATGCCAGTTCCCCCTGGTACAGGCAGGATTATTCATTCTAGCCCCTTCTCCTAATCCAAGCATATCTTGAACCGCTATGATGGCTAAGTTTGCAACAGAGGATTGCGCCAGTCTTATAAATTCCCAATGTACATTATTAGTAGTGATATCCTTGCTTAAATATTGCCTAACCAATATCTTTTGTTGATTTTTTATTTCTTTCTGCCACCATCCTTGTATAGTATTATTGTCATGTGTTCCAGTGAAGACTACACAATTTGTGATATGATTGTGGGGAAGGTGTATACTGTGAGGAAAACTTTCACCAAAAGCAAACTGCAGTACTCGCATCCCAGGTAACCTAAGCTGATTCATAACCTGCACTACATCTTCAGTTATAACTCCCAGGTCTTCAGCAATGAAAGGCAAATCAGGAAACTCTCTTTTTAGCATATAGAAAAAATCTTCTCCACCACCATTTACCCAATTGCCCTTGATCGCAGTTTTTTCGCCTGCTGGTATTTCCCAGTAGGCCAGCAAGCCTCGAAAATGGTCTATGCGCAATAAGTCATATAAGGTCAGATTATGAGCAATACGTCTTTGCCACCATTGAAAATTTTCTTTTAGATGTGCTGACCATTTATAGACGGGATTTCCCCAAAGCTGCCCCGTTGGACTGAAATAATCAGGCGGAACACCAGCCTGGCAGAATTGGTTTTTATTCTTGTCCAGCTTGAACAATTTAGGATGAGTCCAGACCTCAGCACTCTGATAGGTAACATAGATAGACATATCACCAATAATCTTGATATTTTTAGCCTTACAATAATGTTTAAATTCATACCATTGTCTAAAAAAGAGAAACTGGATAATTTTATATCTTTCAATTTCAGCTGACATAGTTTTCTTAAATTCTGTCAGTGTTCCCATATTCCGCTCTCTGAGGGGTACTGGCCACTCATTCCACTGCTGATGATTAAATTGATGGCGTAAAACTTCAAAGAGGGTATAGTCCTCCAGCCAGAAAGCCTGTTGTTGACAGAAATCAGCAAATTCCTTCTGCAATTTTGGTAATTTAGAGAATACCAGCACCGCTTTTTGCAATATTTGTTGTTTTAAAGGATAGACTTTACTAAAGTCTATTTCAGGTTTTTCCGGTAGAAGATACTCTTCCAAATCGCTTTTACTTAATAAACCATTCCGATGGAGTAGTTCTGGGCTAATTAAAAGAGGATTACCGGCAAAAGCAGAATAAGAGAAATAAGGCGAATTACCATGTTCTAATTCGGTAGGGTTTAAAGGAAGTATTTGCCAGAATTGTTGTTTATTTTTACATAATATATCAGCAAATTGATAAGCTTGTGGTCCCAGATCCCCAATCCCGAATCTGGAAGGCAGGCAAGATATAGGCATTAATAAGCCACTAGAACGATAATTTAACAATTATTAACTCCTTACCTACTTTTTGTATTTGTAAACAGATAATAGTCACTATCTTTCCTAATTTATTATTAATCATAAAAAGACATTCAGGGCAGTAATCATCAATAAACTGGTTTTCCCAAAAATAAGAAAAACTTGCTTACCCTAATTTTCATATTTTAGAATTTAAGAAGGTATATCAATTTTGAACATTGCTCCTAATTCTTTAAAATGTTCCCACCAGGATGGTATATTTTCTTCTTTTTGTGCTATCTTTTGCTGGAGAGGAGGCAAAATATCCTGTTTAATCTCAAAATAGATATTCTGACCTGTCCAGAGATGCAGTTGAACCTCAAAATCCTGCATCTGTTTTAATACCTTGGTGATTTCCAGGATAGATTTGATCTTGAAAGGATTTTTTCTTACTTCTTCCATAGCCCGGTTTATCCATCCCACAACATTGAATTCCAAAGTAGCCTGGTCTATAGCAATAGACCAGTTTTCAGTCTCCTGCAGGATGTCGCTAAGTCTCTCTAAATCAATTGATTTCTGGGAAAAGATTATCTTTAATTCCTGATTAATTACCTGTTCTGTAATTAGGGAGAGAGCTTTAGGAATCGGTATATTTAATTGTCTTAAAAAATTAATAATGGTACGGTTATCAAGATAAGTCTGGGCAAAGTTTCTTTCTATCTCGGTCAGGGTAGGTTCCAGTATCTTTTCGATAACCTTTCTCTGTTCATCTTTAAAGAGATACCACAGGGAATAGCTATTAGTGCCAAAGTGCTTATCCATCAATCTAATAATATCTATCACATTTGCCTGTTCAAAGGAAGAGCTAATTTCTTTCTCCATTTTCTGGTATGATTCCTCATTCTGATAAATTTTTACTCTTCCGTTTACATTATGATCCCCTAAATGAAGTACAGCAAAACTTATTTTATCCTCTTCCAGGGTAATTTCTGAACGAATTGTGGTGTAACCCATAGCTATTTTTAGTTGACCATTTTCTCTCCGCTGGATTTCATCTCCCATGATTTGATAAGCATAGATATTTTTTTGTTTTCCATTAAAGAGAGCAGAAATGGCATAGTGGGCTCCAACTCGAAGTAAATCAATAATAACTGGTTTAACCATCAGTTGATAAATCTTAGCTCCATTCTTATAGCGATGAATATTACTGGGAGCCTGTTCTAATTTTTTGATATATTCTTCCTCCAAATCAATAGAATCCAGTTCTTTTATCAGCTGAATACAGCGAGCAGCATATCTCATATTCTGCACTGCCTCTATTCTGGATAAATCATCAAAAAACCAGCCACAGCTGGTATACATTAACATGGCATTACGTTGCATTTCCAGGTATTTAATGGCTCTAACTGATTCTTCTCTACTGAGAGGGTGATTGGCAAATTTCCTCAGAAAATCCTGAATGCATTCTGGACAACGATCAAGAATCGCTGCAATATACTCATTTCTAGCCTGCCAAACATCATTAAAATAAGCAGAAGCTCTCTTTTTAAATATTTCCATTGATTGATCACGTAACCAGTCCATGGCATCTCTCAGTGGTTTACGCCAGTTTTGCTGCCAATCAGGATGGCCTCCAGCTTTACAACCACAATCATTCTTCCAGCGCTCCACGCCATGACTGCAACTCCAGGATGTGTTTTCCACAATTTGTACTTCATGAATTGGTGGATTTAATGCCAGATATGCTCCATAATTAGTTATTTTAGCCAAGTCATTTTCTTCAATATAATTCAGACAATAAGAGAGAGCCATATCGCCAAAACGGTGATGATGGCCAAATGTTTCTCCATCAGTAGCGATATTCACCAATTCTGATTTTTCATTATCTTGGGAAAAACCTGCTATCAATTGCTGGGCAAAGGTTTCGCCATTACGGAGAAGGTCTCCAAAACTAATAGCATGAGCTAGGGAGCTGTTATAGAAAAAGATATGTATTTTTTTTCCAGAAGGTAAAGGGCAAATGTAGGATAACCTGGTATCGAGATTACCTTCGTTAATTAACTGCCAGCTGGTATCTTTTCCCATTTTTCTTATCTGGGCAGCCTGATGTGGAGCAAGAATGGTATATTTAATTCCCAATTCAGCCATTGCCTCCAATGTTTCATAGTCAACAGCAGTTTCTGGTAACCACATTCCCTCCGGATAGCGACCAAAATGTTTCTGGAAATCTCTAATTCCCCAGAATATCTGAGTATACTTATCCTGTTTATTGGCCAGAGGCATTATCATATGATTATAGGGTTGAGCAATAACTGAACCATGACCATGAAATCTTTTCTGACTGAATTTATCTGCTTCCAGTATCGATTGATATACTTCGGGTTGATGTTTTTTCATCCAGGCCAGTAAGGTTGGTCCAAAATTAAAACTAATTTGATTGTAATTATTAACTATTTTGATAATATTTCCTTTTTTGTCCAGGATGCGAGAGGCAGTATTAGTTTTGTAACATTCTTCTGAAATCTTTTCATTCCAGTCATGGAAGGGATAAGCTGAATCCTGTAGCTCAATATCTTCTAACCAGGGATTTTCGCGAGGGGGTTGGTAGAAATGACCGTGAATGCAGATATATCTATTATTATTCATCCGGTACACTCCTTTATAATAAGTTAACAAGATTATGTTTCCAGCTTTTTGAAGAAAAGAATACCCAGTGGAGGAATAGTAATATTTACTGAATAATCGTTCCCGTGCTTGGGGATAGGTCTAGTCTTTGCTTTACCCAGGTTGCCATGACCACTACCACCGTATATAGAGGCATCACTATTCAAGCATTCCTGCCAGATACCCTTTTCTGGTACGCCAATACGGTAATTATACCATGGAGTTGGAACAAAGTTACAGACAATCAATATTTTTTCCTTACCACCTCTATTTTTTCTCAAAAAAACCAGCACGCTGTGTTCCCAATCATTACTTTCAATCCATTGAAAGCCACCATTTTCAAAATCAACTTCATAAAGAGCCTTTTCCTGCTGGTAAGATTGATTGAGGTCTTTTATCCATCTTTGTATACCCTGATGATAAGGTAATTCAAGTAGATTCCAGTCTAAGGAGAAATCATGCTGCCATTCCTGTCTTTGTCCAAATTCGCTGCCCATAAAGAGCAGTTTTTTACCGGGATGGGCAAACATGTAGCCAAAAAGTAGACGCAAATTGGCAAATTTTTGCCAATCATCCCCCGGCATTTTCTCCAATAAGGATTTTTTACCGTGAGTTACTTCATCATGGGATAAGGATAAAATGAAGTTTTCATTAAAGGCATATAAAAGACTAAAAGTAAGTTCCTGATGGTGATATTTGCGATAAATAGAGTCTCTACTGAAATAGGATAGGGTATCATGCATCCAGCCCATATTCCATTTCATACCAAAACCGAGTCCACTCAGGTATGTTGGGCGAGAAACCATAGGCCAGGCAGTGGACTCTTCAGCAATTATCTGGATATCCGGGAAAGTGGAATAGGCTGTTTCATTTAGTTTTTTTAGAAAAGCAATAGCCTCCAGGTTTTCCCGTCCTCCATATTTATTGGGAATCCATTCCCCTTCCTTGCGAGAATAATCCAGATATAGCATGGAGGCAACAGCATCTACCCGTAGGCCATCAGCATGATAATAATCCAGCCAGAATAGGGCACTGCTAATTAAAAATGCCCTCACTTCATTACGGCTATAATTAAAGATATAACTCTTCCAATCCGGGTGAAAACCCTGTCTGAGATCAGCATGTTCATAAAGATGAGTTCCATCGAAATAAACTAATCCATGTTCATCACCGGGAAAATGAGAAGGAACCCAATCCAGGATAACTCCAATACCACATTGATGTAGATAATCAATAAGGTACATTAGATCCTGTGGTGTACCATAACGACTGGTAGGAGAAAAATAACCTACCGTCTGATATCCCCAGGAGCCATAAAAAGGATGCTCCATCACAGGTAGTAATTCAATATGGGTAAAGCCTTTTTCTTGACAATATTGAGCAAGTTCTGAGGCTATCTTCCGATAGCTAAGAAAATCATTTTGTTGGTTTGATTTTCTACGCCAGGAGCCGAGATGGACTTCATAGATGGAAAAGGGCTGGTTTAGCTGATTTTTTTGTTTTCGTTGTTTCATCCAATCCTGGTCCTGCCAATGGTAATCCAGTTCCCAGATAATGGAAGCGGTCAAAGGAGGTTTTTCTCCATAGAAGGCAAAAGGATCTCTTTTATCAACAGAGTATTGGTTAAATCTGGATTTGATATGGTATTTATATTTCATACCCCTTTCCAGGTTAGCAATCGTTCCTTCCCAGATACCGCTATCGGAATGAATTTGCTTAAGAGGATGAACTGAGGCTTGCCAGTTATTAAAATCTCCTATAACAGAAACAGATTCAGCATTGGGAGCCCAAACTGCAAAGTGAACACCTCTTTCTTTTTGAGCAATAACAAAATGTGCTCCTAAATTTTGGTATAATTGATAATTGGTACCTTCATTAAAAAGAAAAATATCTTCTTTACTTAGTATGGAATGGTGGTATAAAATTTTATTCTCCTTTTTCATTCCCAATTGCTCCTACTTCAAAGAGGATTCCTTTCAATGGTATAACCAACCAGTCAGGCCTATTGTCCATCTCGTACCCTATTTCATATACTGCCTTTTCCAGTAAATATATATTAAGTAATTTACTTATTTCTGATTTATCTTCTGGAAGAAGAGAGGGCTGAATATACTCAAGATAAGCCTGAAGAAATAATTTACTGATATAAAAAGTCCATAATTTTGCCCAGTGTTCCAGTTCATTATAGTCTCCAGAAATTTTCTGTTGAATTAAGGGAGTAAAAGCGGCATAATAGAATGAACGCAACATTCCAGCTACATCCTTTAAAGGACTACGTTTCAGCCTTCTTTCGCCCAGAGGTTTAGCCGGTTCCCCTTCAAAATCAATTATGTAAAAATCATTTCCGGTATAGAGTACCTGACCAAGATGATAATCACCATGTATTCTAATCTTTTTGGCTTTAATCTTTTGAGACATAATTTCCTGGCAATAAGTAATAATTTGGGATTCTAATAGGAGAACTTTTTTTAGGTCTTCCTGTACTGTTTCCGAATATCTGTTATAATTTTTTCTTAAGGAAAAGAAGACCCTCTTGACCAGACTTTGTATAGATTGAAAAACTGAGCGTTGGTAAAGTGTTGAAAATGATTCTGGTTTAAAGTTAAGATCCTGAGTAACTCCACCTAGGGCACTATGTAGTTCAGCTGTTCTTTTACCTAAGAGATAAGCCATTTCTATAAAGGGTGCCCCTATTAATTCTTGTATAATATCTGGAATGTCCTTTTCCGTTTTTTCAAACAGAGAAGCAGGAAGTACAGGTAGTTTTTCTATTTGACTTAGTTGAGATAAAACTCTTTCATAGTACCTGATTAGATAATCCTGGGCATAATCCCAGGCATTCCCCTCGCTGGGTACGAAGGGATATAAAATACCCAGTGTAACCTGAGAACCGTCTTTTTTCTGATATTCCAGAGCACCAGCAAAAGCCGGTACATTCTTATAATTAGTGTGTTCCGTGATATATCTTACGATTTCCAGATCAGGATTTATTCCCTCACCCAGTTTCCGGAATATTTTAAAGATTAGTTGACGATCATAAAGGATAGAGGAATTACTCTGTTCTAGAGTAAGCAAATAGGAACGTTCAAACTTGCTGATCAGGTTACGCACTTTTCTAAAGTATTTACCGGGATAAGCCTTTAATTTTCCTTCTGTTGCCGGTATAATTCTTCTTCGGCCAACCAGTTGTAGTAAAGTCTGATGAAAAGACTCATCTAAAACTGCATCATATATAATACCTTCCTGTTTTGATGATTGGAATTGGAATAATACCGATTGGGGTTTTTCAGTTAAAAGTTCTTTGGCTAGTTCAATTTCTAGAAAGGAGAGTGGGATTTGATAGTATTCTTCTGCTGCAGCAGAATAGCTTACTTTTATAAGAAGCACGATGCTCATACTATTTCGGTTCTTTATAGGAATTATCTCCGCAATATTGATTTTTAAAATCTTCTGTGACTTACTGCCAAACCATCGTTGCTCTTTTAAAAATTGGGGTAAAATCTCGCTTTCAATTCTGGTTCTAATCCGATTATTAAATAGTTGAATCCAATCTAATCTAGATTTAACCATAGGGATTTCTCTGGCTTTTTTCTCAGGATAAACCTCCTCTTCTTTTTGTAGTACAAACCAGAAATAATCATAAAAACCCAGAGTCATTACATAAGGTTTTTCTTGGATAACAGGAAAAGAATTCTTACTGAATATTTCAATGGGAGTATAGCCGGCATATTGGGAAAGATCTAATTCCGCTACCTGGGAAAAGCGAGAGAGATTTACCACTACCAGTATGATTTCATCCTTATATTTCCTGAGGAAAGCCAGAATTTTGGGGTTTTCAGGATGTAAAAATTCAATAGATCCCCGCCCAAAGGCTTTGTAATTTTTTCGCATGTTAATTACTCTTTTCATCCACCAGAGAAAAGAGGTTTGGTTTTGTTCCTGGTTTTCTACATTAACTGTCTCATAATGATAAGCAGGGTCAATAATAACCGGCAGATATAGCTTCTGAGGATTAGCGCGAGAAAATCCTGCATTACGATCAGCACTCCATTGCATAGGAGTTCTTACCCCATCGCGGTCTCCTAAAAAATGATTGTCCCCCATAGCTATTTCATCACCGTAATAGATGGTGGGCGTACCAGGTAAGGATAAAAGTAAAATTTTCATAATTTCCATTTTTCGACGATGATTTTCCAGTAAAGGTGCCAGACGCCTTCTGATACCCAGATTAATTCTGGCAGCAGTATCTCTGGCATAGACCCGATACATATAATCCCTCTCTTCATCAGTAACCATCTCCAGGGTTAATTCATCATGGTTTCTCAAGAAGAGAGACCATTGACAATTATCAGGAATAGGAGGGGTTTGGTCTAGAATATCAATAATCGGGAAGCGATCTTCCATTCTTAGAGCCATAAACATACGGGGCATGAGTGGGAAATGAAAAGCCATATGGCAAGCATCTCCATTTCCAAAATAGCGAATGGCATCTTCCGGCCATTGGTTAGCCTCAGCAAGAATCATGCGATTCTTATAATTACGGTCCATATAAGCCCGCATCTTTTTTAAAAATTCTAATGATTCGGGTAAATTCTCACAATTGGTGCCTTCTGTTTCAAAGAGATAGGGTACAGCATCCAGTCGTAATCCATCAACACCCATCTTCATCCAGAAATCAATTATTTTTAACATAGCCTTTTGTACTTCTGGATTATCATAATTAAGGTCTGGTTGATGAGAGTAGAAACGGTGCCAGAAATACTTTTCATTTTCAGGATCTCTGGTCCAGTTAGATGTCTCAAAGTCTTGAAATATAATTCGTGCATCCAGATATTTATCCGGCTTATCACTCCAGACATAGAAATCTCGACATTTTTTAGGAGCATTCTTTTTTCGTGCTCTTTGAAACCAAAGATGCTGATCTGAGGTATGGTTGAGGACTAGCTCAATAATAACCTTCATTTCCCGGCGATGAGCCTCTCTCAAGAAGTTTTTAAAGTGACGCATATTTCCATAATGAGGATGAATATTGTAATAGTCAGAAATATCATAACCATCATCCTTCAATGGTGATGGGAAAAAAGGTAATAACCAGATAGTATTTACCCCCAGACTTTCCAGATAATCAAGTTTTTCCGTGAGACCTCTAAAATCTCCAATTCCGTCACCATTCTTATCATAAAATGTTTTAACATGAAGTTCATAGATAATAGCATCCTTATACCATAAGGGAGTTTCTGAAAAGTCTTCCTGGCTAAACATGTATTTTCTTCCTCCTAGTTAAAATAATCAAATTGATTTTCTCTTTTGAGATATTTTTTTATTTTTATAATATGAGCTGGTAATACATGGGGATTTAGCTCTATATAGTTATATTCACCTTGCCATACATATTGTCCGCCACCCAATAAATCGTGAGCTAAAAAAGATTGCTCTGGCGGAATACCGAGTTCATACAAAGGCACTTTGATCCATCCGGATTGGGTATAATAAGGATCTAAATTAATCACTACTAAGATGGCACTATTTCTTTCCTCATTAAATTTGGCAAAATAAAGTAACTGATTATTTTCTACTGGTAAAAACTGGATATTATTAGTTTGATGAAATTCAGGATTTTCCTCTCTGATGCGATTAATGGTAGCGAATAGTTCTCTGGTATTTTCTTTTACCTCTTCTAATAACCAGTTTTTTATTTCATATTTCTCAGAATTGTAATATTCCTCTTTTCCCGGTAAAGGCTTATTAATAAATCGTTCATAGGGCGGTCCATAAATCCCGTAATTAGAAGACAGGGTTGCTGCCAGTATAAATCTGATAATAAAAGCAGGATTACCACCGGTTTGTAAATATTCAGAAAGAATATCCGGAGTATTAGGCCAGAAATTGGGACGGAAATATTCTCTTACCTGGGTTTGAGTTAATTCAATTAAATAATCTGTTAATTCCTGCTTGGTATTGCGCCAGGTGAAATAGGTATATGATTGAGTAAAACCAATTTTGGCTAATCGATACATTACTTTTGGTCTGGTAAAGGCTTCTGATAAAAAAATTACCTCAGGATAATCTTTTTTTACCAAATTTATTAACCATTCCCAGAACAAAAATGGTTTGGTATGTGGATTATCTACCCTAAAAATTTTTATTCCCTGTTTAATCCAGAACATTACAATATTTTTTAGTTCTTCCCATAACTCTCGCCAGTTTTCAGTTTCGAAATTAAAAGGGACAATATCTTCATATTTCTTGGGTGGATTTTCAGCATATTGAATAGTGCCATCAACTCGCCAGCGGAACCATTCTGGATGTTCCTTGATATAAGAATGATCTGATGAACATTGGAAAGCAAGGTCTAAGGCTATTTCCATCCCATATTCCTGAGCTTTTTTAATAACTTCCTGAAAATCTTCCAGTCTTCCCAGCTGGGGATGGATAGCTATATGCCCACCTGTTTTGTTGCCAATAGCCCAGGGACTGCCCGGGTCATCTGAATTTGCTAGAATAGTATTATTTTTTCCCTTGCGGTGTGTTTCCCCAATAGGATGGATAGGGGGAAAGTAAAGAACATTGAATCCCATATTAGCGATTTCTGGAATCCAGTTCAGGCAATCATGAAAAGTACCGTGAGCACCTAGTTTAGAAGAACAGGAGCGTGGAAATAGTTCATACCAGGCACTGAAGCCAGCTCTTTTTCGATCTACGATTACTCTTAGATTCTTATCATAACGTGTAATATGATTGGGTAAAGGATATTTTTTGAGGAATTCTTTGTCCAATTCTTTTTTTAATAATTTTATTATTTCTCCCTGATTTTCACCCCTTTGAATAAGGGCAATGAGCTTTTGAATAGTAACTTTTTTATCAACTTCTTCAATCTTAAGAACAACTTCGGCTAAGAGGGAAAGACCATTTTTTAAATCAACTGTCAGATTATCACTGCCAGTTGCCTTTTTTTGAATATCTTTCCACCAAGTAGTCAAATGGTCGACCATTGCTTCTATAGTATATTCATAAATACCAGGCTCATTAACAGTAAATTCTCCCTGCCAGAGGTCATTCACTATAAACTCCATGGTGCTTTTGTGCCAATATTTTTCTTCCTTTTTCCGAAAAAGTAAATAACTCTGAACCTGTTCATGCCCATCAGCATAGATATCGGCAGTAACTTTTACCCTTTCTCTCTCTATTCTTTTAATGGCAAATTGGCCATGGTTAATCTCTGGTTGTACATTCTCAATGACAACCCGCTGTTTTCCATTAGGTGTATTTAAATTTATAATTTTTAAAATCCTTTCTATTGTTTCTGCTAATTTTCCTGTTTAGTTTCTCCAAACCTAAGCTATAACTTACGATTCCAGATATTTAGTTATGGATTTTAACATTCCTGGAGCAGAACGGGACATTTTTATTCTTCTTGCTAATTCTTTTGCGCCGAATACATCGCGTATCCAGTTGGCAAAATCATTATTTTCTGAATGGACATGATAACAAAATAATTCCTGATCCATGTTAACCAACTGATCAATTAATTCGGCCAAACTTTTTACCGGAGTACCATTATGCAGATAAAAATACTGCTCTACAGTTGGAGCTTCCTGATAGATATCAATTTTTTTACCCATAGTAGCCATTTCTTATCCTCCTTCATTATTATTATATACTCATAACTATATATATGATAACTTTTAGCATCTGTAGTAATATGGTAAGGTGGTGTGATTTTTACATGGTAATAAAGTCAAATATTTTTATAATTTATTTGAATTTCCTAACCTATTAATTATTTTTTGCTCTTCCAGCCCTTGTCCAATGACAATTTATCTTCTATTACTTGTTATATAATATTATAAGATAAAAAGCTCCCAATTCAAAATTAAGAGCTTTTTATCTTATGAAATAATCATTCTATTTATTGTTTATAGATATTTTTTAAGGATTAAATTGTTCAAAAATTATTTTTATCCCGCCATTAGAATTTCCAGTAACAATATCCACTGTTTTAATCTCTCCTGACTGAAAAGCCCATTGCTGTATCTCTCCTTTTTCAAGTGAAAATTCTATTGTTTCAATAGGATCCTGATATTCTCCCTTAAAGAAGGTGATCTCACCTTGAGCTATTGCTGATTTTTCATTATCACCAATAATGGTCAACTGAACTTCTTTGTCTTCACTGAAAAATAATCCCTGTCCAAAATTTTCAAAGAGATAATATTCTTTTCTTTCAATTTTATCTGTAAAATGCGATTCTTGAATTACCACTATTTGAACGGTACCCTCTTGTACTTTTACTTCAATTTCGTTAATTTTCAGGCTACTACTAAAAGAAGGTTTGATTTTCCCTTTTGGTGAAACTGCCTTCTTAATAATTTTCTCGCTAATAACTTCTCCTTCTCGAATAGGAATTACTGTAACATAGGCATCTTTATCACCTTTATTTTCAATTACTAAATTTTTCTCCAAACTAGGGATAACTTTTATCTGCAATAAACATCCTGATCCTAATACTCTTCCTACCGGAGCTTCAACCTCTATCATTCCAGAAAACTCTTCTGAGACGACTGAAACACTCTCTTCTGTTTTGTCTGTCGGCATTTGCTTGGCAGAAGAGTCCATTCTTATATAATCTGCAGGAACTAAAAATTTGTCTTTATCCTGGTTACCAATCTGTATATCCAGTAATTCAAAAATGCTCTTATTAGAATTGATCAGTGGAACAACCACTTTTATTCTTTGTTTCAATTCTGGGGAGTACCAGACTTCAATTGCCTCATCCAAGCCTTGCTTGTGATAGACATATTTTTCACATTCAAATCCGGCAATAACTTCTGTTCCAGTTTTCTCTTCCTGGTATCCGTCTGTAATCATTTCCCATCCAATGATGGGATTAAATAAAAATATCTCTTCTTTGGAAAATTCCATATAAAACTTCATAGTCGGGTGTAGACCAAGATAAGAATCAATCTGGCGTTTAGCAATGATTACCATTGGTTCCCCGGTACTATCTTTGCCTTCCAACCGATAAAAATGATCTTTCACAAAATAATCATAATAATAGATTTCTTCAGGTTGTTCTATCTTGATTCGAGCCGAAAATTCCTGGGCGTTAACTGAAGATTGAAAAATTATCACATACATAGCAAAAAACAGAATAAATATACTACATACCAACCAACAAGCTTTATTTTTCATTTTTTAACCCCTTTCCCTTTTTACTTTTTTTATTGTACTATTTTTTATAGTAAAATAAAAATAAAGATGCCTCTTTTGGTTGAGTATTTTTAGGTAAGTCTACACCTTTTTTATGTTAAAGGGCAAGTTTTAAGATACCACAGTAAATTTTACACTAACTGCCTCTTTTTTATTAAATTTAAATATTTTTTTATTTTCTTAGAAGTATACCTTATTCTTAATGAGATAATTCACTTTTTTCTAATAAATTATGGAAATTGTATTTTATTTCTGTCTGGTAGAATGGGAGTGGATTAAAAATTAGACTATATATCAAAAAAGAAATAGAATAGTAAAAATTAAGACAGGAAATATTTGATGCCAGAACGTATAAAAAAGATAGAGTTAGCGAAAAGATTTATTGCAGAGAACATAAAAATATTTCGTTGTCCGGTTTGTTCAGAACAGATGTTGCTGAAAGGCAATTCTTTGCTATGCTTAAATAAACATTGTTTTGACCTATCCAGAAAGGGCTATCTTAATCTATTAATGCATTCTATTAGTTCTAAATATGATAGGCAGATGCTAAATTCCAGGAAAATTATTACCCAGCAAGGATTTTTCCAGGCATTTATAGAGCGGATAGGTGACATTATTATAAGGGAAATAAAGGAAAAGAAAACTAAAACAACAGTTAGAATACTTGATGCAGGTTGTGGAGAAGGTAGCAATTTAGTCAGTCTATTATCCTATCTGAGCAGTAAGTCAAATCTTAAGTTTATTGGGATTGGCTTAGATATTTCCCGAGAAGGTATACATATTGCTTCTATAAGTTATCCAGGAAATATTTGGCTTGTTGCAGATCTTGCTAATTGTCCTTTTAATGACCAGCAGTTTGATATAATTATTAATATCTTATCTCCTGCTAATTATGCGGAGTTTAAAAGAATTCTCAAGGATTCGGGGTTATTTATTAAAGTATTACCTGGCTCAAACTATCTTCAGGAAATTAGAAAAATATTTTACACAAAAAAAGAAAAACGTGAATACTCTAATGAAGGAGTCATTGCTTTACTGGAAAGAAATTTCAACATTATCAGCAAAGATCATTTGATGTATAAAAAAGATATTGATCAGGATAATCAAATTACTCTTTTAGAAATGACACCACTATCCTGGAATATTAATAAGCAAGATATAAAACAGAAACAGCATCTTGAAATGAAGCAGATAACAGTGGATTTGACTATTATTGCCGCAAAAAAACAATTAAAAAACAATTATGGGTATGGGCTAAGAAAAAAAAGATAATATGCTTCAACTGGCAAAAAAGGAGCAACAAAAAGCTCATAGTTTAGGAACATCCCAATATGTTTTCCCTGCCCGTATTACTATAGATTTAAGTCAGAATGGTTTTCTTTCCTCACTTCCCTATCATAGGCAAAAAATTCGTCTTAACCAAAGCCCAGATGGGTTATTATTTCAACAGTTTTAGTACCTCTTTTTTACTGACACCTTATTCTGTCTATATTGTGGATAAATTTGGACCATTGAAGAGCATTCAATATGGATTTAGTTTCCGATTGTGTTTTAATAAAAAATAGATAAATAGTTTTTAAGTCTTTTTGAACAATCCTCAAATAATCCACTTCTAATTAATTATTATATTAATATTTCTATAAATAGTTTTATTGACGGTTAGTCAATCAGAGGATTATTGTGTAGTGATAGAAGAATTTGCTGGAGAGGAGCATGCTGAAATGGCAACAAGATTATTCCTGCTTTTTATTTAAGATTAATCCATGGTATTGAATACTTTCATTAAGAAAATAAGGTTATGATAAAAACATTTTAAAATAAGTATTGTATTTTTACATAGATTTATTCTAAAACCAGAAAATTTAAAGTAAACGAAAAGTTGCAAAGAATCGATAAAGGATATGCTTGACACAAAAAATAGTCAATGGTATAATTTATTCTAATATCATATTATAAAATTAATATTTCATATAGTGAAATATCTTATGATGAAAAATAAAAAAGATACAATTTATTCCGTAAAATCTCTAAAACGTGGCATATTAATAATTGAAGCTTTAGCAGGGAGAGAACCAGAGTTAAGTGTTACTGAAATTAGTAAGGTAACAAAATTAAATATTAGCACTGTTCACAGATTATTGCAGACTTTAATTGATGTGCATTGGATAGATCAGAATTTGCATAATCGTAAATACAAACTTAGTTTAAAAATTTTTGAATTAGGTAGAGTTGTTGTTGAAAACATAGAAATTATTAAACGTGCCATGCCTTTTATGGAAAAATTAGCAAAAAAATATAATGAGGCAATTAACCTTGCACAATTACAAAAAGATGAAATAGTTTATATCCACAAGATTGAGAGTGACACAACATTAAAATTAGATTTGAAACTTGGTTCCAGGCATCCCATTTACTGTACGGGTTTAGGAAAACTTTTATTGGCTTTTTTGGATGAAGATGCTAGAGGTGCTTATTTAAAAAGAACAAAATTAAAAAAATTTACTGCTAATACTATTACCGATAAAGATATATTATTAAACGAACTAATAAAGATAAGAAAAAAGGGATACTCATTTGACCAGGAAGAATACGTAAAAGGTGTAAATTGTATCGCAGTTCCAGTAAGAAATTATTTGAATGAAGTTTGTGCAGCTTTGAGTATTGCAATTCCCACCGTGAGATTTAATCCAGATAAAATGCCTTTTATAATTAATGACCTGCTTAGTTATACTAAAAATATTTCAAGTTATAAGTAACCAATCTTTTATTATAAAAAATCATATATTAAAAATCTTATTAAAATATTAACTAAAATCAACATCTGGCATTAAACATTCAATACATAATGAATTAGAAATGAGAATTTTATTAAATCCATTTATTATTAAGATTATTAAAGCATGGTAGAAGGTCTTCTCTAATCAAAATTATTTTCAAAAGTTTTTTAAAATAATTTTGATATATTTCAAAATAAACTTTTCGGGAGGTGATAAATTTAGATAAGTATGATGACAGTTCGTAATCATTAAGAGAAACAAAAAAAGAAGGAGTATAAACAATGATAAAAATTTACAGAATACTCGTGGCAATTTTATTTTTTTCAATTATTTTTTCCCAAATTTCTTTTGCACAAGAGGAAATTACTATTGCTGGAGGAAGTGTGGGTGGTAGTTGGTTCCCGATTGTTAATGCAATTAGTGATCTTCTAAATCAAGAATTGGGTAAAAATATATTTTTTGCTAAACCAGGTGGAGGTTCTTCAAACCCCTTATTAGTAAGTCAGGGTAAAATGAGTGCCGGTATGTCATATTCATCATTTTTAGTTGCCTTAGAACGAGGTGAAGATCCTTTTACAATTGAGCATAAGAATAATAATCTTAGATCTGTTGCATTACTGTTTCCAATGTATTATCACATTATTGCTGCTAAAGAGCTACCCTTTGATAGTTTAGGTGAATTTGTGGAAATGAAACATCCTGTAAGAATCTTTCCTACCGATGTAGGACATGCAGAGAATTGGATAACAGTAAAAGCTTTAGCAGCATTAGGAGTTACCCTTGATGATATTAATAAATGGGGAGGACAGGTTAAATACATAAGTTCGGTTGAAGAAGCCTCTGAGTATAAGGATAAGCATATCAATATGGCAGTTACCCATAACGTAATTCCTTTTGCTACTTTTATTGATATGTTTATGAGTAGAGACTCCAAATTAATTGGATTGGATGAAATAGTAATAAAAGAATTAAAAGAATATGGGATGCAAGAGCTAGTCATTCCTGCCGGTACCTATGAGGGTCAGGATAAGGATATTAAAACAGTAGGTATGCCTGCTGTGCTTTTTGTAAGGGATGATATACCAGATGATATAGTGTATGCTATGGCTAAAGTAATATGTGAAAATACTGAATACCTGAGTTCAATTAATAAATCTTTTAATAGTTTTAATCCCGAGACCGCTTGGGCAAATTTAGGCGCAACTCTTCATCCTGGAGCTGAGAAATACTTCAAAGAAAAAGGATATATGAAGTAGTTTATTTTTTCATACAGGGGAAGGATTAAAAACCCTTTCCCTGTATAGATAAAGGAGTCTCTATGGTTCAAAAAGAAGAAAAACTAACAAGCATTATGGAAAGTCCTACTCGCAAATTAACAGGAACTTGGTATATTACTTCAAAAATAATTGCAGTAATAATGTCATTAATATCGCTTTATACAGCCGCTTTTGGTACCTTTCCAACATATATACAAAGAGCAATTCATTTAATATTTATACTGGTCTTAACTTTTTTATTATATTCTTTTAAAAGAAATATTAAAGATCAAGTAAAAATTTTTGATGTAATTTTAATAATATTTTCGTTACTATCTTTGGGGTGGGTTTTAATCAATCACCAGAGGTTTATAACTAGATTTGCTTATGTGGATCCATTACATTTGTTTGATTATATTTTTTGTATAGTACTGATTTTGGTAATACTAGAAGCAAATAGAAGAACAATGGGATGGCCTTTGGTTACAACAACCACAGTGGCTATAATTTATAATTTTTTTGGTCATTATATCCCCGGTTATTTTTCAGCTCCTAAATGTACATTAGAATACTTTACTAATCATATTTATATGAGTACTGAAGGGATTCTTGGTAATGTTGTTGGACTTTCTTCAACTTATATTATTATGTTTGTCATATTTGGAGCATTTGTTGATTTTGCAGGTATGGGGAAGCTATTTATTGATTTATCCAATGCATTGACCGGTAGACAACCAGGCGGTCCGGCAAAAACTGCAGTAATTGCGAGCGGAATGTTTGGTTCAATAAGTGGAAGTGGAGTTGCCAATGTTGTTACTACAGGAGTATTCACAATTCCGGCAATGAAAAAAGCTGGTTATTCCCCAGAGGAAGCTGGGGCAGTAGAAACAGTTGCTTCCTGTGGAGGACAATTGCTACCTCCGGTAATGGGATCAGCAATATTTTTGATGGTTTCCTTTGTTGGCATATCATATTTAGAAATTGTAAAAGTTTCTATCATTCCAGGTTTAATGTATTTTTCTCTAGTATATCTCTTTGTAGATCTCATAGCCAAAAGAAAAGGAATGAAGGGGGTTGCTCAAATAGAGATAATTCCTTTACCCAAGCTTTTAAAGGAGAATGGCTATTTACTAATTCCAATTGTCGCTCTAGTTGTTTTAATAATAAAGGGATATACACCCTTTTATGCAGCTTTTGTATGTATTGTATTGATGGTATTAGTAAGTTTTTTCCGAAGAGAAACAAGTTTTACTTTAGAAAAAACAATTTCTGCTCTTGAGTGTGGATCAAAAAATATGGTAGCTATGGGATCAGCTGCTGGTTGCGTAGGCATAATAATGGGAATTGTTACTTTAACCGGAGTTGGCGTAAGGATGAGTTCCTTAATTCTTCGCTTGTCACAACACAATTTATTATTAACAATTATTTTAGTGGGAATTATTGCTTACATTTTAGGCATGGGATTAAACGTGACAAGTGCTTATATTATTGGTTCTGTATTAACTGCTCCTGCCCTTGTTGAGGTAGGGGTACCTTTATTGGTAGCTCATTTATTGGTATTTTGGTTTTGTCAAACCTCTAATGTTACTCCGCCAGTTTGCATGGCTGCTTATGCAGCCTCTATTATAAGCGGGGGTAATGCTATGTTAACGGGTTTTAAATCAGCTAAAATGGCAATTGGAATGATAGCCATACCTTTCCTTTTTGTTTATACACCAATAATATTTACGATACATAATACTAATATACTAGTATTCCTTTGGTTTTTAATTACCTCACTACTATCATTAGCTTTACTCGCTGTGACTTTAGAAGGATATATCAATAAGCATATCACAATGAGAGGAAGAGTTTTGACAGGAATTGCATCTCTAAGTTTATTTCCATCCAATTTTTATAGCAAGATTTTTGGTTTAGTGATGTTTTTGTTATTCCTATTGTTTTATAAAAAAGTATCTTATGTCGACAGAGAAAATACTATTTATTAAGTATTTATAATTGGTATTGAAAAAATGACAACAAAATTGAAATTTATTTGGTAAGGAGTTTCATTATGTTAAAGAAAATAGAGTATGGAAAAAGTTATAGATATGATTCCTATACCTGGGAAGAGTTGAATGAAATAATTGCACAGGATAGAGTGGCTCTTCTTCCCGTTGGTTCAATAGAACAACATGGAAAGCATCTCCCGATTGATGCCGATAGTTTTATTTTAGAACAAATGTGCATTGCAGCAGCTGAAAAGGTTCCGGAAGATATTTTACTTTTAAATCTCATACCATATGGATTTTGCTGGCATCATATTGATTTTCCGGGGCCTTTAAGTGTAACTGGTAATCATCTAAGTGAATTTGTTTTAGATATTACAAAAAGTCTGGTACACCATGGCGTTCGTCGAATTTTAATTATAAATGGTCATGGTTCTAATGCTCCTTATTTAGAGGATGCAGCCAGGAGAACCGTTTTGGAGACTAATGCAATATGCGGTTCATTCATATCCTATAATTTAGCTAAAAAAGAAATTGCAGAGGTGAGAGAATCTGAATGGCCTGGCGGGATTGCCCATGCGTGCGAAATGGAGACATCAGTGTATTTATATTTAGCAAAAGATAGAGTTAAAATGGATAAAGTTGTTAAAGAAATAGGATTTGGTAAATCAAAATACCATTGGATCGATACAATAGGACCATCACCAGTAAGCATGAGAACATGGTGGTCTACAATTTCTGAGAGCGGAGTGGTAGGAGATGCCACACTGTCTAGTGTAAAAAAAGGAGAAATTATTTTTAATGCAGTGGTTGAAAATTTAGTTCAATTGATAAAGGAAATAAAGAATAGGAAAATTAAAAACAGAAAAGATCATCATAAAACTGAAAAGATATAAGAAAAAAATTAGAGAGAAGTGTAATAAATGAAAATTACTATCGTTGGTGCCGGTGCCATGGGTTCTCTCTTTGGAGGATTGCTGGCAGAAGCAGGAAATAAGGTCTTACTTCTGGATATCTGGGAAGAACATATTGATGCCATTAATAGTAAAGGTTTGTGGATAGAAGGATTAAGCGGAGATAGGTTTATCAAAATAAAAGCAATCAGTAAACCAGCTGATATTAATGTTTCCTCTGATTTATTTATTATTTTCGTAAAATCTTATCAGACAGAGAGTGTAGCTAAAAATATATCTTCATTGGTGGCAGCAAGGTCTACTATTTTAACCCTGCAAAATGGTTTGGGAAACTTTGAAATATTGTGCCATATACTTGGTTCGGAAAAGGTAATTGCCGGAACTACCTCTTATGGGGCTACCATGTTAGGACCGGGGAAGGTTCGTCATGCCGGCGTAGGTCCTACTGCTATTGGAGAGTTAGATGGAAAGATTACTCATAGGATAGAAAAGATTTCTCAACTACTAAACCAGGCTGGAATTAAAACTGAAACCACTAAAAATGTGATAGGTTTAATCTGGAGTAAACTTTTGGTTAATGTGGGAATTAATGCCTTAGGTGTATTGTTAAGAGTAAAAAATGGTGAACTTATCTTAGGAGAATATGCGCCCAAGCTACAAGCTGCTTTGGTTGAAGAGGCTATCAAGGTAGCCCAAGGGAAAGAAATTGAATTAATCTATCAAGATATGGTGAAGGAAGTCGCCCTTATCTGTGAAAAGACCAAGGATAATTTGAATTCCATGTTGCAGGATGTAAGAAAGAAGAGAAGAACCGAAATTGATTTTATTAATGGCGCCATAGTTCGGGAAGGGAGAAAACTAAACATACCTACTCCAGTTAATAAGGTTATTACCGATCTTATCAAAGCGATTGAAGAGAGCTATGAAAAGCAAATATAGAAAAACACTATAGATTTAAAGGAGACCAGAAAATGGAACAAGCCAAGAAAAAGACCATGATTCCTGGATTATTTGCCCTGAAACAGCATGGCAAGAAATTTACCATGGTTACGGCTTATGATTATGCCTTTGCTACTCAGGTAAACAAGACCGATATTGAGATGATATTAGTAGGAGATTCGGCAGCAATGGTCATGCTTGGTTACCCGAGTACCGTACCTATTGACTTAGATACCATGATTATTTTAGCCAAGGCAGTGGTTAAAGGAGCTCCAGAGACTTTCATTGTAGGAGATATGCCCTTTCTTTCTTATGAAGTAAGTAAAGAAAAAGCCATAGCAAATGCTGGCAGATTAATGAAAGAAGCGGAAGTGGATTGTATTAAATTAGAAGGTGGCAAGAGGATAGCTGATACAGTAGCTGCTATAGTAAAAGCCGGCATCCCGGTCATGGGTCATATCGGATTAACACCCCAGAGCAGCTCCCAGTTAGGCGGTTTTAGGGTTCAGGGTAAAGATTTAATGGCTGCCGAAAAAATACTTGAAGATGCCTTGTCCTTAGAGGAGGCAGGTGCTTTCAGTATTGTTTTGGAAGGCATTCCCAATCCTGTAGCCCAGATTATTACGGAAAGAGTTAACATTCCGACTATTGGAATAGGAGCCGGACCTTTTTGTGATGGCCAGGTCTTAGTTATTCATGATTTATTGGGTCT
>Ga0334892_1000170_pt1 | contig 100934 bp, 72 predicted proteins | sample GraSluR3_MG_4_FD_207213 | JGI IMG/M metagenome (GOLD analysis project Ga0334892, IMG submission 207213) | Sludge microbial communities from methane-producing bioreactor in Wageningen University, Netherlands - Granular Sludge_15_04-R3 | ecosystem: Engineered > Bioreactor > Anaerobic >...
CATATAGAAGAATTGATTCCCTCCTGGTTCGAAGGCACATTAAGCCCGGAGGAAAGGGAAAAGGTAGAACAGTGGAAGGCAGTGTCTGAGGAGAATCGGCAAATTTTTGCCGATTCCCTTAGAGCCTGGGAAGGCATGGAGCAACTGCGGCGCATGAAAAAATACGATCCCGAAAAAGCCATACAGCAAGTCCATTCCAAAATAGAAAAACAGAAAAAAATCCGGGTACTGGATATTTTCCAGAAAGTGGCAGCCGTGCTTATTCTGCCCCTTATTGCTGCAATCCTCTGGTTTGCAATGGAAAAACCGCAAAAAACCGGCGAACCTTTTGTAGCATGGCACACGTTGGAAATCCCGGCGGGCATGCGTTCGGAGTTTTATCTTCCCGACAGCACCAAGGTTTATCTCAACTCTAAAACCAGCCTCAGCTATCCGCTGGTTTTTAACGACACCATTCGCGAGGTAAAACTCCTCGGCGAAGCTTATTTTGAAGTGACTGAAAATAGAGAAGTTCCGTTTATTGTCAATACCGGAAGAATTAATATTGAAGTCACCGGTACTGAATTTATTGCCACCAGGTACCCACACGAAGAACTTACCGAAATTGTTCTGGTTGAAGGAGGAATTAACCTCTTCCAGGGTGATTATCGCACCAATAAAAAAGACATTGTTCAGTTGAAGCCCGGAGAAAAAATATTTTGCCTGGACAGCGATAATGAAATGACAATTGATAAAGTAAATACAAAAAAATATAAAGCCTGGAAAGAGGGCGTACTTGTTTTCAGGGACGATCCCATGCCTGAGGTGGTTCGTCGCCTCAACCGCTGGTTTAATGTGGATATTCAACTTGAAGGTCCGGAACTGAAAGGGTGGGCCTACACAGCTACTTTTGAAGATGAATCGCTTGAACAGGTACTCGAGTTGCTTAAAATATCAGCGCCTGTTGATTATATGATCAAACGAAGAGAAATGAAAACCGATAAAACCTTTAGCAAAATGGAAATTGTAATAAAACAAAAATAGCATGAACTAAAAAAGGGATGCCTTTAAGCATCCCCTTGTGTACTTTTCGCCTTTCTCTTTCCTGGCCGAAAGGAAGGGCATTAATAACCAATTTATTAATTTAAAAGCATGTAAATTTATGAAATTTTTATGTAAGAACTGGCCCAAATTGAAAAAACTATGGGCCGCAAAAATGTTTCGAAGTATGAGGTTAACATTGTATGCTTTAATCCTCGCCGTGGTTCAGGGCTACGCACTCAGCGGTTATGCCCAGGCAACCAAACTGAACCTGAACATGGAAAACTCCACCGTGCGTGAAGTTTTGCTGGAAATCGAAAACATGTCGGAGTTCCGGTTTTTGTACAACAGCAAAATGGTGGATGTGGACCGCACTGTAAGTGTTGAATTTAAAAACCTGACCATCGACAAGGCCCTTGACAGGCTTTTTAAAGACACCGATGCTGCCTACCGGATTATCGACCGCCAGGTGGTTTTATTCTCAAAACATGAACCGGTTTATGAAACCGTTAACTTACAACAGCAACCCGCTCTTTCCGGCAGAGTTTCCGACGCAGCGGGTCAACCACTGCCCGGTGTGACCGTTGTGGTAAAAGGCACCACGCAGGGAACAGTTACCAATGCCGACGGTAACTACTCGCTTTCCAGCATTCCCGAAAATGCAACATTGGTGTTTTCTTTTGTGGGGATGAGGACGCAGGAGATTGACATCGCAGGACAACAAACCATCAACATCGTAATGCAGGAGGAGACATTGGGACTGGATGAAGTCATTGTTATTGGTTATGGAACAGCCAGGCGTAAAGATTTTACCGGATCGGTAAGTTCACTTAACATTGAAAACTCATCGGTTGCGTTATTGCCGAATACTAATGCACTGGAGTCACTGAAAGGAAATATTTCAGGGTTAAATATTGGACCTACCAACTCGGCAGGAGGAGAACCAAGTATGCTAATACGTGGGCAAAACTCAATCAGTGGCACGAATGACCCTTTAATTGTACTGGATGGAGTTATATTTCTGGGAAGTCTGAATGATATAAATCCAAATGATATTGCAAATGTTGATATTTTAAAAGATGCGGTATCGTCAGCAGTGTATGGATCCCGTTCGGCAAACGGTGTAATTGCCATAACAACAAAAAGAGGGCATTCCGAAAAACCTGTAATTACATTTAATATTTCATCCGGAATTCAGACATGGCAGGACAAACCAACAATGATGAAAGGTGAGAAATGGATAGAGGTTGTTAACGCCCGAAACCAATATCCTGAAGGAACAACTTCGTGGTTGAAAACCGGAGAACTCGAAAACCTTGCTGAAGGTAGAGAAAGAGTTTGGCTGGATGAAGTAACTCAGGTAGGTGTAGTTCAGGATTATCAATTGGCAGTTTCGGGAGCGGCAAAGGGCGTTAACTATTATTTATCGGCTAACTACGATAATCATAAGGGAGTAGTAATTGGTGATGAATTTGACCGCTTGTCTGTTTTAGGAAAAATCAACACTGATATTACCAGTTGGTTGAAACTGGGTGTTGATGCAGCTTATTCAAGGCGCGACTATTCGGGATTTGCTGCCAATATTGGTACTGCACAGGTAATGTCACCCTACGGCGTAATGTACAGGGATGATGAAAAAAATTTAGAAAAATATCCTTACACCCAATCCGGAAATAATCCTCTGTGGGGAGTTGATGACAATACCAGGGATAATCAGGATATTCTGCAGAGTCTTAGGCTGAATTCCAATCTGGAGGTAACTGTGCCTTGGATAAAAGGTCTGAGTTACCGGATTAATTTTCTGACAAATTTAGACCAGAGACGTCAGGGTGAATTCTACTATGAGGATTACTATATAGCAGAAGGTGAAGGATTGCATCGATATCAGCCATCTGTAGTAGTAAATTATCTCACGAATGCAAATGGATATCTTCAAAACGACAGAACATTCAGTTATGTTTTCGACAATATTCTGGCCTATAAAAATACATTTGGCGATCATAGTGTTGACGTTACACTGGTTGCAACCCGTGATTATCAAAAATACCAGATGGTGAACACTACCGGCAGCGACTATTCCGCAAACGGAAGTACTACATTGGGAATGTGGGGCCTACATAAGGCTACGGTACAAAAAGTAAATTTAGATGCTTACGAAAGAGCTAATATTGGCTATCTGGGCAGATTAAGTTACTCTTACCTTGACAGGTACTTTTTGACAGGATCCTTCCGGCGTGATGGGGCATCTGTTTTTGGCGCTGACAACAAATGGGCCAACTTTGCTGCGGCTGGTGCTGCCTGGAGAATTACCAATGAAAGTTTTATGGATGGAGTAGCATCATTAAATGATTTAAAACTCAAAGTTTCATGGGGGCAAAACGGAAACCAGGGAATCGATCCTTATTCTACATTATCACAAGTTGCCAACGGTGCTTCCGGTGGTTACAGATACCAGTTTTCCGATAATCCGGGATATATTTATTATGGACTGGTCCAAAGCACTCTTGGAAATTATGATTTGGGTTGGGAAAGTACCGAATCCTGGAACACTGGATTTGAATCGGCCTGGTTGAATAATCGTTTGTTTGTTGATTTGGACTTATATTTTTCGAAAACAACCGATCAGATTTTTACGCGGAATATTCCTGTGATGACTGGGTTTAAAACAATTACAACCTCAATGGGACAAGTTAATAACAGAGGTATTGAATTAACCTTACGTTCTATCAACATTCAGAATAGTAATTTTAAATGGTCTTCACAGGTTACTTTCTGGAAAAACCAGAATAAACTTGTTCAACTTTATGGCGAGGATATAGACGGAGATGGTGTGGAAGACGATGATATTGCCAACAGCCTTTTTATTGGAAAATCTTTGGGGGCAATATTTGGCTATAAACAAATTGGAATTGTGCAGGAGGATGATACTGAGTATATTGATTTGACAGGAGCTACTCCTGGTGCACCAAAATATGAAGATATTGACGGAGAGCCTGGTATCACAGCAGATGACCGTACTATTCTTGGGTACGAAAAAGAAAATTTCAGGCTGAATATGAGCAATACTTTTTCATACAAAAATTTTGAACTTTATGTTTTGATGTCTGGTGTATTTGGAGGGAATGATTATTTTCTTCAACCAAACAGTCAGGCATACTTAACTTCAGGTACCGGGCTTTTTAATGCCAATATGACTTATAAACCTTACTGGACACCTGAAAACCCGAGTAATGTTTATCCATCGGCTACTTTTTCGGGTGACGGTCGTTTTCTTGGATTACAATCAAGAGGTTTTTTAAGAGTACAGGATATAACGTTATCTTACAATTTCAATCCGCAGTGGTTAAAGGAATCTAAAATCAATTCATTCAGATTGTTTCTTGCCGCCAAAAACGTGGCCACTTTAACTAACTGGGATGGTGGTGACCCTGAAACAGGAGCAACATACCTTTCGGGGACATTCCCAGTCATGTCAACTTATTCACTGGGTTTAAACATTAGCTTTTAATTAAAAAAAACAACAATTATGAAAAAGATAAAATATTTCTCCATAATACTATTGTTGCTGCTGATATCCTTTACTGGTTGTGAAAAAGATAATATTTTTCTGGCAGAGGACCCGGTAACTTTTTATACAATTGACAATGCTTTCTCAACCTCGGCCCAGGTCGATCAGGTTTTGGTCGGTATTTATTCCCACATCAGGGATTTGTGGGCAAATCCCACTGAAGCTCGCTGGATTTTTGACTGGAAAGGAAAAGGAACAGACATGTATGATGTACCTGTAATCAGGCGCGGAAACACGTTTAGTGATTATAGTAACATAAATCCTGACCATGATACCTTTTATCAGGTTTATTCAACCTGGTACTATGTAATTTCAAGGGCAAACCTTGCTATTTATGCAGCAGAGCTACCGGAAATTTCGTGGGGTTCAGACGAAGAAAAAGCTTATGCTTTGGCACAGGCCCGCTTTTTTAGAGCATTTGCTTATCGTAACCTTGGTGAATTATTTGGCGGGGTACCGATTGTCACTGAAATTTCCACTTCTCCGCGTTACGATTTTGAACCTGTTTCCCGTGTAGCTACCTATCAGTTTGCAATTGACGAAATGAAAGCTATTGAAAATGATATGCCTGAAACAACAATTGCCGGGGGACGTTTAGTTCGTGGAGCTGTTCAGCATAACCTTGCTGAACTATATCTGGCATTGGGTATTCAGTTAGAAGAAGAAGGGAATAGTGGAGAGGCGCAAACCGCTTATAACAACTCTGTTTCTTATGCAAATACTGTAATTGACGGAGGTCTTTACAGTTTAATGGATTCAAGATTTGGAACCCGTGCAAACGAACAAACTGTGCTAATTGACATATATAAAAATGGGGTATTCAATGAAACTGAAAAAGTTGACACTTTGCAGTTGACACCTAATTATTACTGGGATTTGTTCCAGGAGGGTAATGTAAATTACCAGGACGGGAATAATGAAAGTATCTGGACCTTACAGGTAGATTATGAAGCTTATCGTGCTGAAGACGGAAAATCAAAACTGAATTATGCACGTACTTATGGCCCTGTATTTCGTGATATAGCCGGTGCTCACACAAACGGGACACTGGAAGATGTTGGCGGAAGAGGTATTTCACAGATAAACATTACCATGTATGCCCGCGATGAAATTTACGAAGGAAAGTATGCCGAAGATTTGCGGAATTCTGAAATTGTATTCCGCCGTCGCTTCAAAGGAAATGTAGAAACTTCACCATACTACAGGCAAATTGTTCCCTGGAACGTTATGTATGGTATGGATAAAGATGCTGTTACAATACTGAACAATACAAGTGAAATTTATCCCATCTCATGTAAAATTGCTGCAGACAAATTCACAGGAGTTGAAGATGGAGAAAACCGCAGTAATCTATTTCGTGATGATTATATCATCCGATTGCCGGAAACTATCCTGCTAAGAGCAGAAGCTAAACAGCGACTTGGCGACCATGCAGGTGCAGCTGCAGACGTAAATCTGCTAAGAGAAAGGGCTCAATGCAGCTATCTTGTTACTGCAGCAGACATGGATGACAATTTCAACACAATACTCGATGAACGTGCGAGAGAACTGGTTTATGAAGAATGTAGATGGAATACCTTGCTTAGAATGGGAGGAAATATTGCCGTTGAACGAATCAGAAATTATGCACACTGGCCGGAAACAGAAGCCACACTCAACTTTAATTACAATTTGTGGCCAATTCCACAAACAATTATTGATACAAATACAGATGTGATGATTGAACAGAATCCTGGTTGGCAAGGAAAATAGTTTAAATCTATTGTGTGATGACTGCCTGTTTTTATATCCTTCTGTAAAGGATCGAAAAACAGGCAGCTTTTTTAAAATATAACACAAACTGACATAAAGGTTACAAAATCAGGAAAATGCGCACCGGATTGGCTGTATTATTTTTCATTTGTGCATGAACAAAGTTTCCGGGAGGGAAAAATGCCCTTCTAAATCTGAATGTATTCCTTTTTATGGTTCGAAACAAAAATGTAAAAATTCAATCAATTAATAATTTCAATTAACATATCATGAACTCAACAAAGAGAAGCTGGTATCCTGTTGCAATAGCGTTGCTGTTTGTAATAATCAGTTGCGAAAAACCCGCAGATACAGAAAAAAACAGTTCAAATATTACTATCGATCAGGTTCGGGAGGAATTCCGGAATCCACCCCGTGAATACGGTGTTAACTGCTGGTGGTGGTGGCTTAATGGGAATGTAAACAAAGCTGCAATCACAAAAGATTTGGAAGCCATGAAATCCCGGAATTTTCAGGGAGCGATGATTTTTGACGCCGGAGGCCATAATCAAAGAGGAAACAAAGATATACCTGCTGGTCCTTTGTTTGGTTCGGATGAATGGAATAAACTGTTCGTTTTTGCCCTCGACGAAGCCAAAAGACTGGAGCTTGAGATGGGCTTTAACATTCAAAGCGGATGGAACCTGGGAGGTCCCAGGGTAACTCCGCAATACGCAGCAAAGCAGATTACCTTTTCCGAAACAAAAATTACAGGCAATAAAAATGTTTCAGTAAAGTTAGAGTTACCCAATAGCAGAAACGATTTTTATAAAGATATTGTGGTGCTTGCCTTTCCGGTTAACGATGCCCGAAAAACGAATGATCTTATTGCTGATTTGGATTTAAAACTGGGTTACCATGAACTGGGGGGTTCTGCTCCGGATACCCGGTTTTTACTGACGAACACACCCCGCAGTAACACAAGGTCGCAGGTTGGAACCAGTTATATTGTAAAAAAGGAAGATATCCTGAATCTGACTTCCCGGATGGATGCCGAAGGTCGCCTGGACTGGCAGGCTCCTGAGGGGCAGTGGAGCATTTTAAGAATCGGATATACCTGTACCGACTCCCATGTCTCTACTTCCAGTGGCGACTGGCAGGGAAGTGTACTGGATTACATGAGCAAAGAGGCATTCGATTTTTACTGGAACGATGTGGTGGAACCCATTTTTGAAGCAGCCGGTGATCATGTGGGAACAACGCTAAAATACATGGAGACCGATAGCTGGGAGTGTGGCGGAATGAACTGGACCGATAATTTTGCTGAAGAATTTATGCAATACCGGGGGTATGATTTGATGAATTATTTGCCTGTTGTGGCCGGTTATGTCATTGAAGACATTGAAACTTCCAACGCTTTTCTGGCCGATTTCCGAAAAACACTAGGAGATTTGGTTGCATTCAACCACTACGCCGTATTCCAGGATTATGCCCATAAATACAATATGGGTATTCAACCTGAGTCTGCCGGTCCGCATGCCGGCCCGATGGATGGAATAAAAAACTATGGCTTTAACGATATTGTAATGAGTGAGTTCTGGTCGCCGTCTCCACATCGTCCGAACCCGGAAAACAGGTTTTTCTTAAAGCAGGCGTCGTCTGCGGCACATATTTACGGCAAAAAGATTGTTGGTGCAGAGTCGTTTACCACAATTGGTCCCCACTGGAACGACGAGTTGTGGCACGACCAGAAATCCGCATTCGACCACGAAATTTGTGCAGGACTGAACCGGATGTATTTTCACACGTTCACCTGCTCGCCTCCTGAAATGGGATTACCCGGGCAGGAATATTTTACGGGAACCCATGTAAATCCTCAGGTTACATGGTGGGAGCAGTCGGGAGCATTCATCGACTATATGCACCGCACACAATCTGTTGTTCAGGAAGGTAAATTTGTGGCCGATGTGCTTTATTATTACGGCGACCACGTGCCGAATGTATTTCCTTATAAACATTCAGACCCGGCCGGTGTGATGCCCGATTTTGATTACGATGTGACTGATGAAACCATTTTTCTGCAGTTAAAAGTGGAGGACGGAAAAATTACCGTTCCCGGCGGGGTGAAATATCGCATCCTGGTTTTACCCGACCATAAAGTATTGTCGCTTGCCGTGCTGAAAAAGACGGAAGAATTATTGCAGCAGGGTGCAACGGTTTTAGGTGACAAGCCGATAGGAATGGTTAGTTTAGTGGGTGGAGCTGAAGCACAACAACAATTTCAGGAACTGGCTGATAAAATCTGGGGTGAGACACCATCAGGGAAAGATGAAAAACCATATGGAAACGGAACAGTTGCCTGGGGAATGACGGCGCGAGATTATATCCTTTCAAAAGGGATACCGGCTGATTTCGATATTTTGGAAAACGACAGTAAAACCGATTTCGATTACATTCACTATACCATTGGTGAGAGCGATGTCTATTTTGTGACCAACCAAACCACTGAACGGCAAAAAGTAAACGCCCGGTTCCGGGTCGCTGGGAAACAACCCGAATTGTGGGATGCCCTGACAGGGGAAATTCGTGAAGCCAAAGCTTTTTCCCAACAAGATGGCTTGACAACTGTTCCGCTGACATTGGAACCCTACGGCGCGGTTATGGTAGTGTTCAACAATTCAATTTCTGCAAATGTGCAAGGCCCGGCGCAACGAAATTATCCCGATTTTGAAACACTGGAAGAAATTACCGGAGAATGGACGGTCAGCTTCGATCCCGTATGGGGCGGTCCCGGTTCGGTTACATTTCCTGAGTTGACAGACTGGACACAGCATCCCGATGACGGAATTAAATACTACTCCGGCCCCGCAGTTTACACCAAAACTGTTCAAATCGGTTTTGAACCTCAAAAAAACAAACAATACTTTTTAATTTTGGGAAGCGTAAAGGATGTTGGGATTGCGGAAGTAAAAATAAACGAAAAAAACAAGGGGGTTGTCTGGACTTCGCCATTCAGGGTCGAAATAACCGAAGAATTGCAAAAAGGAGAAAATAAGCTGGAAATAAAGGTTGTAAACTCCTGGTACAACCGGGTAGGCGGTGACCAGATGTTCCCGGATAAAAAACAGTTTACATCGACCAACATCGATTTAAAACATGATTTTCGGGGTAGGCCAATCGATGAGATTCGGCTGGAACCATCGGGTTTGCTGGGACCGGTTACTATTCAGGAAGCAAAAAATTAAAAGAGGTAAGAATTATAAACAACCAAAATGACAAAAGTCGGATTGTTCGGAATAGGCCTCGACACATACTGGGGCCAGTTTGGGGGCTTACTGGAAAACCTGGAAAAGTACCAGCGCCAGATAAAAGAAAAGATTGAAAGTTTTAACGTTACGGTAGTCGATGCCGGAATGGTCGACAACCCACAAAAGGCAAGGGAAGCGGCAGATTTGCTGAAGGCGGAAGATGTAGAGGTGGTATTTCTGTACATTTCCACTTATGCCCTGTCGTCCACGGTTTTACCCGTGGCGCAAAAAGTAAAGGCGCCCTTCGTTTTGCTGAATATGCAGCCTGTTCCGCAACTCGATTACGAAAAATTTAACGCACTGAACGACCGCGGAAAAATGACCGGCGTTTGGCTGGAACACTGCCAGGCCTGCTCGGTTCCGGAAATTGCCGGGGTATTTAACCGGGCAGGAGTCCGGTACGATATTGTAACCGGTTTTATCGTCTCCGAGAAAACCTGGTGTGAAATCGAAGAATGGGTCGAAGCTGCGCGGGTAGCCGTGGCCATGCGAAACAACCGGCTCGGCGTGCTTGGCCGTTATTATGGCGGAATGCTTGATGTGTACACCGACCTTACCAAACAAAGTGCAACATTTGGTACACACATGGAAATGCTCGAAATGTGCGAACTCAAAAAATACAGGGATGAAGTTTCCGAAGTTGAAGTTGAGGGCAAAATTGAAGAGTTTAATACGGCTTTTGAAGTATCCCCGGAGTGCGAACCTGCTGAAATTGAACGTGCAGCACGTACCTCTTTGGCGCTCGATAAGCTTGTGAAAAACCATAATCTGGGCGCAATGGCCTATTATTACGAGGGAGAACCCGGAAATGAGTATGAAAACATTGTCACCTCAGTTATTGCAGGAAATACGTTGCTTACAGGAAAGAACATTCCGGTGGCCGGCGAGTGCGAGGTGAAGAATGCACAAGCTATGAAAATTATGGCAGAATTCGGTGCCGGAGGTTCTTTTTCGGAATTCTACCTGATGGACTTTATCGATGATGTGGTTTACCTGGGACACGACGGGCCGGCTCATTTTGCCATAGCCGAAGGCCGGGTGAAGCTGGTTCCGCTGCCGGTTTACCACGGAAAACCCGGCAAAGGGCTTTCCATCCAGATGACGGTAAAACACGGTCCGGTTACGCTGCTTTCAGTGGTTGAAGGCAAAAACGATGTTTTTCTGTTGGTTGCCGAAGGTGAATCAGTGCCAGGCCCTGTTCTTGAAATTGGAAATACCAACAGTCGCTATAAATTTTCAATCAGTGCTAAAGAATTTATGAACCGGTGGTCGGAACAGGGTCCGGCACACCACTGTGCCATCGGTGTAGGGCATGTAGCAGAAAAGATAAAAAAACTAGGTAGATTGATGAATTTAAGAGTGGTAACATGCTAAATGTATTTTAGGAAAGAATCTGCAGGAATAAAAAATTGAATAGTTTTGTAAAATCAGTAAATACAGTAAAATATTTACGCCTGGCAAAACAAAAGTTCAATCTGTCAGGCCATTTAAACCTTCTGCAAACCGCTTGTTATGTATTGTGAGAACAAAAAATCCGGTTGTGGAGGGTCAATTCCCGTTGTGAACATCAGAAATTGCGTTGTGGAGGCTCATTTTTTCGCTGTGGCCTTGAGAAATTGCTCAGGGGCCACTCAATTCCCGCTGTGGCCCGTGAGAAATCGCTCAGGGGCCGCCCAAATTCCGTTGTGGACAAGCGAAATCGCGCAGGGGCGGGTCATTTTTCGTTGTGAGCATGAAATTTCCCGTTGTGGAGGGTCAAATCGAATTGTGGGCAACAAAAATCGTGTTGGGGCGGGTCAAAAGTCGCTGGGGCGGGTGAAAAGCCCCCGTGGAGGGTCAAATCCCACAGGGGCGCTTAAAGTCAGTAATTTACAAATTACTGCCCAGGGCTGTCCAAACAATTAAACTATTTGACATACTACGTTCAATTTATAAGCTGTGACCCCACCCAACCTCCCGCCAGTTGGCGGGGAGGAGACAGTCCCCCTTCGGAGGATTTAGGGTTTTTTTAAGCAACAGCTTTCATTTTATAAGTTGTTGATATCTATTTAGACTATTTGGACAGCCTCATTTTTAAAACATACAGGGTAAACGCTCTGTAATGTTTTTCCTCTGGTTCCCCTCCTTCGGAGGGGCTAGGGGAGGCTTTTAAATTGCTAAGCAAAATACCTTTTCAGTTTGTTTTCGTCTTTCCAGAACACATACTGGCCATATTCGCGAATAATCCGGGCCTTTTCGGCCAGCAGGGTGTAAGCCTTGTCGCGCAATACTTTAGATTCGTTGCCTTCGCCGGCGGCGCCGTTTGAGACAGCCAGCAATTCCGACATACTGTGCGAAAGGGCACGTGCCTGTGAAAGTTTTTCCATATCGAAGTGGATAGCTGCCAGCGGTTCCTGTGGGTTTGATACTGGGATTTGCACTGCTTTTCAGGGAAGACGGAAATCTCCGAAAATCAACGATATCAGCGGGGAAGTAAAAGAATTCTCCCGCTGATTATGCGGATAAACACAGAATATAGAATTGACTTCTCATTATAGCAATGAAATTCATTATTTTTAACCCCACTATGAGAACAATATTCGTATTTCTTTCAATTTTTACAACCTCCATGATTTGTTTTTCGCAATCAAACCATTCTGTCTTCCTCGAAGCCGAAAGCTTTGAAAACAAAGGCGGCTGGGTGGTCGATCAGCAGTTTATGGATTTGATGGGTTCCTCCTATCTTTTAGCACACGGAATGGGCGTTCCGGTTGCCGATGCGGAAACAACTGTTGAGTTCCCTTCAACCGGGGAATACATTGTGTTTGTAAGAACATTCAATTGGACTTCGCCGTGGTATGACGGAGAGGGTCCGGGAAAATTTCAGGTACTGGTAAACGGGGAAAAAACGGGTGCGGTTTTGGGCGCTTCCGGTTCGGAGTGGTTTTGGCAGAATGCCGGGAAAGTCAATATTCTGAGCAAAAATGCAACGATTACTCTAAAGGATCTTACCGGCTTTAATGGTCGGGTAGATGCGATTTATTTTACGAAAGGAAACATGCCCCCACCGAATGAGATTGCTGTTCTGGAGAAATTCAGAAAGAAACAACTTGGCATTCCAAAAAAACCAAAAGAAACCAGCGAATTCGATCTGGTAGTGATTGGTGGCGGAGTGGCCGGAACAGCAGCCGCTATTTCAGCAGCCCGGCTCGGCTTGCAGGTTGCACTCATCCAGGACCGTCCGGTGCTGGGCGGCAACAACAGTTCCGAAGTGCGGGTTCATCTTGGAGGCCGAATCAATGTAGAACCGTTCCCTGCGCTGGGTAATGTCATAAAAGAAATCGGACCATCGCGCGGCGGAAATGCACAACCAGCGGAATATTACGAGGATGAGAAAAAAATGGAGATGGTACTGGCCGAAGAAAACATTTCGCTGTTTACCAGTTACCGGGCGTTTGATGTAAAAACAAAAGGTTCGCGAATTACCGAAGTGCATGCCCGACACATCGAAACTTCGGAAGAACTGTCATTTACGGCACCACTGTTTGCCGACTGCACCGGAGACGGCACCATCGGTTTTCTGGCCGGTGCCGATTATGCCATGGGACGCGAGGGGCGAGATGAATTTGGCGAACCCACCGCACCCGAAGTGGCCGATAAAATGACCATGGGCTCTTCAGTTCAGTGGTATTCGGTGGAGGAAAACCAACCGGTCAGTTTCCCAAAATTTCAGTATGGGGTAGAATTCAATGAAAAGAATACAGAAAAAGTAACTATGGGTGAATGGACCTGGGAAACGGGGATGAACTTCGACCAGATTACCGAATTTGAACGCATCCGCGATTACGGATTACTGGTGGTTTATTCCAACTGGTCTTCCCTTAAAAATAATTTAGCAAAGGAAGAATATGCCAACCGCAGACTGGATTGGGTGGCTTACATTGCCGGAAAACGTGAATCACGCCGGTTGCTTGGTGATTTTATTCTTAAAGAACAGGACATTACAGATTATGTAGTGTATCCTGATGCATCGGCACCAACCACATGGACCATCGACCTGCACTACCCCGACCCGAAGAACACAGAACATTTTCCGGATATGGAGTTTAAATCCATTGCTGTTCATAAAAGAATTCATCCTTACCCCATACCTTACCGCTGTTTTTATTCCCGGAATGTGGACAACCTGTTTATGGCCGGAAGAAACATTAGTGTGACTCATGTGGCTCTGGGAACTGTTCGGGTGATGCGTACCACCGGAATTATGGGAGAAGTAGTGGGAATGGCTGCTTCGGTTGCGGCAAAACACAACACCAATCCGCGCGGAGTTTACCAAAACCATTTGGATGAACTAAAAGCTCTTATGGAAAAAGGCGTGGGCAAATACGATGCAGAAAATATGCAGAAATATAATGAAGGTTCCACTTTGGGACCTAAGTAAAAATAGATTCTGTTTTGACCAAACCTTCAAGGTTTTTATAACCTTGAAGGTTTAGTACAACATATTTATGAATATTGAACAGCTGGAACTGAAATAAGAATCTCCCGAAGATGACGCTCATATACGGAGAAAGAAGAGATGGACATGATATAGATTTTAATTTTTATCTGCGTAAATCTGTGTAATCTGCGGGAAATAAAAAAGCTCTTGAAGAATAAATAGATGAAGTAGGAAAATAATAATAAAATGAAGTATCTATCATTCTTATTTACAGGCCTTCTAATATTTTTTACCGGGAGAGAAGTCAAAGCTCAAAAGAGTTCTTCCAACCCCAATTTCATACTTATTGTTGCCGACGATTTGGGTTTTGCCGATTTAAGCCTGAACGGGAGCAAACAAATTTCCACGCCCAACATCGACAGGCTGGCACAGGAAGGAGTGAATTTCACCCAGGGGTACGTTTCAGCGCCTGTTTGCGGACCGTCGAGGGCAGGTTTAATGACGGGAAAAAACCAGGTCAAGTTTGGGTTCGACAACAACCTGGCTGCAAATCAGCCGGGTTTTGACCCGGAATTTTTGGGTCTCTCCGTTGCGGAAAAAACCATTGCCGACCGGCTGAAACCACTGGGTTATGTTTCAGGTCTCATTGGCAAATGGCATTTGGGTTATGAACCTCACTTTCATCCGTTGCAACGGGGATTCGATGAATTCTGGGGTTATCAGGGCGGCGGGCACGATTATTTCACTTCCAAACCTGACGGGACAGGCTATTTGTCGCCCATCGAATGCAATTACAAAACGCCGCAACCCATCACCTACATTACCGACGACAAAGGCGATGAATGTGTGGATTTTATCCGAAGGCACAAAGAACAGCCATTTTTTCTGTTCGCTTCATTCAACGCCCCGCATGCACCCATGCAGGCAACCGAAGCCGATTTGAAGCTGTTCAGTCATATTCAGGATGAAAACCGGCGAACCTACTGTGCCATGGTGCACAGGCTCGATGTAAATGCAGGCCGCATTCTGGAAACGCTGAAAAATGAAGGACTGGAGGAAAACACCCTTGTGGTTTTTATCAGCGACAACGGCGGTCCCTGCGACCAAAATGCATCTGTAAACGCACCCCTAAACGGGCAAAAGGGGATATTAATAACCAAAATTAAAATTTTAACATGAAGGCAAGTTTATTTTTTCTATTGCTTATAATCCTTGAAACCGCTGGTAAAAACGCAGCTCAAACCATAAAACCCGGTGAACTCTGGCCCGATAATAACGGTGTCCACATCAATGCGCACGGTGGTGGCGTGCTGTTTCATGAAGGCATATATTACTGGTTTGGCGAGCACAAAATTGAAGGGAAAAAGGGAAATCAGGCATGGGTTGGCGTGCATTGCTACTCCTCAAAAAACCTAACCGACTGGAAAGACGAAGGAATTGCATTGTCGGTAAGCAAAGACCCTGAAAGCCCAATCGTAGAGGGTTGCATTATTGAGCGCCCGAAAGTTATTTACAACGCAGCTACCCAAAAATTTGTGATGTGGTTTCACCTGGAGCTGAAGGGCCAGGGCTACAAAGCGGCAAAAACCGGTTTGGCTGTGGCCGACAACGTCACCGGTCCTTATACTTTTGTAAAAGCTGAAAATCCAAATGCCGGAAAGTGGCCGGTGAATTATCCCGAAGAACTGAAGGCGAAATCATTCCCTGCCAATCTGAAATCGTGGTCAGATGAATGGATTCAGGCCGTTAGAGATGGAATGTTAATGCAACGTGATTTTGAAAAAGGACAGATGGCCCGCGACATGACCCTTTATGTTGACGACGACGGGAAAGCCTACCATATTCATTCCTCGGAAGAAAACCTTACCCTGAACATTGCCGAATTAACCGACGATTATCAGAACTTTTCAGGGAAATACATCCGGGTGCTTCCCACCGGCCATAATGAAGCGCCATCCATTTTTAAACACAACGGGAAATATTACATGATAACATCCGGATGCACAGGTTGGGCGCCCAATGCAGCCCGTTTACTGGTTGCTGATTCGGTTTTGGGGAATTGGGAATATGTCAAAAATCCGTGCGTTGGAGAAGATGCGGACCTTACTTTTCATTCGCAGAGCACCTTTGTTTTGCCAGTTCAGGGCAAAAAGGACGCCTTTATTTTTATGGCCGACCGCTGGAATCCTGAAAATGCCATAGACGGACGTTACGTATGGCTACCTGTTCAGTTCGACGAGAACGGATTGCCGTTTCTGCAATGGTTGGATGAATGGGACCTGAGTATTTTTAAATGAAGCAGAAATTAATCAATTAAAGCATTAAAAAAACCAAACAATATGAAACTTTCGCTATTAACCATTATTGCAATTCTTCTTTTATCTGCAACCTCCTGCACAAAAAAAACCGAATTTTCTGCCAACTTCGACAATACCCACGATCGTGTGTGGGTGGGTAAAGATTTCTGGTCCATTCCGCTGGAAGACTGGAAGGTGGAAAACGGTCAGCTTCACTGCGTGGGGTCTGTCCCCGATTCGAGGGTAAACCTTCTTACTCATGTTTTGTCTCCCGGAGAGGGTAAATTTCAGGCTTCTGCTAAAATAATGCTGGCTGAAAATGGCGAAATTCCCGGTTCTGCCGGATTTTTTATTGGCTTGCACGATAAGGAAGATCCCGACGTAAAAGCCGCCTGCTATTATGGAGAAGGCATTAAAGCCGGAGTCAGCTTAAATGGCTATGCCTTTTTAAAAGATGAGAAAATCGAGCTCCCGGAGAATTTTGTTTGGAGCGAATTCACGATTTCCATTAAAGGTTCAAATACCAAATTAACCATGAATTTGGTTGATTTTAATGGTTTCAAAACAGAACTTTCATGCCCGGTTGACGGAATTGAGGGGTTGATTGCTGTGGCTAACAACATGCGGTTAGGCGGGAATGAAAATCCGGGAAACGCCCGTTTTGTTTTTGACGACATAAAACTGTCAGGCTCAAAAGTGATTGAAAAACCAAAAAATGCGTTTGGCCCTGTGCTCTGGACCATGCACACCCTAAGCAAAAACACGGTCAAAATGATGGCTATGTTACCGCCCATCAGTGAAAACGACAACCAGGATGTGAGCCTGCAACTCAAGGAAAACGGAGCATGGAAAACCGTTGCTACCAAAACCATCGAACCCGATTCACGCACTACCGTATTCAAACTGGAAAATTGGGACACAACCCAGGATACGGAATACCGGGTGGAATACATTGAAAAAGGAAAAGACGGAACAGAAACACCGGAATATTATGCCGGAACCATCCGGAAAGATCCGGTGGACCGGCCGCTGAGATTTGGCGGCCTCACCTGTCAGTTCACTTCAGGGTATCCTTACACTCCGCTGGTTGAAAACCTGACCAAACTGGAACCGGACATCCTCTATTTCTCGGGCGACCAGGTGTATGAACCCAACGGAGGATACCAGATTAGGCGGGAACCGGTTGACGTTTCCATTTTAAGTTACCTCGGAAAATACTATATGTTTGGCTGGGCTTTCGGCGATTTAATGCGCGATGTGCCCACCATCTGCACACCCGACGATCATGACGTATTCCACGGAAACCTTTGGGGAGAGGCCGGAGAAAAGATGCCCGAAGGAAGGGGTACCAGTGACAGTCCGGGATTTCGCCAGTCGGTTGAAATGGTAAATGTGGTAAATCAAACCCAGTGCGGACAATTGCCTGATCCGTATGACCCCACCCCCGCAAAGCGCGGCATGAGCGTGTGGTACACCGACCTCACTTACGGACGTGTGAGTTTTGCCATCATCAGCGACCGGATTTTTAAAACCGCACCCGAAGCTGTATCCGACTGGGAAGGCCGGCACGATCACATGCAGGAACCGCATGATGATTTATCATTTCTCGACAAACCCGGAGTGGAAATGATTGGTGAACGGCAAACCAAATTTTTGAACGAATGGATAACGGACTGGGAAGGCGCCGATATGAAAGTGCTGCTTTCGCAAACTGTTTTTGCCAATGTGGCCACCCATCACGGCAGTTTAGACAATTACCTCTATGGCGACCTCGATTCCGGGGGCTGGCCAAAATCAGGCCGAGATAAAATCATTCGCCTGATGCGGAAAGGAGCTGTATTTCAGATAAACGGCGATCAGCACCTTACCTCACTGGTGCAATACGGACTTGACGATTACCGCGATGCTGGATACAGTTTTTGTACTCCGGCCATCTGTAATTTTTACATGCGCTGGTTTCTCCCCGATGAATTGGGTATTCCGGTTATTGACCGGCCCGAACACGGATATCCGAACACTGGAAAATACGAAGATTCATTTGGAAACAAAAACTATGTGTATGCTGTGGGCAATCCCGGCAAAATAACGGTTGACAGGGAAAGCCGTTACAATAATGCACAAATCAGGGTTTCCGGATTTGGTTTTGTTACCTTCGACCAAAAAGAACGAACTATCGACATCGATTCCTGGCGGTTTTTTGCTGATGTGGAAAATCCCAACCCGGTGCGTGACCAGTTACCGGGGTGGCCGAAACAAATTTCGCAATTCGATAATTTAGGGCTTGGTGCTGAAAACGTTCTGCCCGAAATTTCGGTGAACCAGCCCAACCAGGTGATGCAGATATGGGATGAAAAAACCGGCGAACTGGCAAAAATGTATCGCATCAAAGGCAACACCGTTCAGCCAAAACTTTTTGAAAGCGGAACGTTTACGGTTATAATTGGTGAAAACAAAAAAAGAGAAGCAATAATCGGTCTGAAATCCCAAAAAGAAAAGAATCCGGAAAAAGTTTTGGTGGAACTTTAACGGGTGCGGTGGTTTCCGAACCGCCGATTATTTTTAGGATTTTATCCAAATCTATAATTGAATTAAAAATATTTATCTGCGAAAATCAGCGAGTTCTGCGGGAAAAGAAAAAAGAAGGCTCCCGCAGATTGCGCAGATTCACGCAGAAAAACAATACTAAAATGAACAAAAAAAATCTTCTTTTCAGCCTGATAGCCATTCCATCATTGTTTTTGCAATGCAAACAAAAACAAGAACTTCCCAAACCCAACATCCTGTGGGTGACCATTGAAGATACTTCGCCACAGTTTATCGGGTGTTATGGCGATGAAAATGCACGCACACCGGTCATCGACAAACTGGCAGTAGAAGGTGTCCGGTTTACCAATGCCTTTTCAACCGGAACGGTTTGTTCTCCAAGCCGCACTGCTATCATAACCGGCGTGAAAACTTACAAGGCCGGAACAGGAAACCACCGCAGCAAATATCCTGTTCCTGAGTTCGTCAAAGGATTTCCGTATTACCTTCAGCAGCAGGGATATTACACCACAAATAATGTAAAAACCGATTACAATGTTGCCCGAGAAAAAGCATTTATTACCGAAGCCTGGAACGAAAGTTCGAACAAAGCCGGCTGGTGGAACCGCAAACCGGGTCAACCGTTTTTCGCCGTGTTCAACTACAACGAATCGCACCAGTCGCGCACCATGACGGAAACCTATGACTGGTACCTGAAAAATGTGCTCGAACACCTTTCACCTGAAGAACGGATTGGTGAAAACGAATTTGAAATGCCGCCCTTTTACCGCGACAGTCCCGAAATGCGAAAACAGTTTGCGCGGGTGTATAATTCCATAAAACTTACCGACAACCGGATAGCCGAGTTGCTGGCGCGGTTGGAAGCAGACAACCTGAAAGACAGCACCATCATCTTTTTTTATGCCGACCATGGAGAAGGAATGCCACGCGGAAAAACCAATGGAATCAACTACGGTTACCGCGTTCCGTTTATCATTTGGTTTCCCGAAATGTACAAACACCTGTCGCCCTGGGGAACAGGAGGTGTGGTAACCGACGAACTGATTGATTTTACCGACCTGGCCCCCACCCTCATTAGCATGGCCGGAGGTGAAATACCGGAACATCAGGGAGGGAGGCCGTTTATGGGTGAAAAACGTTCAGAACCGGTGGATCACCTCAATCTCTCCTCCGACCGATCAGATAACGGAATCGATATGGTGCGCACCGTTACCGACGGAAGGTTTGTTTACAGTCGCAATTACATGCCTTACATTTACGAAGCCCGTTACATCCGGTACATGGAAATCGGAGAAATCAAACAGCAAATGCGAAAAGACCTGGCCGAAAACAAACTCAATCCGTTGCAGAAAAGCCTGTTTGAACCACGACCTGCCGAATTCCTTTTTGATATTGAAAACGATTTGTGGGAAACGAAAAACCTGGTTGGCAACCCGAAGTTCAAGCCGGTTTTGGAAAAAATGCGGAATCTTTTAAAAGAGGAAGTACTTCAATCTCGCGATGTAATGTTTTTGCCCGAGTATGAAATCGGCCTGCTTACGGATACCACCACGGCTTACGAATTTCGATCCGACAATAAAAAATATCCGTTGGAAGAAATCTACAAAACTGCTTCGCTGGCCGGTTTTCGGGGAAACGAGGTTGCTGAACCACAAATTGATTTACTTTCAGACGATAATCCGGTAATTCGTTACTGGGCCATTTTGGGTTTGCGCAGCCAAAATCCTGAAACCTTAAAACCATTTTCAGAAAATATATTGAAGGCGATGGATGATGAATATCCGCCGGTGGCAGTCCTTGCCTCGGCCATTGCTTACGGGATGTTCAACGACAAAACAGCCCAGGAAAACCTGAAAAAATTCTGTGCCCACGAAAACCTCGATATTTCGCTAATGGCTGTTTATTCCCTGCTATATATTGATCCGGCCCAAAGAGAACCTTTTGTTGAAACTATTTGGGAGGTAAGGGAAATGGACGACCGGGATTACAATGTGCGGGCGGCGTGTATGGATTTCCTGGGAAGTTTGGGACTGGTACCAAACAACCCGGAATTCAGAGAATAAAATTACGCCTGTTTTGCAAACTGCACTTCGGCGCTGATTTTTACTTCGTCGCCTACCAGTACACCACCGGCTTCGAGGGCTGCATTCCAGTTCAGACCCCATTCCTTGCGATTGATTTTTCCTTCCAGCGAAAATCCCGCTTTGTCATTACCCCAGGGGTCTTTCATAATTCCACCAAATTCAACATCGAGGGTAACTTCTTTGGCAATGCCTTTTATGGTCAGCAGACCCGTCAGTTTGTATTCATCATCGTCCACTTTTTTAAGTTTTGTGGATTTGAAAGTAAGTTCCTTGTGATTTTCCACATCGAAAAAATCGGCGCTTTTCAGGTGGTTGTCACGATCGTCGTTATTGGTAAAAACCGAAGCTGCTTCAATGGTCAAACTTACTTCGGCAGAACTGAAATCGTTCCCTTCTGAAACCGCTTCTGCCGAAAATTTCCTGAACTCACCCTTCACATTCGTAATCATCAGGTGTTTTACTTTAAATAGAATCTCACTGTGTGCCGGGTCCAAAACCCATTTTGTTTTTTCTTTTGTTTCCATTTTCATGTTGATTAATAAATATCCTGATCTATTAAACAGTTTTCCCGGAACATGGTTCACCCCCGTTTCTTTTTGAATCATTCCCGATGTACCTTTTTGTTTCAGGATAGTTTGTAAATTGCCGACCAGCAACAGCCAGAGTATGTGCTGGAAAGGTATTTCAACCATTAATTCGGAGAAAAATGAAAAAGAAACCTGTAACGACACAGGAATTTGATAAACTTTTTGAAGAAGGAAAGGATATCACAGAATTTTAGGATTTAAAAACTGCCAGACGGGAAGAACTTGAAACCAGACGTGTATGCGTGGATTTTCCCAAATGGATGATTCAAAAGCTGGATCAGCAGGCGATGAAATTAGGTGTTACAAGGCAATCCCTAATTAAATTTTGGATTTCTGAGAAATTGAAAACGGTATAATTTTTTTCAATAAACTGGATACAAAAACTGAAGGATAAATCTTCTCTTTTCACTTGTTTTTCAATGGTTTATTGCCTTTCAATAATTTTTTATCCTCAGACTTAAGCCGTCGTTCAACCTTTTTAATGTCTTCTTCTGCTGGTAGTTCTTCCGGCCTGATTCCCCTATCCAACAGCAATTTTCTTACCCCTTTATTGTTTTTAATGTGTTCACCGGTAATTTTATTCTCTCCTTTCATATTGTCCTTCTGTACATTGAAATTTGTAATTTCATCAGCAAAATCTTTGGCTTTAATGGTAATGGTTGGCAAAAAATCAGCCAGGGGTCGGTTTTTGGGTACCGACAATTTATATTTCATTGAATTTGTAGAATACCCACCAAACAGCGCGTTATCTCCTTTGCTTCGAATCCGGGCAAATCCTTTGCTGTCAACGCCACGTTCATACAAAATTCCGGATAATTCCTTTTCGGTTTCAGATAGTTTTTTCCTGGCGCGAACCCGTTCAATTTCATTTATTCTTTTTTCGAGCAGCTCCTGTTTGCGTGTTTGCAGGGCAAAATAACTCATTGCAAAAGCAATCTGTTCCTTTCGCGGATCGCCATTCTGGGCAATTAAATAAAAAGCGTAGCGCGTAAGCATAATATCGTCAATCACCTTTTTGCCGCCTTTCGGCATTTCAATTTCCTTTTTCACACCCAGAAAATGATCATCTTTATTTTGCCCTGAATTGATAGAGGCAATAACAGCTTTTTCGATTACTTTGGCAAAATTTTCCCATTTGGAATATCCAAGTAGTTCCTGTAGTTCACGGGCTAACCAATACTCTATTTCATTTTCTTCATGCACATACTGTTCAAATGTCTTCTGTAATTCTGCAATAACTTCAATTTTCATATCATTGTGTTTCTGCGTTTTAATGTTTTCCTGACATCAGGAAAACATTAAAACGAGTTAAATATTTAGATTTAATTTTTCCATTACCAAATTAATAAATTCCATTACCTCTGCTTCACTTTATTTCATGACCTTTTCAACAATTGTTTTACACTCATTGTGTCGGATAATCCTGCCGGATTTTATTTTCTGAGAGAATTACCCGGAACAAACGGCTGGAACTGCCTGCCTGATAGAGTAAGTGGAAAAGATGAAAAACAGTGTCATCGGTATATTTTCTCTTTGTTACCGGATCATTTCGATAAGCCATGATTTGCGTAAAAGCAAATGATTCATCTGCTTCCAGACCATCCAATATTACACTTTCCTCTTTTTTGTCACAAGGATCGATAAACGGATTTGCTCCTTTTTTTAATAAATCCCGGACTTCCGTTTCATTGCGCCGGTAAACCGAGTTGATTAATTGAAGGTCAATTAAACGATATCCTTCTTTAAGGTACTCCTGCATTTCCTCTTCACTAATGTATTCATCTCCTTTAGTAAAAACATAAACCAGAGTGCTGTTTTGAGCATAATCGATATCGACATTTTGTGAAAATGGTTTTAAAAATTCAATACAATCCATCACACGCTGGTATTCTTCCCTGGGTTTAAACCAAGCGGCGTGTTCCAGTTTTTCCCGATGTTTAATGTCTTCCAGGGTATCTTTAAGCATGATGGCGCATTCGAGCGCCGTGGTGGAATACGTATCGTGAAACCCGGAAAATTCCATGCTAATGTTTCCGTTTCTTTCAGCAACCCATTTTTTTTACATTTTGGGCTGGTTAAAAAAAACAGTAAGAAATAGTTGATTATCTGAATGTTCCATTTTTGCGTTGGTTAAGTTGAAATGAACACAAATTTATGGATTAAATCGTACCTGCCATTTTTTATTGGATGAAATTCTTTGAAAAATCTGTTGTTGTATTCTTCACAGAATAAATATCTTTGCGCACTTACACCTAAATTGATTAAACTTTTTTCTGAAATGAGGATAATTGTTTTGTTTTTACTGGCCTTATTTTGTGTTTCGGCAGAGGCCAGCTCTATTGAAAAATCGAGAAAGGACACCATCATCGAGACGTTTAATAAGGATTTTGTATATCATGTAAAAAAAATGCAGGGTGAAATCAGTATTGATGGCGTTTTGGATGAACCCGACTGGCTGACTGCCCAAAAAGCGGCTCCGTTTTTCCTGGTTCTGCCGGTAGATACCGGTTACCCCACTCAGCAGTCGGAGGTGATGATGACTTACGACGACAAGGCGCTTTACATGGCCTTTGTATTTTACGATACCATTCCCGGGAAACGCATCATGGAATCGTTTCGCCGCGACTTCAGTTTTGGAAACAACGACAACTTTCTTTCTTTTTTCGATACTTTTCTCGACCAGACCAACGGCTTTTCATTCGGCATTTCAGCATCGGGCGCCAAATGGGACGGTACCATGAGCGACGGTTCGGCTGTTAACCTTGACTGGGACGCCAAATGGGAATCGAAAACCGAACATTACGACGACAAATGGATTGCCGAAATGCGTATTCCGTTTCGTTCAATCCGTTATCCTTCGGGCGGTCAGCGCTGGAATGTAAACTTCAGCCGGCTCGATTTAAAAACCAACGAAAAATCAAGCTGGGCGCCGGTTCCAAGGCAATTCCCCACAGCCTCGCTGGCCTATACCGGCGTTATGCGATTCGATGAGCCGTTGCCCAAATCGACTATGCAGTTCTCACTGATTCCTTATGTTTACGGAGGATTTGCCAACGACTACGAGGCAGGTACCGGAGCTGAATACCACAAAGATTTTGGATTCGATGCGAAAGTTGGAATTTCCTCTTCCATGAACCTCGATTTGACCTACAATCCTGATTTTGCACAGGTGGAAGTCGATCAGCAGGTAACCAACATCGACCGGTTCGAACTGTTTTTCCCCGAAAAACGGCAGTTCTTTCTCGAAAACAGCGACCTTTTTTCAGGATATGGATACAATACGGTAACACCGTTTTTTTCGCGCCGCATCGGGCTGGATGCGCCGGTACTGGCAGGTGCCCGGTTAAGCGGAAAAGTAGGTAACGACTGGCGTATCGGCTTCATGAACATGACAACCCAAAAAACCAGTGAACACCTGGCACGAAATTATACTGTGGCTTCGGTTCAGAAAAAAGTGTTTGCCCGTTCAAATATCGGGTTCATTTTGGTAAATAAAGAATACCTGAACCAGCCTGCCGATACAACGTTGTTTAACCGGGTGGCCGGTTTCGACTATAACCTGGCAAGCAGTAACAACTTCTGGAGCGGAAAGTTTTTTTACCACCGTTCGTTTCAACCCGAAAATCCGAAAAAGCAATATTCGCAGGGGGCTACCCTCGCCTACAACACCAAGAACATACAGGCACGATTGTCGCAAACTTCGGTTGGAGAAAATTACCTGGCCGAAACAGGATATGTAAGGCGTAAAGGGTACAACTTCTGGGGGCCGGAATTTACCTACCTTTTTGTTCCCAACAAACGGGTTGTAAGCCACGGATTCAACATTGAACTGGAAAATTATTTCAACAAGGAATACCATAAAATTGAACATGAAAATACCTTCAGCTACCAGTTCGAGTTTCAGAGCAGGGCCATGCTTATGGCAGGATTTAAAGATTATTTTGTGGAACTGGAAAATGATTTTGACCCTACCCAAATCAGTGAACACTACTTATCGGCTGGCGAAAAATACAATTTTGGGGGCGCTTTTATTGTTTACTCCTCCCCTTCGCAAAACTTGTTTAGATGGAATGCCGAAGCATCGAAGGGAACATTCTATAACGGTGAAATTCAATATATTACCGGACAATTAGGATACCGTTATCAGCCCTATATTAATTTTGCGCTTAACTTTAATTACACCGATCTTCATTTGCCGCAGCCATTTGAACGGACTCAGTTTTGGCTGCTGGGACCCAAACTCGATGTTACTTTTTCCGAAAATATTTTCTGGACCACTTTTGTGCAGTACAACGAGCAGATGGACAACATGAATATAAACATGCGGTTTCAATGGCGCTACCAGCCGGTTTCCGATTTTTTTGTGGTTTACACCGACAATTACATTCCCGGGAACTGGAACTCGCGGAACCGGGCGCTTGTACTGAAAGTCACATACTGGTTTAACTAAAGGAAAGTTTATTTTATCAAAATGTTAAACCGGATTTTTAAACCATAGCTACGCCGGTTTTATCATTTTTCACAATAATATTTCAATTATCTTTGCGCTTCTCAAAAACAAATTGTATTTTATTTGTTTTATTTGTAATATGTAATAAACTCATAGTCAAAATGAAAGTAACAGTTATTGGAGCCGGAAATGTTGGAGCAACCTGCGCACAGGTAGTCGCTGAAAAAAACATTGTAAAAGAAGTTGTTTTAGTTGATATTAAAGAAGGTATTGCGGAAGGCAAAGCCCTGGATTTATGGCAGACTGCCCCGGTGAATTATTACAATACACGTTTGGTTGGCTCAACCAACGATTATTCGAAAACTGCCGACTCGGAAGTTGTAGTTATTACTTCCGGCGTGCCGCGCAAACCCGGAATGAGTCGCGACGACCTCATTTCCATTAACGCCGGCATCGTTAAAAGCGTTACTGAAAATGTAGTGAAATACTCCCCGAAAGCAAAAATCATTATTGTCTCCAATCCGCTGGATGTAATGACTTATGCCGCTTATGTTACTGCCAAAAAACCAAAAAATGAAGTGATGGGAATGGCCGGAATTCTGGATACAGCCCGTTACCGGGCATTTCTTGCCGAAGCGCTCGATATTTCACCGCTCGATATTCAGGCTTTACTTATGGGTGGCCACGGCGACACCATGGTTCCGCTGCCGCGATACACGACTGTTTCCGGCATTCCGGTAACCGAACTCATTGACGAAGAAAAGCTGAATGCTATTGTTGACCGCACCAAAAAAGGCGGCGGCGAGCTGGTTAACCTGATGGGAACTTCGGCCTGGTACGCACCCGGAGCAGCAGCAGCACAAATGGTGGAAGCCATTGTGATGGACCAGAAACGCATCTTCCCCTGCTGCGTAAAACTGGAAGGCGAATACGGCCTGAACAACATGTTTGTGGGTTCGCCGGTAAAACTGGGTAAAAACGGCGTTGAAGAAGTTATTGAAGTTGCCTTAAACGACGATGAAAAACAACTGCTTCACGACTCGGCAAATGCTGTAAAGGGTATAATGGACGTGCTCGACGGAATGAACATTTTATAGATTTCCGAAAAGAAAAAATCAAAAAAAACTATACATTTTCAAACGGCTGTTTCTGCGGATTCAGCCGTTTTTTCTTTTACTTTGGCGAATGAAACGAGCCACGAGCAAAATAATCATTCAGTTGTCCCATTATTTGGCGAGTTCCATCGAATACGTATAAAAATATACACTGATAATGAGATGAAAATAAAAATTCCATTACAGATTGAGGAGCTGGAGGATGCCAATTACCACCTTGTTGTCCAATCGGTTTTTGAAGATAAAACCACCGGATACTGGGTGGTTGACACCGGCGCTTCCAGAACTGTTTTCGATAAAAACCTGGAAAACCAATATGTTGTTTCCAAAGAAGAACCCAACCAGCTGCACACGGCTGGCATTGGTGAAAAACCCATTGAAACCAACATTGCAACCCTAAATCCTTTTTCACTTGGCAAACTAAAGGTAAACACCCTGAAAGTTGCGCTTCTGGACTTGTCGCAAATAAATAATCTTTACTCTAAAGCCACCAGCCTGAGAATTTGCGGATTGCTGGGAGGCGACTTTTTCGTGCAACACCAGGCAGTAATCGATTACAAAAAAAAGGTTATGTTCCTGAAAAAACTATGGTAACCTGCTGTTTTTCAAAAGCATTTACCTGGCTCTTTGCATCTCGTCAACATATTTCAATCCATGATAGCAATGATCTGCCAAAACCCCTTGTTCTGTGTAAACATCGGTGTAAATAATTCCAATTTTATATTTGTAATTGCCTTTTTTAATGGCTTTCAGGTTTTCAACATTTAGTGTTTCAATCGATTCTTTAATGTTATCGCGGGCTGCCCGGGCGGCTTCCAAATCAATGGGGGAATCTTTTTCTTCCAGAGCAGACTGCAGTTCATCCATCAGTTGCTCAACCGACAGGAAAATCTGTTTCATGATGTCAACCATCTCATCGTCAAACGCGATTTTATTGTTGCTTGCCTGTTTTATAAATTGCGCCATCAGGTAACATGAATCACTGATGCTTTCAATCCGATTCACCAGTTTTATCATAGCACTACCCCTTTCAGTAGTCGATTTGCTCACATCGCTACGGATTATCTGGGTGAGAAAAGTAACTATTTCCTCATCCATGCGGTCGGCAATTTCTTCATATTTCTCAATACGGCCAAAATAAATAAAAACTCTTATTTGGCATATGTTTTTTTTCATTCTGTTCTGAATAGCGAAAACTAAAACCTTGTGAGAATCGGAAATTGCAGGGGATAGCAAAATTGAACCATGACAGCCTTTTCATCTACTGTTTAGCTGAACAGATATTGTTAAATTAAAAAAATGAAACAAAAGCATGAATGTCTTTCATTAAAAAAGGCTGTCCGGAAAAATCCGAACAACCTTTTTTTGTCACAAGAGGATACTCATGTTTTACTTTGGAACTGTTATTTCAATATTTTCTGTCAAATCAATTTTCTGCACCAACCCTTTGTTTATACCCAGCGATTTCATCATCTGGTCGTAATCGGTTACATCCAACGTACTTGAAATGGCGTAGTCGGCCGGAAGAACTACAATCCTGAAAACCTGGTCGTCGGATTCTGCAGGTAGCAACGTGCTTAAATCGAGGGTTCCTTCCAGAAATACCAATACATCGAGGAAAGTGAAATCGTAATTGTATTGCAACACTCCATCGTCTAAAACGACGGTTTGTGGAAGCAGTCTCCAAACATCCAGCAAATCACCATAATCGTCTTCCGCCTGTTCCCACAGAATATACACAAGCACGATATCGCTTTCGTAAACAGTGGTCGTTTGAGGAAATTCAAAATAGAGGCTGTAATCGTTTTCCGAAGTAAAATCGCCTTCAATTTCAAAAACTGCTCCTAAAAAAGATTCGCCGTCTTGTCCGTCTCTTCCATCGATTCCGTCTCTTCCCGGAGGGCCGGGCTCACCCTGGCAGGCGGCAAAAATAACCAGGACTGACAGAAACAGTAATTTAGTTATTGTTTTCATGGCTGAAATTTTTAATTTGAAACTATTTACTCTTAAATGAAACAACATTGGTGCCAACCTTAAAGTTTGAAAAAAAAATATGTAGCAACACAAGTTTTTATTTACTCGGGTGTCTAAAAAACATTCATCGGTTTTCAGACAGTTTTCTGAAAGAAAATCAATAAATTCGGAGAATAAAAAAAAGAGAGTGGCAAAATGAAAGGCACTTAAAGATATAAAACAATGAAAATTGCACCAGAAGTAAAAATCAGCGACAACGGGTTTGTTTTCAACCAGAAAACCGGCGACTCGTTTAGCCTGAACCCTTCGGGGCTTGAGCTGATAAGAATGATTGCGGAGGAAAAGGAACTTGATGAAATAAAGGAAGCTTTTTTAATAAAATACGATGTGGACGATTTGAGTTTCGAAAAGGATTTCTACGAATTCTGCACATTACTGAAGCATCATCAAATCACGGTTCACGGCAATCCGCTGGAATTTAATTAAAAACTATGGAAAAGAAACATATTACGCTGGCTGTTACCGGTTTAAACAATACCGACAATCCCGGCCCGGGAGTTCCGGTAATTCGTGGCGTAAAAGAGTCCGAAGAATTTGACGTGCGTGTAATCGGGTTGGTTTACGAAAACCTGGAACCGGGTATTTACATGGAAGGGTTGTGCGACCGTATTTTTCAAATTCCCTACCCTTCTTCGGGTTCCGACGACCTGATTGAACGTATTGAACACATCCACCAGCAGGAAAAAATCGACGTACTGGTTCCCAATTTCGATGCCGAGCTTTTTTCCTTTATGAAAAACGAAGAACGACTGCACAAATTAGGTATCCATACATTTTTGCCCACGCTGCAGCAATTTCAGGAACGTGAAAAACACCGGCTTCCCGAGTTTGGCAAAAAGTATGGCATAAAAGTGCCGGCCAGCATCAACCTGGGCAGTTTGGGGCAAATTACTGAAATGGAAGACAAATTTGATTACCCGGTAATGGTAAAAGGTCAGTTTTACGACGCCCACCTGGCTAACAACAAAGAGCAGGTGCGACAGGCTTTCCTGAAAATTTCATCGAAATGGGGGTTGCCGGTTATTGCACAGGAATTTGTTGCAGGAACCGAGGTGAACGTCGTGGCGCTGGGCGATGGCAAAGGCAACACCGTGGCAGCCGTGCCCATGCGAAAACAGTACATTACCGACAAAGGAAAAGCCTGGGGCGGCATAACCCTGGCCGATGAAAAAATGATGGAACTCACCCGGTCGCTTTTTCAGCAAACCAAATGGAAGGGCGGCATGGAGCTTGAACTGATAAAAACCAATGCAGGCGAATATTATCTCATCGAAATTAATCCGCGAATTCCCGCGTGGGTTTATCTGGCTGTAGGCGCCGGGCAAAACATTCCCGAAGCGCTGGTAAAACTGGCGCTTGGCATGGAAGTTCAGCCCATGCAGCATTACAAAATCGGGAAAATGTTTGTACGCTATTCCTACGACATGATTGTTGATTTGGAAAAATTTGCCGCCATTTCAATGAACAAAGAAATTTAAATAATGGAAAAAATCAAATACGAAAAGCCGGTTATAAGTAAAATAACCGCCGGAATGCCCAGCAAATTCGGGCTTCCTGCCAAACAAAAAGTGATTTCCGAAATCGATGGAATTCCGGTTTCAAAACTAATGGAAGATTACGGTTCGCCTGTGTTCGTTTTTTCTGAAAAAACCATCAGGAACACGATTTCCGAAGCGCGCCAGGCGTTTGAAACCCGCTATCCGAAAGTGCAGTTTGCCTGGTCGTACAAAACCAATTACCTGGATGCGGTTTGTAAAATCTTTCAGGATGAAGGCGCCTGGGCTGAGGTGGTTTCAGGGTTTGAATTTGAAAAAGCGCTGGCGCTGGGCGTGAATGGTTCCCAAATTCTGTTCAACGGTCCTGAAAAATCGGCTGAAAATTTAACCCTGGCCATCAACAATAACGCATGCATTCACATCGACCACTTCGATGAACTCTACCTGCTGATGGAAATTACCCGCAAGCTCGACAAAAAAGCGCGGGTCGCCATCCGCGTGAATATGGACACTGGTATTTATCCCATGTGGGACCGTTTTGGTTTTAACTACGAAAACGGCGAGGCGTGGAATGCCATCAACCGCATTATGCTGGCCGAAAAGCTGGAATTGATTGGCCTGCACACACACATCGGAACGTACATTATGGCAACGTCAGCTTACGGCATTGCAGCCTCAAAACTGGCTAACCTGATGATGGCTACCCACCGGAAATTTGACCACTGGATGAAATACATCGATTTGGGCGGCGGTTTTGCTTCAAAAAATACGCTGAAAGGCGCTTACATGCCGGGTTCAGAAACCTGTCCGTCGTTCGACGAATATGCCGAGGCCATTACCAACGCGCTCATTTCGTCGGAAATTCCGCACGAAAACCTGCCGGCGCTCTTTTTGGAGACAGGTCGCGCATTGATTGACGATGCAGGGTATTTGCTCACCACTGTGCTGGCCAACAAACGGTCATCTGTCGGACGGCGAAACATGGTGATTGATGCCGGTGTAAACCTGCTATTTACCTCGTTCTGGTACAATCTGGGCGTTTATCCCAGCAAACCGACTTCTGAATATGTGGAAGAAACAACCATTTACGGACCGCTGTGCATGAACATTGACGTGATTCGGGATGCCATCAATTTTCCGCATGTAAAAACCGGCGACCAGCTGGTTATTGAGCGCGTGGGAGCCTACAACGTAACCCAGTGGATGCAGTTTATCACCTACCGGCCCAACGTGGTGATGATTGATTTGGAGGGGAAGACCCATGTTATCAGAAAGAAAGAAGATTTGGAAACGTTAAAGGAAAAGGAGGTTAAATCAGAAAGTTAGTTAACGCTGCCAGGTGCTGCGCACGCTGACAGGTTAAAAATTGTTAGACTTGTCAGCGTCCGGCAGGACCTGACAACGTTGGTATAAAATGGAATTAATGAATAGAATCACAAACCCGGAGGGTTTACATGTTTATAGATAATGAACACATGGAAGACATACGACCCCTTGGGGTCGAACATAGAACTTGGTAGGCTTTTTCTATAAACATTTGATGCCGCTGGCATCAAAAGACTTTTTGTCAATGATTAGAGATTTATAATGGCGGAAAACCAAAATGTAATCAAAGGAAAGGAAATCCTTCATTCAATCCTCAACAGCTACTCGCAGGTGTTTTTTTCCACTTCGAAAACGCTGGCGGTATTTCTGGTGGCTATCAGTTTTTTTGATTACGGTGCCGGTATCGGTGGTTTGGTAGCGGTACTCATTGCCAACACACTGGCCTGGGCGTTGGGTTACAACGCGTATTATTTGCGTTCGGGACTCTACGGGTTTAACGCGCTGCTCGTTGGTTTGGGCGTGGGTTTGTTTTACCAACCTTCGGTTGAGGTTTATGTTTTAATTGCCATAACCGCGTTAACCTGCTTTTTTCTTACCGTTGTTTTTCAGGGCGTTTTGGGAAAATACGGCCTGCCGTTTTTAAGTGTTCCTTTTTTGCTTACCATCTGGTTGGTTGCACTTTCAGCCAATAATTTATCGGCGCTAAATCTTAGCGAACGAGGAATTTATACATACAACGAACTCTATTCTATTGGCGGGAATGTGTTTGTAAATTTCTATGATTTCCTCGAAAAGAGTATTCCGTCGTCGTTTATCCGAATTTACTTCCATTCGCTTGGCGCCATCTTTTTTCAAACGCATTTACTGGCCGGGATTATCATTTCCATAGGACTACTCATCTATTCGCGAATAACCTTTGTGCTTTCTGTTCTGGGCTATGCCGTGGCGTTTTTGTTTTACCTGTTTGTAGGCATCGAATTCGATTCGCTGGGCTATACATTTATCGGGTTCAACTATATTCTGACGGCCATTGCGTTGGGCGGGTACTATTTGGTGCCGGGACGGGTCAGTTTCGGCTGGATTATTTTACTGCTTCCGGCGGTGGTATTAATTACCACCAGTACCCAGCAGCTTTTTGTATTGTTCCGTATATCTCCCTATTCGTTGCCGTTCAACGTGATTGTTTTAACCTTTTTGTATGCGCTGAAACTGCGTGAGAAACGTCCGCGGTATTTGATAGAAACGCCGGTACAACTTGGGAAACCAGAAAAAAATCTGTACCTCTATTCGGGAAATATGAAGCGTTTTCCGGCGGCTTACCCGGTTTCGGCAGCTCTTCCGTTTTATGGCGAGTGGACGGTAAGTCAGGGGCACAACGGCGAACACACCCACAAAGGTGCCTGGCGTCATGCATTTGATTTCATCATCACCGGCCGCGAGGGGCAGCAGTATAAAAATTCGGGTGATTTTGCCGAAGATTATTTCTGTTTCGGAAAAGCTGTTTTGGCGCCTGCCGACGGCACCGTGGCCGAAGTGGTGAACAATGTTCCCGACAATGCTATCGGCGATGTAAATACGAAAGACAACTGGGGAAATACAGTCATTATCAAACACAACGATTATTTGTACTCCAAGCTCAGCCATCTAAAATTCCAGTCGGTAGAAGTAAAAACCGGAGATTCAGTGAAAAAAGGCCAGTTAATTGGCCGTTGCGGAAACTCGGGCCGCTCACCTTATCCGCACCTGCATTTTCAGTTTCAGGCCAATCCGTATGTAGGCTCAACCACTATCGACTATCCATTTGGTCATTATTTACTAAAGGAAGAATTCGGTTATTCACTGAAATCTTTCGATTTTCCTCAAAAAAACCAGGTTTTGGTCAATCCTTCCAAAAATGAAGTGCTGAACAACGCGTTGCATTTCATTCCCGGAAGGCGGATAAACGTTACGGTGGAAGTGGATTCGGAAAAGACCAAATGGAAAAAGCTGGCAGGCAAATATTCCTGGGTAGCCGAAACCGATGTGTACAACACCACCTTCCTCTGTTGCAAAAAACACAACGGACGGGCATATTTGTACAATCAGGGCGACATGCACTTTTTCACCAATTTCAACGGAAAAAAACATTCACCGCTGTTTTGGTTTTACGTTTCATTGTTTAAGGTTCCGGTAGGATTCCAGGCTGGCAGCAGAATTAATGATACACTACCGGTTCACCTGCTTTTTGGCGGCATTTTGAAATACCTGCAGGATTTTGTTGCTCCTTTGTTTCTCTTCCTGAAAGCAGAATACGAGCTTACGCTAAAAGAAGCCGGAGACATTCTCTCGTCGGATTCGGTAAAAATGGAAGCTGAAATCACCAAAAAAATTGCGGGCAGAAAGGTGAAAGCATGTACAAGTAAAATTGAAATTACTCAACAGGGGGATTTTGAAATTTTGATAGATTTAAATGAGGCTAAGCTAAAAATGATATGCAGAAACGAATTGGATTGATAGTGGTGTTTACCTTGTTTTTGCTGGCGGTTCAGGCGCAACAAAAATTGAATTATCCGGAAGTGGAGAAAGTTTCGTACGAACTTTATCTCCAGGGAAAATGGGCTGAATTGATTGATTATTCTAAGGAAGCGCGCCAACAAGACATCGACTTTTTCTATCTGCAGGCCCGCACTGGTATTGCATATTACAACCTGAAAAAATACCGTACAGCCAGCGAATGGTTTCTGAAAGCCTGGGAAAACGACCAGTCGTTTGAGTGGCTGCAGGAATACTTGTATTACAGTCTGCTTTGGGGCGGACGTGCGTCTGAGGCCTACAAATCCGCAGGCAGTTTTTCTCCCGCCATGCAGGATAAAATTGGTTTTTCGGCAAAGAAAATCACCAAAGTGGGATTTGAGGCTGGGTACAGTTTTAATCCCGATTTTGAAACGTTAACTACAGCAACTCATGGACAGCAAGCCGGCGTGGGCGAAGATTACGGCGAAGCTTACTACCTGAAAAATTACCATTTTGAATCGTTCGACCTTAGTCACCGAATAACGCCCGGAATCAGTCTGAACCACAACCTTACTTATGTTGGACTGAATCGGGAACAGCGGATTGACTGGGGAGATAAAAATATATTCCCGGCCAAAACCAATCAGTTCCAGTATTTTGTGAACCCCAACCTGATTCTGTGGAAAAAGCTTTATGTATCGCCTGCGCTGAGCCTGATTTGGGGCGATTTTTCGTACGCCAACGGCGGAATTAGCAGCAACAGGCGGTTTTTTGGAAACGCTGCTATTTATTACAGAGACCTTGTATTTTCAACTTCTGTCTGGTCGCATTTCGGAAATATTTCGCCAGGAATGGAATACAACTATGCCAACATTGGCAATTCAGGTTTCAGGCAATATTCAGCCTGGCTTTCGGTATATCCGTTTTCAAACCTCAATTTCTATTTTACTCCGCGAGCGTATTTCAAAAGCAGTGAAGAAAACGGTTTCGGATTCAACACCTTCGGCGTTTCAGGAGGAGCGCAGTTGGGACCGGTGCATTTTTACGGACAGTATCTGAGCGGTGAAATGGAAAATTTTATCGAATCGGGTGGCTATGTGGTGTCCAATTTTCCGGGCATTTCGGAACAAAAGTTTTCGGGAAGCCTCTATTTTCCAACCGGGAAAAAATATCAGTTTGTTTTGCGTTATCTTAGTCAGGACGTTACTGAAACTTACAAGGTTTACACCAACCAGGTGGAGAGCAATTCAGTGATTTACAATTATATGAAACATACTTTAACAGCCGGGATATCATGGAATTTTTAAAAAGAAAAGTAATTTTATTTATACTATTATTAGCGGCTTTTCCTGTTTTTGGACAGGTAAACCAGGAAACACTGGAACAGGCTTTTGTCAGGAGCTACGAACTGGAAAAAAACAAGGATTTTGTGGCTGCTGCCGGAGAATTGAATACAGTTTACGACCAGTCGTCGTACGAAATTAACCTGCGGATGGGTTGGCTCTATTACAATGCAGGTCGGTTCGATGAATCGGTTACCTATTATTCACAGGCGCAGCAACTGATGCCCTATTCAGAGGAAGCACGGTTTGGGTTGATTTTGCCCAAAGCTGTGCTGGGTAAATGGGACGAGGTGATTGAACTTTACAACAAAATCCTCGAAATTCATCCCAACAATACCGTTGCCATGTTCCGGCTGGGGATGATTTACTACGAACGCAAAAACTACGACAAAGCCCTGCCGCTGTTCAAAAAAGTGGTGGATTTGTATCCGTTCGATTACGACGGGCTGCTCATGCTGGCCTGGACTTCCTATTTTACAGGAAATTACAACCAGGCCAAAGTACTTTTTAACAAAGTGAAATTGTACAATCCCGGCGATGCGTCGGCAAACGAGGGATTGCAACTGATGAGATAAAACTGACAATTATGAAAAAACTAATCGTTTTCGCCCTGTTTCTGGGCATTTTTTCCATGTTGAATGCCCAGGTTACCCTCGAAAAAAAATACGACTACTCCACTTCGGTGGTTGAGTTTGAAACACTCGGGTTCAAATACTACCTGATGGATGTGCCCAACGGGCAATGCCGCATTTACAACACCGACCACTCGGTGTTCAAAACCATTAACTGCAATATTCCAAACGGATTTTTTCTTTACGACATCAAGTTCCTTTCGGAAAAACTGTTTGACAACGATGCCGGAATTGAACTGCTTTGCACGTTTTACAGATACAACGCTTCGCCGGAATACTACGAATACGACAGCAAAATTATTAACGAAGACGGTTCGCAACTCACATTCATCGACGGAGGTCTGTACAACCACATCAACAAAACCGGCGAAAACACGTACAAGCTTTTTTCGTATTGCTATGATTTTTCTGTTTGGCCAGAAAAGGTTTGGACCAACATTTACAGCCTGCCCGGAACACCGGTTGTGAGCGCTTTTATTGAAAATGAAAATCCGGAATTTAACCTGAAGGCTTTCCCAAATCCAACTTCAGGGCAGTTAAAAGTGGCTTACACATTGCCACCGGAAATACGGGAAGGAAAACTTTTTCTTTTCGATAACAGCGGCAAGCAGGTGAATCGGTTTGCCATCGACAACCACACCGACCACCTGCTGCTAAATGTTTCGGATTACAAAAGCGGGATTTACCATTATTTTGTGGAATACGGCAACAAAAGAAGTCCGTCGCAAAAGCTGGTGGTAAAATAAATTAGCAGGAATTTGAATTTATCTGTGAAAATTCGTGTAATCTGTGGCAAAAATTCTCTTAATGAAATCAATTTGTGAAATTATTCTGAATAATCCGGCCTCACATCTCCGTACTTCTCCACAATTTCATCCAGAATTCCGGTGACTTCGGTATTGGTTTCGGCACGCAGCAACCTGATTTTCAATTCCCGGAAATTGGGTAACCCCGGAAAATATTTGGCAAAATGGCGGCGCATCATCAAAATGGCTGAGCGCTCGTTGTCTTTCCATTCGAGATTGAGTTGCATTTGTTCCTTTACATTTTCAACCACTTCGGCCACAGTGGGAGAAGGAAGAGTTTCGCCGGTTTGCAGGTAGTGTTTTACTTCCCTGAAAATCCAGGGACGGCCAATGGCGGGGCGGCCAATCATCAGGGCATCCACTCCGGTTTGTTCCAGCAGAGTTTTTGCTTTTTCACCGCTGGTGATGTCGCCGTTGCCAATTATAGGAATATGAATTTGAGGGTGGTTTTTCACCTCACCGATTAAAGTCCAGTCGGCCAGGCCGGTGTATAGTTGCTCGCGGGTACGTCCGTGAATGGCCAGCGCTGCAATGCCGGCATCCTGCAAACGAAGGGCTGCCTCCACAACCGGCTTATCGCCGGCACTCCAACCCAGCCGGGTTTTGGCTGTTACCGGAACTTCCACCGCCTTTACAATTTCGGCAGCCATTTTCTGCATTTTGGGCAAATCGCGCAACATGGCTGCTCCGGCCCCATGCCGGATGATTTTTTTCATGGGGCAACCGAAGTTGATATCGATAAAATCGGGCTGCATCTCTTCGGCCACTTTTGCCGCCTCCACCATCGAACTGATGTTGTGCCCGTAAATCTGAATAGCCACCGGCCGGTCGAAATCAAACAAAACCATTTTCTGTTTCGACCTTTTTACATCACGTACGAGCGCCTCCGACGACACAAATTCAGTGTACATCACATCGGCGCCATATTTTTTGCACATCCAGCGAAACGACTTGTAAGTCACGTCTTCCATGGGCGCCAAAAAAAGCGGGGTTCCTTCAAGTATGAGATTTCCGATTTTCATTTGGGTTCAAAACTATATAAAGGTGTGTTCAATCAGAATTTTAATTCCCATTCCAAATAAGATAATTCCTCCCAAAATGAGAGACTGATGGCTGCATCTGGCCGGAATTTTTTTCCCGAATAACATGCCCAGCATGGAGGCGATAAATGTTATCACTCCAATAATAAGAACAGGAAATAAAATGGGAATTTCGAGGAAACCGAAACTGAGGCCTACCACCAGGGCGTCGATGCTGGTGGCTATTGAAAGGCCAATAATTACACGTTTCCTGAATGGATTGAAATTTTGCAATGTCCCGTTGGGTTTTGTGCCTTCCACAATCATTTTTATGCCGATTAAAGCCAGCAACCCAAAGGCAATCCAATGGTCAACCGAACGGATTAAATCTTGAATAGTTTTCCCGGCAAACCAGCCAATAACCGGGAATGCAGCCTGAAAAAAGGCAAGCGAAAAGGCAATGGGCACAGCTTGTTTGAATCGAATTTTCTGCTTCATCAATCCGCACGAAACCGAAACCGCAAACGAATCGAAACTCAATCCGATACCAATAAAAAGGAATGTTATAAAATGGGTAAAACTCATCTCAACCCAAAGATGCAAAAATACTGAATTCAGAAAAAGACGGAAGCATTAACTTTTAATTTTCAGCAGTGTACCAATCCCTTACTGCATAAATTTCGAATAGGTAATCACCAGCTTAACCCCGGTCTGACTGTTGCTGCCTTTTAATACAACCCGGTTGGCCTCGCTGTTTTTTAGGGCTGTGGTTAAGAAGAATCCGTGGTTTTCAGCTTCACCTTTAATAATTTGTTGCAGATGCTGTGTAATATTGAACCGATAGGTATAATCCGAACGTAAATATCCGCCATAGAGCGATGAACTGAAGGAATAATCCATCGGAAGAAATTCGGTGCCATTCTCATCAAGTACAGTAAACAGTAACTGTAAGGGGGGCATGTATTTTTCCACTTCGGAAACAATGGTATCCACCTGAAATACCAGTTCTGCTTTGTTGATGGCCATATTTAACGAATCTTTCCAGGATGTCAACCCATCAATAAAAATTTTTGACTTTAACCCACCTGTGGACTGCACATATATGAGCGAATCTTCACCCGTATCTAAATTCAGATTGGCCTCAAACGGCGTTCCTGAGTAATCGTGCTCGATGGAGTTTACGCGGGCGCTGAATTGGGTAATCACATAAGGATTCAGCATAGTGTCGGGCGTTTCTTCACTTTTGTTCTCGTCGTTGTTGTAATAAACCACCAGCGCCGAACCCTGAAAATTGCCGGAAGAAGCTGCCTCGAGGGTAAGTATGGAACCACCAGTTTCGGTCTTCGCATCGGATTCGATATACAGCCCTTTAAAATACTCCATAAAAACATCGTTATTAACCATCTGCAACGAGTCGGCATTAACCAGCTTTTCTCCCAGTGAAATATCGAGCGGAATGGTAATCAACTGGTAAAATGTGTCCTGTGAGGCAGAATCGAGCCTGATGACCGGGATGTAGTCAACCTCCCCAAGTAACTTACTGTATGTCATTTCTTTCAGATCGACAGATTGGTAATAGTTCTGGTCAATATCCAGATCCGATTCCAGTTCATATACCCGGAACCGTTGCGGAGTAACTGTGTCGCCATACATCAGCCGGTAATACAAAAAAAGTTTTACCGAATCGGCCTCCGGATTTGTTCCGTAATCGGGATAATCCTGCAACCTGAACTGTGTGGCAAAGTTAATGGTAGTTAGTCCGAAAACCGGATCAAAAAAACTTCCCAGCAGGCTTCTTGCAGGTTCATCGGTACGGATGGAATCTTCACGATAGGTGTATGAGGATATGCTGTTCCGTTCCACCAGATTTTTTACCTCTATTAAATCGGTTGAAGGTAAAAGCTCCATGCCCAATTCGCCGGGTTCGTTACATCCGGTAAATACAATCGTAAGAGCGACTATCAGGGCAGATAAATGGTACTTTAAATTTATTCCTTGTTTCACTGAATTTCTGTTTTAAAATTGTTTTTCAATTTGCTGAAAAATATTACAAACGTATAAAAAAACAATAAGGGAGCTGAGCGATTGATTGCAAATTTGATCTTTTTACGATTAAATTTGATCTTTTAACAACTACCATACTTTTTCGTAAAAATCGTCGTAAGCATCGATGTATGTTTCTTTGGGCTGATGACCAAGAAAAAGTTTCCCGGAGGATTTGATGTGTTTTTCCACATTGGGATTAATCTGTTCTGTTCCCTGAATAATAGCGTCGCAATAATCGATGGCCATTTTGCTCACATTTTCATAGGTAGGATTTTCAAGCAAGACAACATCTTCGGGTACCATGCCATCGAGCAATACTTTATTTTTTATTTCTGTATTCAACGTTTTTTTAAATTCATCGTTGTAAACAGAATAAACCACCTTCGACTGGCCAAACAGCGGGTCGTTGTAATAATATTTTTTTATGAAAAGTGGAACCAGGGCGGTCATCCAGCCATGGCAATGAATGATATCGGGCGCCCAGCGCAGCTTAATCACTGTTTCGAGCACACCTCTTGCAAAAAACAGGGCGCGTTCGTCGTTGTCGGCAAACTCCTCACCTTTCGAGTTGGCAACCACCTGTTTCCGGTGAAAATAGTCTTCGTTGTCGATAAAATAAACCTGCATGCGTGCTGCCTGAATGGAAGCCACTTTAATAATCAATGGATGATCTGTGTCGTCTATTACCAGATTCATCCCCGAAAGACGGATAACCTCGTGCAGTTGATTTCTTCTTTCGTTTACGCACCCGTAACGAGGCATAAACGTTCGGATTTCCCGACCTTTTTCCTGCACCCCCTGGGGCAGATAACGGGCAATCTCCGACATTTCACTCTCGGGTAAATAAGGGGTGATTTCCTGCGAAATATAAAGGATCTTTTTCTTTTCCATTGACCTGTAAGCGCGGTTTATAACAGGGTGCAAAGTTAATAAAAATATCGTGAATATTCAATTTTATTCATTTCCATTGTGTTAAGGCACAAATGTTAATTGCTGGTTATATAAAACGCAAGAATATTATTTATTTACTTTGCAAATTGAATTGATGAAACAACAATGCTGGTAAAAACAAAAAAAGAACTACAGGAGCAGTTAAGCGCGCTACGCAGCAAAGGAAGCGTTGGGTTTGTGCCAACCATGGGAGCACTGCACCAGGGTCACATATCGTTGGTTGAACAGGCAGTAAATGTGAATGCGGCGGTTGTGGTAAGTATTTTTGTAAATCCAACCCAGTTTAACGACCCGGGCGACCTGAGGCGCTATCCGCGAAACCTGGAAGTCGATTTGAAAATGCTGGAAAAAACCGGGTGTACCCTTGTTTTTGCACCCGAAGCTGAAGAAGTATATCCTGAGCCGGACAACCGAAAATTTAACTTTGGAAGCCTTGAACAGGTGATGGAGGGAAAACACCGGCCCGGTCATTTTAACGGAGTAGCGCAGGTGGTAAGCAGGCTTTTTGAAATGACGAAGCCTGACAAGGCCTATTTTGGATTGAAAGACTTACAGCAACTGGCGGTGATAAAAAAACTGGTAAAAATGATGAATCTGCCGGTTGAAATTGTACCCTGTCCCATTATCCGCGAAAAATCGGGGCTGGCAATGAGTTCGCGAAATGAGTTGCTTTCGCCGAAAGAGAGGGATAATGCTTCACTCATTTACCAGGAACTCAGAAACGCACAGGAACTAAAAGCAAAAAAAACCGTACAACAGCTCAAAAACCAAGTAATTGAAGATATCAACAAAAACCCGTTTTTAAACGTTGAGTATTTTGAAATAGTTGATGATGAAAACCTTATGCCTGTTAAAAACTGGAACGACAAAGGGGTAAAGGTCGGCTGCATTGCAGTGCATTGCGGCAAAGTACGATTAATTGACAATATAGTATTGAATTGAAAACTGATGCCATGCAAATTGAAATTTGTAAATCGAAAATCCATAAAGTAACAGTTACTGAAGCCAACCTTCAATATGTGGGTAGCATTACCATCGATGAAGACCTGATGAATGCAGCCAATTTAATTGAAAACGAAAAAGTTCAGGTGGTTAACATCAATAATGGCGAACGACTTGAAACCTACATCATTAAAGGAGAGCGGGGTTCAGGAACAATATGCCTTAACGGACCGGCTGCCCGCAAGGCTGCCGTGGGCGATGTGGTAATTATTATCTCTTACGCATTAATGGATTTTGAAGAAGCCAAAACCTTCAAACCATCCATTATTTTTCCCGATGTGGAAACCAACCGGCTGGTTTAGGTTATACAAACTTTTCTCTTTTTTGCAAATTGTAAAGTCCGTAAAGGATAAAAACAATCATACTCACCCCCAGAAAAATCCGGTTTTTGGTGATTAACCCGTGCCAGATTATTTCGTTGAAATTATTGGGAATCTGGAAAGGATTTAAAAACACATTCCACTGGGTGCGTTGCACGGCATCCTGCAAAATCAGCAGTGCGACTCCAATTAACACCATAATCACAGCAGTCCCGTTTCCATTTTTAATTACCGTGGAAAACATAAAAGCCATGGAACCCATAAAAACAATGGGATACATCAGCTGATAAGACATTTCCAGAATACTGACCCGGTAAAGCAATACAGAGGCGGCACCTGTAAACAACAGGATGATGAGAAAGATAAGTACATAAATCATCAGCAGCCTCACCAGCCAAACTTTGTAGCGGTAATTGGGAATACCAAAAAGAATTTCAAGCATACGGGCATCGTCGTCGCTCTGTATTCCAAACACCGAAGGATAGAAAATAAGCAGAATGCCCGGAAAAACAAGCAGGTTATAAACCGTTCCTTCCGTAATTCCCTGGCCGTTCCAAACCGTTTGAATGGCAAAAAACATGAAAAACACAAAAGCAGCCAGCATAAACCATATAAACCGGCCCGAAAAAATAATTTTCATGTTATACCTGATCATGGTTATCAGATTGACAAACCTGTTTTTTATATCGTAGTTTCGTTTCATTTTCTAAACGTTTTTAACAAAGTCTTTCAACAAGCACAAGTATGCGTCCTCAAGGTGGGGCGAAACATTTACAGCATCGTCCGATGGTTTTTCTTTGGAAAGTACGCGTACCTTAATGTTTTCTCCATCGCGCATGTGGTGAATAATAAGTTGCTTGTTGGTAAAGCTGTCGAACTCTTTGGCCGGCAGTGTCATTTGCCATACAAACCCTTCGCCCATGCGCACCATGTCGTTGGGTGTACCAAAATATTTCAAATCGCCCCGGTTAATTACCGCAACCTGGTTGCATGAACTGGATATATCTTCGATGATGTGCGTTGAAAAAATCACAATTCGTTCGCGGCTCAGTTCCACCAGCAGATTTCTGAAGCGGATACGCTCGCGTGGATCGAGGCCTGCGGTAGGTTCGTCAACCACTAAAATTCGTGGGAGGTTGAGCAGAATCTGCGCAATGCCAATTCGTTGCTTCATCCCGCCTGAGAACGAACCAATTTTATCGTCTTTCCTGTCGAACATGTGTACGCTCTTCAGCACATATTCCATGCGTGCATATCGGGTTTTCACATCTTTAATGCCTTTCAGAATAGATTGATAATCAAGAAATTCCCATGCCGACATGTTTTCGTAAGTACCAAATGCCTGTGGCAGGTATCCGATTAATCCCTGCAACTCCTCACGGTGTTTCTGGGTATCGAGCCCGTTAATCCATACCTTTCCGTAGCTTTGTTCCAGAATACCGCAAATAATCCGCATCATGGTTGATTTCCCTGCTCCGTTGGGTCCAAGCAAACCGAACATTCCTGTTTTGATTTCGAGTGTTACCCCGTTAAGAGCCCGGAAGGGCACTTTGCGTTTCCCGATAACCGGTATTTGCCTGACCACAGTAAAATACCACCGGCGAAGGCTGCTGAAACGCCCTTCGATTCGGGCAATGTTCAGTTTCTTTTTGTGAATATATTCCCCCGAGCTGTAAATCACCAGCAAAAGGACCCAGATAATTCCTACGAAAATAACCATTCCGATATTATCCCATGTTCTGAAAAAAACAAAAAGGAAAAATGCAGGTACGCCCCAGTAAATCACATTCTTCACCCAACGGCTCAATTTTGGATAGATGGCTTTCGAAGTGGCTTCGTGCCTGTTTGCCATTACCTGTGCAAAGGGTTGATACAACAGAAACAGGAAGAAGTAAATAAAATGCGACATCACCCACATCCAGAGATTGCTTTGGAGATAAAAGAAGGTGAAGTACACCAGGAATACAAACATTGGTATTTGCCACACCAAATCGTAAAAATCGCGTAATTTACGGTAATCATTCAGCAACCCGGCCCGTTCCCTGATTTTTATTCCTGCCTTCCATTCACGAACAAACCGACTGTCGCGGTCGTAAATTTTCACCAGTTTTTGCACCACAATCCTGATAGGCTCGTTTTCATCTATTACTTTTGAGCTGGCCTGTCGCAGGCTGGTCATAACAAATGCGGTAACGCCCGGAATAAGGATTACAATAAGCATGAACCCCAGCAACTGCCAAACAAAGGAATCTACTTTAAAATAGATGTATGCAGCTGCCACAACAAATAATACAAGCTGCAACAGTTTTAGTCCCCAGTGAAGCGATTTCAACCAGTTTACGGCGTTATCCATTCCGAAATAAAGGGTAGGAACAAAAACAAGGGTAAGCAAGGTACTCACAGCCAGTCCGCCAATTACAGTTATGGCAAACGGCGCGCCAATGGCGCCAACATATTCCGATTTGCCCAGGGCAAGCGGCATCATGGCCACAATGGTGGTAATGGCTGTGATAAGAATGGGCCGAACGCGTGAAAGCCCGGCGGTTATCAGCGCCCTCGATTTCCGGTTGCCGCGTTTTCGCAAAATATTTGTAAAATCAATAAGAATAATACCATTGTTTACTACCACTCCAAGCAAAATTAAAAATCCGGTAAGTGTATTGGCATTGAACAGGCTGTTGCCGGTAAAAATTAAAGCAATAAACGAACCGATGGCTGCCAGCGGCACCGAAAACATAAGCACCAGCGGGGTGGTCAGCGATTCGAAAACTGAAGCCAGAATCATCAGAATGAGAATGAAGGCGGCAGCAATCAGAAAATAAAACTCCGAAAACTGGTCTTCTTCGTGGATCACCTCAATTGCTATACCTGCCGGCATTTTATAACTACCCACCACCTCGTCAATCTCAATACGGTAGGCCTCAAGCAGGTCTTTCGATTGTTCGGCTTCAGCGGCAAACCGGTAAAAAAGTTCAATTTGTTTTTCTTGGTTCACACGGGTAATGCTGGCCATGCCCTGTGCATATACAAGTTCGGCAATGTCCTGCAAATCGTAGGTTGCTCCCAGGTTGTTGCTTATTTGGAGCCGCCGCAAATCATCAATGTTCTTTTCCCTGTTCTCCTCTTCCTCCGTCAGGTCTTCCTTGATTACAATTTCATACTCCTCGTTTCCCTGCTTGAAATTTACCCCCGAAGTAAACTCGCGGGTAAACGATCCTAGTTCGCTGGCAATACTGTTTAGGTTCAGACCGAATTCGGTAAGCAGCAACTGGTTGAAGTAAAGGTGCAGCTCGGGACGGTTACTGGCAAAACTCACATTAATGCTTCGGATGGATTCCAGGTTTTCGATGTAGTATTGCAGGTCTTCGGCCACACCTCTCATCAAATCGAAATCTTCTCCTTTAATAACAATGCGTTCGCGGTTGGTACCGATTCCCAGAAACCGGCTGAAATTTTCCATTCCGGCGCCACCGCCGCTGCCACCGCGAAATCGCGCGCTGGATGCTGGCGCTGTAAGGCTCACTTCAGCCCTTGAAATATTATTTATCAACCCTTCCACTTCCGATTTTATTTCAGCAATGGTACGGTCGTTGATTTTCTCAAAATCATCCTGCAAAATTACTGTGATGATAGCGTCTTCTGCCTGTATATTGGCAATTACATCTTCCCGCTCTTCAATTTCCTCCAGCCGGCCTTCAACCTCGGCAACCACAAGGTCTGTAGCCTCGAGTGTTGAACCGGTGGGCATGGTTACATAAACCGAAAACCGGGTTTCTTCCACCTCTTCCAGATTATTCACACTAATGGCCAAAACCGTAAACACAGTAATAAAAAACAGAACAATAGCTCCCACTACCGTGGCTGCCGGTGCACGCATGCTGCTTTTTAACAACAACACGTAAATCTGCATGATCCGGTTGTTGGTGGTTATTTTTTCGTAAAAAATGTTGTGCGAAGATTTTCTTTTCAACAGGTAATGAGCTGCCATGGGTATAAGCAGCAAAGCTACAAACAACGAAACTGTGAGTGTAGAAATAATAGATACTCCCACATGACTTCCCAGCAATTTTATCATATGTTCTGAAGAAAACAGAAACGGAAGAAAAACCGTTACGGTAGTCAAGGTGGCTGCCACAATGGAACGCCACACCTCAGTGGTTCCCTGCACCACGGCCTGGTCGGGACTGAATCGTTTTCCCGAAAGCCGGTAAATGTTTTCAAGCACCACCACGCTGTTGTCGAGAAGCATGCCAATGGCCAGCACCAGTCCAACCAGAGTTAAGCTGTTGATGGAGACATTAAATGCATAAAACAGGTTGAAGGCTGTGAACACCGAAACCGGAATAGCCAGTGCGATGATGGAAACAATGCGAAAATTTTTCAGGAATATCCACAGAATAAAAATGGCCAGCAACCCACCCACCAGTGCCAGGTTCATAATCTGGTTGATGTTGTTCTCCATGGTTTCGGCAAGGTTGGTTTGAACTACCAGCTCCACTTCTTTGGGCGCCAACTTTTCATTCAGTGCGGCCATACGCTCCTGTACCCTTCGCGAAAGGTCGATGAGGTTGGCCTGTGAATCGCTCACCAGCATAATGGAAACAGCATCGAGGCCATTTACCCTGCTGATGCTTTCCTCTTCCTTTACACCAAAAAACACTTCGGCAACATCTTTCAGGTAAACCGGTCCTTCGGCAACAATAACGTTTTCAATATCGGTTACCTGCTGGTATTCTGCATTCACATGCACGAAATACTTTTTTTGGTTTTCGTGCAGGTATCCTGTAAACGTGCGGTTTGCCGAGTTGGAAGCAATGGCGTTTCTGATTTGGGCAGGCGTAATTCCGTAAGCCTCACAGGCTCCTCTGTTGTAGGTTACCTCTATGGAACGCTCTTTCCCGCCAAAAACGTTAACCGATGCAATTCCGTCGATATTCTCCAACTCGGCAGCAATTTCCTGGTCCACAATATTGCGCAGCCGGTCGGTGCCATCACTCCCCCGCACCTGAATTTCCATAAACTGGTTTGACATCTGTTGAATGTCAACCCGGTTTACCGAAACCGTAAAGTTTTCGTCGAGATTATCAGCTGCCTGATCGATTTTCTCCTGCAGCTTCAAAAATGTGTATTTAAAATTGACATTTTGATTGAAATTCACCTGAATGGATGCCAAGCGGTTATTCAGGGTGGTTTCAATGGTTTCAATACCCTCCATGGTGCCAATGGCTCCCTCTATGGGGATAACCGCCTGATTTTCCATATAAGTCGGGTCCACTTCAATACGCGAATTGATTTGCACAAAAAGCATGGGCAACTCGGCATTGGGCATAAGTTCTACCGGCAGCTGTTTGTATGAGAAATACCCCAAAAAGGTAAGTCCCGCAAACAACATACTGATGAGTACTTTTCTGTTTATAATAAACTTCATGCTATTTTTTTACAAACAAGGTTCTTATCCTGTCTAAAATATCGTAAACACAGGGAATAACGACCAGGGTGAGCAACGTGGACGTAACCAGCCCGCCAATAACTGCCAGCGCCATGGGCGACCGCAGGGAGGCACTCTCTCCAAAACCAAAGGTAAGTGGTAAAAGTGCCAGTACAGTAGTTAAACTGGTCATAATAATGGGTCTGATACGCTGTTGTCCGGCCTGTAAAATGGCATCTCTCCGTTCGAGTCCTTCCCGAATCAGCTGATTGATTCTGTCAACCAGAATGATGGAATTGTTTACTGCAATCCCGGCCAGCATAATAATCCCAATCAGGGCCATAATGTTCAGTGTTTTTCCCATAGCAAAAAAGATGAGAATACTGCCCACAACCGCCAGCGGAATGGTAAGCAAAATGGTAAACGGATGTATGAGCGACTCGAATTGCGAAGCCATAACCATATACACCAAAACCACAGAAAGAAGCAGTGCAAAACCAAGGCTGCTCATCGATTCCTGTCGCTTTTCTTCTTCGCCGGTAACCATTATACGGTAGTTGGCGGGCAGGTCGATTGAAGCTGTATGCTGCCTGATACTGGCAGCCACATGATCAAGCGCCATACCTTTTTCAAGTTGCGCAGTAATCCGTCCGGTACGGTTCTGGTTTCTTCTGAATATTTCTTTGGGCGAAACGCCAAACGAAATGTCGGCAATTTCACTCAGTCTGAAAACCTGGTTTCCGGAAATAATGGTCAGATTGTGAATTTCACTCAATCCTTTTTCAGGAACTTTAATGGTAATGTCGCGCATCTCACCGCCTTTTTCCATCTGGCCGGCATTTTTCCCCTGCAGCTGATCCTGTATTTGCGAAATAACATCACTGATGTTCAGATTATACATGCCTGCTCTTATGCGATCCACATGAACTTCAACCTCCGGGGCACCGTCTTCTGTTGAAGATTGCACATTGAACAGTCCATCGATTACCAGCATTTTTTCTTTTACCTGATTCAGAATATATTCTATTTCTTCCAGCTCTTCGCCGCGAACTTCCACAACAACCGGAGCTTCGTCGGTTCCAAGAATGGATTTCAGCGCACTTTGCTCTTCGGCAAAACTGATTTCGAGCCCGGAAATGTCTGCTGTGAATTCATCCATCACCCCAATAACCTGTTCGGGGGTAACCGTAGCTTCTTCTGCCAGAATGATTCGTATCTGTGCGGTATTTTCACCCTCGAAAACGGCTGTGGCATCGCCCAGAATACTGGTTGACGGCCCTGAGTGAGAATACAGTTTTTCAATGTTATCTCCCAGGTATTCCACCAGAATGGTTTCAATATTTTTCACTGTTGATTCGGTGCGTTCCAGTCTGGTTCCTTCCTGCAACTTCAAATTCATGGTAAATTCCCTGGTTTCGGTTTTAGGCATAAATTCAGTTCCAATACGCGGCACCAGCAGGAATGAACCTACCACAAAAATGGTGGCAACAATTACAACCAGCCATTTTACCTGAAGAATCCGGTTTAAAAATCTTCCGTAACCGCCCACATTCAGCGAACGCTTTTTCACCAAAGTTTTTTTGTTTTTAAAGATCCGGTAATACAGTGTCGGAATAACAAAAATGGCAACAAACAGCGACGATATCAGGGAAAAGGCAACGGTCCAGGCCTGGTCTTTGAACAGTTCGCCGGATGCACCATGCAGATAAACAATGGGCAAAAAAACGATGATGGTGGTTAATGTGGAAGCGGTAATGGCGCCTCCAACCTCTGCAGTTCCAGTTACTGCCGCGTCTTTTACACTCATGCCTCCCTCGTGGTTTCTGAAAATATTTTCCAGAACCACAATGGCATTATCCACCAGCATGCCGGCGCCAAGGGCAAGCCCTCCCAGTGTCATAATGTTAATGGTGAGGTTGTTGAAATACATCAGGTTAAACGTGGCGATAATGGAAATAGGGATAGCGAGGCTGACAATAAGTGTGGTGCCAAACCGGCGCAGAAACAGAAAAAGAACAAAAACAGCGAGCAAAATACCAAGCAGTGCTGTGTTTTGAACTTCGCCGATGGCGCTGCTTATAAATTTACCCTGGTTGGTTACCTGCTGAAGAGAATATCCAGGCAGAGCCCGTTCGATATTCACCAGTGCATTGCTAATTTGTTCAACCGCTTTAACCGTGTTAAACCTGGTTTCTTTGTAAATGGCCAGACCCACACAACGTTCGCCATTGAAATGCACAATGTTGGCGGGTTCTTTATTTCCGTAGGTAATGGTAGCCACATCTCTCAGAAAAACCGGAGCCATTTCAACGCGTGTCTGTCCTTCGGTTTCGGCCCTTACCGCTTTATAGCCCACAATAAGTTTTTCAAAATCTTCCAAATCGTTGAGCAGCTTTACTCCTTTTACAATGTACTGCATGCCCATTTCGCTGATGCGGCCTCCGGAAACGTTGCGGTTAAAACTCTGAATACTGTTGCTCAGGTCGTCGAGCGAAAGGCCCTGTGATTCGAGCCGGTAATGATCGGTGTTAATAATCACTTCACTCTCTTCCTGCCCCGACAGTTCCACCTCGGCCACACCCTCCAGACGAACCAGCTCGTTGCGGATGTAATTTTCCGCCACTTTTCTGATTTCGTTCATGTCGGTAATTTCGTTGTGGGTAACGGCCAGCAGCATCACTGGTGCCGTGTTGGGATCGTGCTGCGTAATTCGGATATCGTCAATTTCTGAATTTTGCGAAAGTGTATTCAGTGCTTTTTGCAGATCGAGAAAAGCCTCATCCATATCTTTGTTCCAGGCATATTCCACAGTTATTTGTGCAGTTCCCACACGTGTAACAGACGACACCTGGATAACATCCGATTGCCTGATGGCCAATGCTTCTATGTTTTCCACAAACTGTTTTTCCATCTCCTCGGGTGGCCGCTCTCCCGATTTTATTTCCACAAAAATGCGGGGCGACTTGAGATCGGGAAAAAGATCGACCCCCAGTTTGTCAAACGAAATATAGCCCAGAAGAATGACTCCGAGCACAATCATCAGAATGGTTACCGGGTAATCGACAGAAAATTGTGTTAATTTCTTCATTGTAAACGTTTTCAAATGATTTTCGGGCAGGGGTGCTACCTGATGATTCGAACTTTTGAATTGTTACGCAGGGTTTCGTACCCTCTTACAATCAACCTTTCGTTGGGCTGAAGGCCTTCCAGCACTTCCACCGAATTCTGGTTTTCAATTCCGGTGGTAATCCATCGGTGGTCGGCTGCGCTGTTCCGTCCCACCACAAATACATATTTTCCACGGCCTCCGGAAAGAATGAGATCTTTGGGAATAACAATTGCACTGTCTCTTTCTTCGGTAATGATATCGGCTTTAATAAACATTCCGGGGCGCAGTTTCAAATCTGAATTCACAATTTCAATTTTCCCGGTAAAGGTTCGTGTTTCTGAGCTGATGGCCGGTGAAAGTTCCGACACTTTTCCCAAAAGAGTATCCTCGGGCATGGTATAGTTGGTTACCAAAACCTCCTGGTTCAAACGCACATCAGCAATGTTTTTTTCGGGAAGATTAATGTTCAGATACATTTCGTTGTAACTCATAAGCGAAAACAGGTGTGAACCGGAAGGAATTCTTGTGCCTCTGGTATAGTATGGCAATTCCACAATTACACCGGTAAAAGGAGCCGTTGCGCTCATCTTTGCCATCTGTATCTCAACATTTTCATAATTGTACTGTGCATTGGTTTTCGATACTTCTGAATTTCGCAGTTCACGCAAGGTAACTCCTCCCTTTTCGTACAACGATTTCTGCTTTTCGAATTCCTGCTCAGAAATTTCAAGATTCAGTTTCACAGCTTCCTTTGCAAGGTTGTTTACATACTCTTCGTTTTCGAAACGAACGATGGTTTGACCCCTGGTAACCCTGTCGCCCAACCTGAAAGGCCTGCCGGTGGCAGGATTGGTTTGAAGGTAATAATCGCCGGCCATTTCTGAATTTACAGTTGCCTCGGCCGTGGCATTAACGGTGCCTGTGGTGCTCACAAACTGCTGAATGCTTTGCAGCTTTAAGTCTTCAACTGAAACAGGAACAGCCAGTTCGGCACTTTCTGATTGGCTTTGCTGGTTGCAGGCGGCAAAAACTGCCACAATTAAAATAAGCGGAAGGAATTTGATATTTTTCATTTTGCTGATATTTTTTCAGATTTAATTATTGTTGTTGATATATAGCTCGGATGGCAAAATGGACTCGCCTTTCTCAAAGTCGTATAAACTTTGAATTTTCAGGTTGAGCAGCTCAATTTTATAATTGATAAGCGCCTGAGCATAAGCAATTTTTCTTTCCGAGAGCTGGGTTTGATACAGGTTCAGGTCCATACCGGTGAGGTCGCCGTTTTCGTATCGTTCCAGGTTAATTTCGTAAGTGAGCTTGGCATTGGTTTCACTTTGTTCGGCAATGTCGATCTGATTCAGTTGGTTGAGCAGGTTTCGGTATGCCTGTCTGATTCCAATGATAATCTGGTTTTGCTCTTCGGTGTAGCTCAGTTTTTGCGACTGAATGGCAGCCTCCTGTGCGGCAATGCGGGCTTTTTTCTCGCCCCAGTCGAACAGCGGAATGCTGAACCTGACAGACACTGACGGGCTGTTGGTTGGCGCATTGAAAATCTGATTGAGGTTGGGATCATCGCCCGAAATACCCAGGCGGAGATCAATATCGCCCCTGAACTCATTCAGCGATTTTGTACGTACCAGTTCAAACATGCTCGTTTCAATATCGATTTCGCGCTGTCTGAGTTCCATCCGGGAATTCAACCCCGTATCAATGGCTTTTTCCAAATCAACCGGAACCGGATTAACAGCAACATCGGCCAGAATGGCAAAATCGTCGTAAAGGTCCATTCCCAGGTATAGTTTTAACTGGTCTTTGGCGTTCTCGAATGCCACTTCCCGGTCCTGCAACGACGATTTGGAGGTAGCCAGGTTAAGCTCGGCCTGGTATAACTCTTCCATGGCAGCCAACCCGGCATCCACTTTATTTCTGATAATTTCGTAACTGTTTTGTGTATTTTTAAGTTCCTCGCGGGCAATATTCAGGTTCATCTGAGTCATATATACATTGTAGAAGAACTGGGTCACATTCCTTTCGAGGTTGAGCCGCTGCATGGCGTAACTCAGGTTGGCGTTTTCAAAATTCAGTTCAAGTTCTTCCAGCTGAAGTTTTAACCGGTTATAGGTAAACAACGGCTGATTAAAGTTAAGGTAAAGGTTGTTGTAAAACACCTTACTTTCCAAATCAGAGGCATCGGAATAGCTTCTTTGCCAGCCAAACTCATTGGTCAGAGAAAGTGTCCCGTCGGTTAGTAAAATGGGCTGTTCAACCCTGAATAAGGCATTGGTTTCAAAATTTTCGTTGGTGTACCACTGAGACACCCGGTTATCGAACCGCCGGTTACGGCTGAATCCAACCGGTTGCACATCGAGCGAAAACCGCGACTTAAGTGCGGCCCTTTGCGCTTCCAGACTTTTTGAAAATCTTTCGAGGTTTAACAACGATCGTTGCAGGTCGGGGCTGCCTGTCTGGGCAATGGCCAAAGCCTTTTCGAGCGTCAGTATTTCCTGAGCTTTCACCTCCGGGATAGCCAGAAGGATTATCGAAATAAAAAAAATCAATTTTCGCATTTGGTTTAATTTTTCTAAATGTTTCATATTTCTGAACGATTATTGAATTACAATTTCACGAGTCTCACGGCATCGGCAAAAACAATGCGCTGGTCCGACTTATTGGTCAACTCGATTAGGGCGGTGTCGGGAGAGAAATAATAAGAGCCAAGGTGGTTCCAGCCGTCGTCTGCATTCGGAATGGAGAGTGATTGCTCTTCCACTCCGTCGTCGCTGTGGATAAAGAACTGATAATCTCCCTGCTCTTCACCTCCACCCCGGCGGCCAAACCTTCTCGATTTGTATAAATGATAATACACTTCGTAATATCCGGCCTCGGCAACAGGTACATGCCATCTGGCTTTCATGCTTCCATCGCCCGATTTAATGTAATAGCCCGAGCGGATATATTGCCCGTAAAAATCGGAGTTGGTAATTGCGGTCCAGTTTACCGGCGGTCTCCAGTAGTTCATACCCGAGTATTTCTGGGCTCCGGTGGTTTCTTTTGCCAGCCATCTTTCCAGCAGACTAATGTCGTCGGTCACAGTTACTTCAAATTGGGAATCTTCGTTGTCAACAATTATTTCTCCGGGCAGTTCTTTTAAAACGGGAGTTTCAGAAATCACTTCGCCTTCAAATGGCAGAGCTCTAAGGTCTTCCTCAATTTCGCGGAATCCCTGCATTATTTGCTGCGGAATATTTTGAGAGGTCATGGTATTAATCATCACCATTCGCGGGTCGGCATCGAGCATAAAACTTACATCTTTGGTTTGACCGCCTTCAAGATAAACCAGCCGGTGTATCATATCGTCGGCGCCGGGGCCACGGCCAAATCCCATTCCGGGTCCACCGCCGCCACCCAGCCTGAAGGAAAATTTCACAATTCCATCCACTTCCGAAAAGTTGGTGATTTTTAGCGACACTTTCGTACGCATGCGATCGCCGGTTTTCACCTTTACGGCCTGTATGGATGAAAACAAATAGCCTGGCAGTTCATTTGCCGCAAACCAGTCATCCATCATCGGAACAAGATCTACGTCAAACTCCTCTTTAATGCGGTCCACAAATTGCCCGAAAGGAATGTTTTTGAAACGGCACTCTTGCAAAATATCGCGCAGAAAATCTTCAAATTCTTCCTGCCCGGCTTTATACTGAATCATAGAGAACAAAACCTCACCCTTCAATTTTATCACATTATCGATGATTCTCTTTTGATTCGGATCGCTCAGTATTTCTTCAAAAGTGCTGTCCTGCAATGCAATATTTGCCATTTCATCTTCGCTCATTCCCTGCATGTCGCGCATCCACATTCCCCTCATGTCAGTTGACTGGCTTTTTAGGTAAGCTTCAAAGATACGGTTGGTAATGGGCCACTGGTCTGAAAGAATATTGTTTTGGAAATTATAAAACAGGGGAAAAACAAAATAGGGATTGGCTGTTTCTTCTACACTAAAACCTCCCGGTCCACCCCTGAAATTGGCTCCTGTTTCCCTTGTGAATAATCCAAGGAAATCGAAAAGCACCCTTATTTCCATGTCCTGGGCCGTCATATTTCCCTGCCCTCGGCGACCCCATCGCTCCATTCTCTTCTTGCTTCCCTCCAAATCGGCTTCGCGCAGCAAGTAACCTTTTTCAGGTACCAGCACCTGCTCGGGCTGTACATATTCCTGACGGCCCGACCAAATGCGCTCATAGGTTTTGAACTGCGCCGGTACCTCAACCAGAAACAGGCGGTTAAACGCATACTCCAGGTTGTAGCTCCGTTCAAAGTCGCCCATCCTTTCATTGATCAGCTGGGCAATCGTATCCTGGATTTCAGGAAAGGCATCGGTGAAAAAATCGTGACCGGCAATGTGCCATACTCCATACTCGAGGCTGTCGCTTACAATGTTTTTCTTTTCATAATTACCGATGGCCAGTGAGATTTGAGTGAGCGGGCTGTTCGGGCTAAACCTGAAATGTCCGGCAGACATTTCGGTCACTTCTCCCTGCGATACAGCTTTCAGCCGCTGCGTTGTTTTTACTTCCAGACTGAAATCGACAAATTCAGAGTGACTCCACCTCACATCGTCGGTACTGTAAGTAACACCTGTTTTGGGATACCAGTTAATTTCCGGTGTCAGCAAAACATATTCAGGTGTTAAAAAAGCATACCGCTTATCCACATTCAGAACAAATTTCCCATACTTTTCGCGTCTTTCTTCTTCCGAAATATCGAGGTAGGCCAATGTTTCGTCAATGGTACCGGTATATTCCATTTCAACATTGATTTGTTCTCCCGGCGCAAGAGAAAACCCTTCGGTTACCAGCACCAGATGATTATTCCGGACAAACGGTTTTTCCTGTCCGTTTATTTTCAGGCTCTTCACTTCAAGCCCCCGGTTTAAGCTAAAAACAAGATTTTGAAGTGCTTCCTCATTGTCGTTCAGCAATGCAAGTTGCGAAACTGCTCCTATGGTTTTATCCTTGTGTTCAAGTAAAATGGAATGGCTTTTAGTTGAGGGCAAAATTTCTTTTACGTAGGCATTGTTTAAGGCAATTGCTTCTTTTCGCAGTTTTTCATTGTTCTTGAAACTGGCAATGTGCTGATATCCCAAATAACTGCCGGTTGCAAAAAAAAGAATGGAAAAGATGAGGGAAAAAACAGTCATGGAATCTGATTGTGGCAGTCGCTTCAACAGGTAGATGGTTAAAAATATGAAGCTTATTCCCAGCGATAAGTAGATGCCGCGGTGCATCAAAACCCGGTCGAGGTTTCCCATGCCGGTAATGTCTGAAATAAGCATGGGAATGTTGAAAGCCATGTAATCGAAAATAAAATACCAGGTGTCTTCCAGCAAAAACAGGGTAATGCCAATATAACCCAAAATAACCACAAAGGTTATGGCCTGGTTCCGAATCACGCTCATCAGAAAAAAAGAAAGCCCCATAATGAAAACCAGCGTTGGGATGCTGATAAGCAGCAGATAAATGACATAGGCAGGCCAGTTGATGGTTGTTCCCAGAGACAAAATATTAAAAATGAGCGCCATAGCAACAACAACCACATTCAACACCAGAAACACCTGCAGGTTTCCCCAGGTTTTCCCGATAACGTATTCACCGTTGGTCATCGACCGCATGTAAATTACCTCAGTGGTGTCGAGTTTTTTATCTCTTTTTAAAAAATCGGAAGCCAGAAATACCGAAATAATGGCCTGGGCCACATTTAAAAGAAGCAGGTTGAAATACGGAATAGCGGCCGGAATGCTTCGGATTGCCCACCCTTGTTCGCCACCTCCTTCGATTATCATACCAAAATTCATGGCGAACAAAACCAGCAGCGAAAGCACACCAAAAATGCGAAAGAACCAACTTCTCAACAGTGTAGTTCGTTCATATTTGGCAATTGAAAAAATATTATGAAATGAAATCATTATGATTCAGTTTTAAAATATTAAGAGTTTGACCACTGATTCAGTCTATTCTCCATAAAATGAACGTATGCATGTTCCAGGTTGGGTTCAATCTGCTTCCCGAAATACCCGTTTATTTCGGGAGAAACCACCTGTACTTCCCATCCTCCTTCGGTGGGAATGGTTGAAATAACCGGATATTTTTCATTGATCTCAAGATATTCGGCCTCGGTAGCCTGAATCAACCAGACATTGCCCTCCGCTTCTTTGACAAGTTGCTCGGGAGAACCTGTAAAAGCCAGTTCGCCTTTGCTCAATAAGGCCATGTTGTGGCATGTGCTCGAAATATCGCCTACAATGTGAGTGGACAGGATAATAATGACGTCGCGTGTGCTTAAGTTCGACAACAAATTGCGGAACCGGATACGTTCTTCGGGGTCGAGACCCGTGGTTGGCTCATCTACAATAATAATTTTAGGATTGTTAATTAACGCCTGTGCAATGCCCAAACGTCGTTTCATCCCTCCTGAAAGTTTGTTGGCGTTGCGGTCGCGTGCTTCATAAAGCCCAACTTCTTCAAGCATCTGGTCAACGGCAGTTTTTCGTGCGGCACCGTTCTTCATCCCTGCCAACCGTGCTGCATAATCTAAAAACTCATACGTTTTCAATTTCGAAAAAAAACTGAAATCCTGCGGAAGATAACCGAGCATGGCCCGAATTTCACGCCTGTTTTTAGCTAAATCGAGGTCATTTACCTTAACCCGTCCGCTTGAAGGTTTCATCAGAGTAACCAAAATCCGCATCAGGGTGGATTTGCCGGCTCCGTTAGGGCCCAGCAATCCAAACATACCGTTGGGAATTTCAAGGTTCAGGTTTTTGATGGCATAATTCCCGTTGGGGTAAACTTTGTTCAGATTCTCAATTTTTATTTGCACGATTCTTCCTCCAGATAATTAAAACACTGTTTTGGACTTGAACGCTTCAAAATAGTTTAAATGAAGACAGGTAAATTTTTATTTCAGTGAATAGGTATAAAAATAAGAATTTAAATTACCGCCGGTTAAAATGAAAAAAGGCCCCGGAAAACCGGAGCCCTGATTGCGTTCAACTACTTTCTCATCCTATTTTTGAACTGTAAACTGAAATTCATTGCTGTTGTTGGTTAATACAACATCATAAGTTCCTTCTTCAAGTTTTGAGAAATCAAGTGCTTTCTGAATACACATTTCTTTTCCCAGTTTTTTCCCGGTAACATACTGTCCATCCCGAAAAATATTCAGGAATACATTTTTTTGAGAATTGTTCAGGTAAGAAATCTGAAGGGTGTTATTTTCAAATTTATAATACGGACTGAACATTCTGATTTCCTCGCCAACCTTGAGGTAGCTCCGGTTTAAAACGGTAATCTGCCTGCTTAGCTGGCAATTGCCATGTTTCAGATTTACCTGGTAATTGCCGTCTTCCAAATCATTCAAATCAAAAACCAATTTATAGGCCTGCGCCGGTTCTTCCGATTTTTTGTAGTAAATGGTTTCTCCACGCTGGTTTTTTAATGAGAGCTCAAAATTCGCCGGCGACATGGTTTCAAATGCTACCAGTGCTTTTTCATTTTGCACCGGAATTACATTCATTGTTGGGAGTTGGGTGGCAAAACCTGTTGCTGCAACAAATACTGCCATTGCTGTTAATACCAAATTTTTTGTTTTCATGACTCAATTGTTTTTGTTTACATTGTTTGATATTAAGACTCCAACAGAGTAACGAAGGTTACGTAATTCATCATGAAAACCGACGAACAAATAAAATCAGGGGGTCAATGTGTAAAATCTGAGGATGAATGAAAACATGTATTCAGGTGATAAACAAAGCATAAGTAAAGAAGACTGAAAGAATTGACTGTTTTTCAGTTGTTCCAACTGTACCCAATGCCCAAACCAAACCATACAGCCCAAATTTCCTGATTGTTTATCATAGGTGTCCAATTGAGGTTGAGCATTAAACCATTATTTTTCGGACGAAACCGCAATCCTGCTTTGGCATAGCCCACAAAGCCAAGCCCGTTTATTCCCGATGAAAAAGTTTGGTCTCCCGGTTTTTCCTGAAGAAATATGCCTGCACTTGTGCCTAACCCATATTCAAAGGCCAGTCGTTTTTTGCCTGTCAAACCGTTTATTTCAATTGGAAAAACCAGCACATCGGGAACCATTCCGGCACCTACACGCATTCCGAGTCCTTCACTGCCTGGTTTGAAACGGAAATCATAATTAACCGAACCAAAAATTCCGGCTCCGAGAAGCTCTGCATAAACAACCTTGTTTTTGCCATTGGATTGTGCAGTTAAGCCAAATGGCAGGAAAAGAATGATCAGAAAAGTCAATGCGAACCTGGGGTATTTCTTTGGTGTTTTCATTTGGTTTTTGGTATTTTTTTGGATTTTCAGATATTCAGTTGGCCGATTCAAACTGTTTCAGGAAACGAATATCGTTTTCAAAAAAGTGACGGATGTCTTTAATGCCGTAACGCAGCATAGCAATGCGTTCGATGCCCATTCCAAATGCAAAACCGGTATATTTTTGACTGTCGATATTGCAGGCTTCCAGTACGTTGGGATCGACCATGCCGCAACCCAGAATTTCGAGCCAGCCAGTGTATTTGCAAACATTGCAGCCTTTTCCGCCACATATAGAGCAGCTTACATCCATTTCGGCGCTGGGTTCTGTAAACGGGAAGTAGCTGGGACGCAACCTGATTTGTGTATCTTCTCCAAACAACTCTTTGGCAAAATAAAGCAGCGTTTGTTTCAGGTCGGCAAACGAAACATTTTCGTCCACATACAATCCCTCAACCTGGTGAAAAATGCAGTGTGACCGGGCTGAAATGGCTTCGTTCCGGAAAACTCTTCCGGGAAAAATAGCGCGGATGGGCGGCAGGGTGTGTTCCATTACGCGAATTTGTACGCTGGACGTGTGGGTTCGCAGCAACACGTCAGGGTCTTTTTCAATAAAAAAAGTATCCTGCATATCGCGGGCCGGGTGTTCGGGCGGAAAGTTCAACGCTGAAAACACGTGCCAGTCGTCTTCAATTTCAGGCCCTTCAGCTACTGTAAATCCTAGCCTCCCAAAAATACTTATGATTTCATTTTTTACCAGTGAAAGCGGATGCCGCGTACCCAATTTTAAAGGCTCGCCGGGCATAGTGAGGTCTGTTCCGGTATTTTCTGAACCAGTTGATTCGAATGAATCGCGCAGGCTGTTGATTTTTTCGAGAGCAAAGTTTTTCAGATCATTCAGCGCTTTGCCTACCTCTTTTTTCTTTTCGTTGGGTACATTTTTAAAATCGGCAAAAAGCTGGTTTACACTTCCTTTTTTACTTATGTATTTAATACGCAACGCTTCCACCTCGTCCATCGACGAAGCTGTTGTATTTTCAATTTCCTGGTGTAAAGCACTGATTTTATCCAGCATGGCAATTCAATCTTTAAATGAAGGGACAAAGATAATGATTTACTCAAAAAATAGCGGCACCTTTTGAAAGATGCCGCCGGGAATTAAAAAGCCAACGAAGCTTGATGGCTGAATTTATATAGTACTAACTGAACGGTCTTACATTTCTGTTTTTCTGGCTTCAAGACAACAGAAATATTTTTATCAAAGAATATGCCAAATTATTTCAATTAAACATGCCGTTCAGCACATGGCGGCAAAACTATTTGAACCCGGCAATGGTTTGTTGTAACAAATGAATTACATTTTTCACATTCTGATTGAAAACCTTCAGCACCTCTTCCCAGGTAACGGGTTCCTCATCGGTTTTCCAGCAATCGTAGTCGGTGCTAAGTGCCACAGCAGCATAAGGGATTTGCAGTTCGTTGGCGAGAATACACTCGGGCGCCACCGACATGTTGATTACATCGGCACCCCAAAGCCGGAACATGTTCGACTCGGCCCGGGTTGAAAAACGCGGGCCTTCAATGGTAATTACCGTTCCTTTAGAATGAAATGGAAGGTTTAATTTCCCGGAAGTATCAATCAGTCTTTGTCGCAACCCGGCATCGAAGGGATCGGCCATTGGGCTGTGCATCAGGTTGCCATCCTCAAATTTTTCATGAAAAGTAACTTCGCGGTGGCGGGTAAAATCGATAAATTGGTCGGCGATAACCAAATCGCCCCTTTTGATTTCTCCACGCAAACTTCCGCACGCAGTGGTGGCCAAAATGTAAGTGCATCCCAATTCCCTGATTGCCCAAATATTTGCCCGGTTGTTAACCTTGGAAGGTGGAATTTCATGTTTTCTGCCGTGCCGGGAAAGGATGGCCACTTCAATTCCTTCTATTTTACCTGTTTTAAAAGCAGAAGAGGGACTTCCGTAAGGAGTTTCAACATTTATCTCTTTCGGATTTTTCAGGATATCCGGATTTTCGAGGCCCGAACCGCCGATAATTGCAATCTTCATTATTATTTGTTTTTGGGAAAAAGCTTTAGAATGCTTTCTCTGTTTGCATTGCAAATTCCCCGCTCGGTAATTAAACCGGTTACCAACCTTGCCGGGGTAACATCGAAGCCGTAATTTGCGGCCCGACTGTTTTCGGGAATTAGCTTCACTTTTTGAATTGAGTTCCCGTTCCAGCCTTCTATTTTAGCCACTTCGTCTGAATCGCGTTCTTCGATAGGGATTTCAGTAATTCCGTCTTCCATTTGCCAGTCGAATGTAGAGGAAGGAAGTGCCACATAAAACGGGATGCCATTGTCTTTTGCTGCCAGCGCTTTGAGGTAAGTACCAATTTTATTGGCCACGTCACCCGTGATGGTGGTGCGGTCGCTGCCCACAATCACCAAATCGACCATTTTGTGCTGCATCAGGTGTCCGCCGGTGTTGTCGGCAATTACGGTGTGTGGAACACCTTCCTGCCCCAGCTCAAAAGCAGTTAGCCGGGCGCCCTGGTTGCGGGGTCGGGTTTCGTCCACCCACACATGAACCGGAATTCCTTTGTGATGGGCTTTGTAAATGGGAGCTGTTGCTGTTCCCCAATCGATGCAGGCCAGCCAGCCGGCATTGCAATGCGTTAAAATATTTACCGGCTCTTGTTTTTGCTGATAAATTTTTTCGATGATTTTCAACCCGAATTCCCCAATCTTTTCGCTGAAACTTATTTCACACGATTTCATCTCTTCAACTTTCGCCAGTGAAATCTCTTTCAAATTTGCAGACAGAAGATTTTGAAGCATAAACTTCAGCATCTCGTCCACAGCATAAGCCAGGTTCACAGCAGTCGGACGTGCCAACTTCAATCTTGTTGCTGTTTCGTTTAAATATTTCTCAGGATTGTTCCCACTAAAACAGAGCAAAGCCAGATACATTCCGTAAGCAGCAGTTACTCCAATTAACGGTGCTCCACGGACAGCCATATCGCGAATGGCATGAAAACAATCGTCGGGCGTTTTTAAATCGAGAATTTCGAACACGAAAGGAAGTTTTCGCTGGTCGATAATCTGCACAACTGATGGATTTTTTTCACTCAGCCAGATGGTATGATATGGTTTGTCGTTAATTCGCATGGAAATAAAAGCAAAAATAATATTTATATTCGTTGGCTTAAAATAAAAATATGAAGCCAAAGCTCACAAATATCAAAAACATTGTTTTCGATTTGGGAAATGTTTTGCTGAACCTCGATTTTGATGCGTCAATCCAGGCATTCAGAAAACTTGGGTTGAACTCGGAAGTGGTCAACCGCCAACAGGCGTATGCTGATCCTGTATTTTATGAACTAGAGGTGGGAAAAGCAACACCTGAAGCGTTCAGAAAAAAAATTCGTCATATTTTGAAAAACCCGGAGGCTACCGACCGGGAAATTGACGATGCCTGGTGTGCGATGATACGCGATATTCCGGGAAAACGGGTGGAAATGCTAAAAGTACTTGCCAAAAATTACGATGTATATTTGTTCAGCAATACGAATGCAATCCACATCGAACGCCTTCATAAAGAATTTCGAAATATCCACGGAATTGAATTTCCTTCCCTTTTTGTGAAAGATTTTTATTCGCACGAAATTCATGAACGCAAACCCGATTTGGCATCCTATCAGAAAGTGATTGAATCTGCCGGAATTATTCCATCAGAAACTCTTTTTGTGGATGATTTGGAAAAAAATATTGCCGGCGCTGAAAAAGCTGGTCTGAAAACTTTTTGGTTGAAAGAAGGGATGGAAGTTTCGGAAGTATTTAGTTCAAAATCCTGATTTTCTTGAGCCTGATATCCTCCAGCGGTCGCCACTGGCGGTCGGTTTCTACCTGAACAATTTGGTCTGCCACTTCCATTCCTGAAATTACTTCACCAAAAATCGTATATGTTCCGTCGAGGTGTGGGGCGCCGCCAATGGTTTTGTAAACCTGCCGTTGTTCTGCGGTAAATTTATAGTCGTTTTCTTCTTCAATGTCATCCAGTTCCTTGTCGAAATATTTTCGTCCGGTAATAATGTAAAACTGCGACCCGTCAGCCCGCCGGCGCTGGTTTTGAGTATCTGGTTTCCGTGGCGAACCAATCATTCCCCGTTTGTGGTAAAGCCCCGGAACAATGTGAGCCGGCAATGTGTAGCCGGGGCCTTTCCAACCTACCATATCGCCTTCTTCGGCATAGCGTGTATCGGCAGCACCGGTTTGAATGCCAAAATTGGAAATCACCCGGTGTATGAGCAGGCTATCGTAGTAGTTTTCTTTTACCAGTTTTATAAAGTTGTCACGGTATTCAGGCGTTTCGTTAAAAAGCCGGATGGTGATATTTCCCATGTCGGTTTCGAGCACCAGTCCTTTGATCCTCTGGTTTTCGGCCGATACAGCGGCACTGGCAACCGAACGCAAAGATTCCAGCGATTTGGGCGGTTCATTTTGCTTTTCCAGCAACCGGGCAATGTATTCAGACGGAATGGCAAAACTTTGCATTTCATAACTCACCACATCTGAAAAAGCAATTCCAATGGCTTTCTGGTTCGACACAAATACCGGTGCACCAAAATTGGCATTGCGGATGCGGTTGGTAATGCGGTAAAGCTTTGCTCCCTGAACGGTGGTTTGATTGAGCAACTGCCCGGTGAATAATTGCACCGTTTTTCGCGGCGAAGCAGAAATGTACATGGTTTTGGCAGTATTGGGCGCTGTTCCCTGATAAAGTTCCACAGGATTACTTTTCAGACTGTCCGCTTTCAGCAAAATAATGTCGTTGATGCGATCCACAGCTATATACTTATCGCATCTGTACTTTTTATCGGTGTCGAGCGGTGAAAACACAATATTACTGGCTTGATTTACAAGAGAATATCGTGTGGCAATAATATCTTCGGTTACAAAAAACCCCTGACCCGATTCCAGAATCCGGTTTCCGTCAAAAGAATCGAATGAAACCACTGCCGCCAAAATTTTTTCCCATCCTGTTTCCGGGTCTTCAGCCCTGGCTTCCTGCTTTTGTGGCCCCTCATCGGTTTTTTCTTCACTCTTTTCCCTGTTTTTACAGGAAAAAAAGATCATCGAAAAAAGGATAAAAAGGACAAAAGTTTTCATTTTAATCATTCAAAACGGTTACAGTAATTTTAACATCGGTAAAAGGCCGGTTGTTTTCATCGGTTCTTAATGCAGCAATTTTGTCTATGGTTTCGAACCCTGAAATACACTCGCCAAAAATGGTGTATTGGCCATCCAAATCAGGATACCCGCCAATGGTGGTATAGGCTTCGCGTTGTTCTTCGGAGAATTCCAGAACACCGGTTTGCATGTTGTATTCAGTTTCGATTTGCTGCCGTACGTGGTCGGCAATTTCACGAAACTCCTCCACTTTTTTCTCCTCCCTCAATTCCTGAAGCTGTGCCCTGACTTCATCATTCAGGTACTTGTTGACAATCCTGTTCCGGATAGGACGGTTCACTGCCATTTCCAAAGTGTCGAGTTCCCCTGAGGAATGAACCCTGCCTTTCACCACATAAAACTGCGAAATATCGGATTGCTGCCAGGGGTTTACATCGTCGGGCTGGCGCGGGGCACAAAGTGCACCTTTTTTGTGAAAATGGTGCGGCAGAATTTCATCGTCCACCGTATGGTCGGGATCGCCATAGCCGATTCGCTTCCCCGGAGGAGCATTTTTTGAGCTTTTGGACCCTCCCTGAATGAGAAAATCCTGAATGACCCGGTAAAACAGAGTTCCATCGTAATAACCTTCACGGGCCAGTTCGAGAAACGCATTGCGGTGTTTGGGCGTATCGTCGTAAAGCATAAATGTCATATCGCCCAGGTTGGTGGATACACACACCTTTTTCGACTGTGCAAATCCCGAAAAGGAAAATAAAAAAATCAAAAGAAATGTGCCGGTTTGTTTCATCCTGCTATTTTAACCAAACGATTTCCATTTTCACATCCTGCACCGGCCGATCATGCTCGTCAGTTTCCACGGCTGCAATTTTATCCACAACATCCATTCCCTCCACCACTTCGCCAAAAACGGTATAGTCGCCATCGAGAGATGGGTAACCGCCAATAGTTGTGTAAATTTCACGTTGCTCATCAGAAAATCTGAAAATTAGATTCCTTGCGGCAATTAAGCTATCCACCCGGTCTCTTATTTCTGCAACCTTCAATGCAAATCCTTCCCGATCATCATTTTGCCTGAACACCTGGATTTCATCATCAACATCCATGAGGTGATCTCTTACAAGACCGTTTTTAATTTGCTGATTTTTAACTATTTCCATAGTGTCCAGTTCCCCATGAGAAAAAATGTCTCCCTGAACAATGTAAAACTGCGAAGCGCTCGAACGTTTTTCCAGGTTCATTAAACCGCCTTTTCGTGCAGCAGCAACTGCGCCTCTCTTGTGATAATACTCCGGAATAAATTCGGCGGGTAAAGTGTAATCGAGCGAACCACCACCCAAAGCCTGACCGGACGGTACATTTTTAGAATCGGGATCACCCCCCTGAATCATAAAGTTTTCAATTACCCGGTGAAAAAGCAAGCCATTATAAAAACCTTCACCGGCCAGTTTTTCAAAATTCTTTTTGTGTTCCACCGTTTTTTCGTAGAGCTTTACTTTTATATTTCCGTAATCCGTTTTAATTACTATTTGAGCCTCACCTGCTTTTGGCTTTCCATTTCCACAAGAAAAAACCGCTGCCAGTAATATTCCGAAAATAGCTATTATCCATCTGTTCATAACGTTTCTCATTTTTGTTACGATTATAAAAAAATTTGCGTAAAGATAATAAGTTGATAAAAATCGCCGCTCTTATTGTAATAATTCCTTATAGTGTTGGTCAGATGAAAAAACTCAAATATGAATCACATACAAATAAATACCAAATTGCGGCTCGATGCTGTTAACCTATCCATGTCTGGCACCATTTTCGATACCATTCATCGCGACCGTGAATATTTGCGCAAATGGCTGCCCTTTATCGATGGTACCCAACAGGTTTCGGACACTGAAGATTTTATCCGAAGTGTTATTGCTCAGCCAAACCCCAGAAGGGATGAAATACGAAGGTATTGAGCGGCAGGGAGAGCGCTGTAACAACCAATATTTCGACTTGCAGGTTTTCAGCCTTTTAAAAACAGATTTGTGAATTTTTTCCGGTTTTTTTCACTTATCATTTTGAATATGAATTTATTATAAACCTTGCGTTAATATGTGTTAAATGAAATTTGATATTTAAAGAAACTTCATATATTTGACCCATAAATTCGTTTGTTCGGTTTTTTAAAAAATTGCATGTAAGGGTAATAATTGAAAACGAAAATTATGGAAGAAAAGAAAATCAGACGAAACCTTTACCGTGTATTACGAAAAACGGGGGTACAAAAAAATGATATCCAGCCAGATGCATCATTTAAATCCGATTTGAATTTTGATTCGGTTGACTGGAAAATTTTCACTTTTTACCTTGAAGGTATTTTTGATATTTCTGTTCGCGACGAAGAATTATCGAATTTCGGAAATGTAAACGACACTGTGAATTATTTAAAACAAACAGCTTAGTTTTTTTGGGTGATTATTAATTGTTAAATGAGAAGAGGGCAAATTCATTTGCTCTCTTTTTTTGTCTGGTCATTTATTGTATCTTTAAGAAATTAACAATAATATTTATTAAATATGGATTCAGTGAATACACTCTGGGAAAAAATTAACGATGTAGTATTAACTTTTGGTCCCCGGCTTATTGGGGCTATTATAACCCTCATAATTGGGTGGTGGATAATAAGTATCGTTCAAAAAAGCCTGAGGAAAAAATTTGAAAAAAGAGACATGGAACCCTCCCTTCGGGGTTTTCTAAACAGCATGATTGGCATTCTGCTAAAGACGCTACTTCTGATTAGCGTGGTTGGAATGATTGGAGTTCAGATGACCTCGTTTATTGCCATTTTGGGTGCTGCCGGCCTGGCAGTGGGTATGGCTCTTTCGGGTACATTACAAAATTTTGCGGGCGGTGTAATTATTCTGCTTTTCAAGCCTTTCAAAGTAGGCGATTACGTTGAAGCGCAGGGACATGCCGGCTCGGTAAACGAAATTCAGATTTTCAACACCATTCTGAAAACACCCGACAACAAAACCATCATCATTCCAAATGGAGGACTTTCAACCGGTTCAATGATAAATTATTCGACCGAACCCCGTCGTCGCGTTGACTTTGTGTTTGGAATTGGCTACGGCGACGATGTAGATAAAGCCAAACAGGTACTGAAAAACCTGATTGACGGCGACGAACGCATTTTACAGGATCCGGCTCCTTTTATCGCGGTAAAAGAACTGGGCGACAGCTCTGTGAATCTGGTAGTTCGCGCCTGGGCAGAATCGTCCAACTATTGGGGCATTTATTTCGATATGCACGAAAAGGTATATAAAACATTTGCAAAAGAAGGTCTTAACATACCATTCCCGCAAATGGATGTGCACGTGCACAAATAGTCAACAATCAATTTATTTACAGCAAAAGGATGGTGAATTTCAAATGCCATCCTTTTGTTGTTAAATATTCCCGTTCAGGCACTGAAATCGCCCGTTCGTCAAAAAATATTTTCCGTTTTATAATTTTATTCTGAATTTTGAGGCTTTAGAAACCGTTGGAATTTATCCGGAAAAATTGGTAGAATGCAAAAAATAAAAGTATTCAGAAAAATAAACAAGGGATTCCTGCTAACCCGACTTAAAGTTCTGGCAGGAGCACTTGCTATCTCACTCCTTTTCAGCCTTGTGTTGGTTGGTCAAATTTTTCATGAAGGGCTGCCAACCATGATTTTTCTTACCTGGCTGCAACTTGAAATTTTTATCTGGCTGGGCACTAAGTTTTTCAGCAACCTCGACGTTTCCACAAGACAATTTAAAAAGAAAACCACTTTACGATTGGTATTCTTTTATTTAACCGTAATAATTATTGCTTCCGTAATCTTTTTAATGGTATTTATTATTCAGAACAGTATGAACGGGGTCAACCTGGGAAATGCTTTTTCAGCGTTCAAACAACAGGAATTTAAGGGGTTTATTACCGCTGCATTGATTGGTTTTGCAATCGGCACACTTTTTTTCTTTTATTCGCAGTGGTCCGATGCATTGAAACGCGAAGAAAAACTGGCCCAGGAAAAGCTGCTTTTTCAGTACGAAACCCTGAAAAGCCAGGTGAACCCGCATTTTCTGTTCAACAGCCTGAACATATTGTCGTCGCTGGTGCATAGCAATCCTTCACTGTCGGAAGAATTTATCCGCAAACTGTCAAATATTTACCGGTATATTCTGGAAAATCAGGAAAAAGATTTGGTTCCGCTAACCGATGAAATGCAGTTTGTCCGTGAATATTTTTCGCTGCAAAAAATCAGGGACGAAGAAAAAATTGAACTGAAAGTAGAATTGACAGAAACTGAAAACCTGCTGATACCACCGGTTTCGTTGCAGCTTTTAATCGAAAATGCAATGAAACACAATGCCACCACCCGGAAAAATCCACTGGTTGTTACTATTCACAACGAAGGGATGGACAAGCTGGTGGTGCGGAATAACCTGCAGCCGAAATCGCAACTCAGCAACTCATCGAAAACCGGGTTGAAAAACCTGAATGAACGGTGTCGACTGATATTGAAACGCGAAATTGAAATCAACCAAACCGATACAGAATTTGCAGTTAAGATACCAGCTAAAATTCAGAAAAATGAAGGTAGTAATTATTGAAGACGAACGGCTGGCTGCCGAAAAACTGGAATCGCTTTTAAAGCAGGTAAATGCTGAAATTGAAGTGGTTGGAAAACTGGAATCGGTAGAAGAATCGGCAAACTGGCTGGCTTCCAATCCTAAGCCCGACCTGATTTTTATGGACATCCAGCTCGATGACGGTATTTCCTTTGAGATTTTTGATGCCGTAAAAGTGGAAGCGCCGGTAATTTTTACAACGGCGTTCGACCAGTATGCCATCCGTGCATTCAAGGTAAACAGCGTGGATTATCTGCTGAAACCCATTGACCTTAATGCGCTGGAAACCGCAATAGAAAAGTACCGGAAAATTTTCAGGCCTGCCGGAATGGAAGAAAAGCTATCAAAAGTTTTTGAACAGTTGGCAAAACCATGGAAAACGAGGTTTTTCGTGAAAGTGGGCGTCCATTTTCAGTCGGTGCCGGTAGAAGAAATCTGTTGCTTTTTTGTGGAGGAACGGTGTTCGTTTCTGAAAACCCAAACCGGAAAAAACTATGCGCTCGATTATTCACTCGACCAACTTCAAAAACGGGTTGATCCGGAATTGTTTTTTCGAATCAACCGCAATTTTATGGTAAATATCAACTGCATAGCCGAAATCATCAGCTACTCCACCAACCGGCTAAAACTGAAACTGAAAAATTTTGGAGCCGAAGGTCTCATCGTCAGCCGAGACAAAGTGCCGGAGTTCAAACAGTGGCTGGACCGGTGAGTATTTGATGAATTTTAATTAATTTTTGAAAAAATACAGATTATGACAGCACTTGAGTTAAAAAATATTCTCATACATAAAATTGCTGCTATCGATGATGTTTCTTTTTTAAAAGCGATTCAAACAATTATTGATGCGAAAACAGACCATAAGATTTTACCTCTTTCCAACGAACAACGAGATGAGATTATGGCATCCAAAAAAGAGATTGAAAAAGGCATCTGTGTTGATCATGAAAGTTTAGATGAAGAAATTAATGCATGGCTAAACGAAGAATAATTCAATCAATATTATTGTGTCAACCATATACCATTAAAAATTGTCATTTCGAATCTGAGGCACGAAGATGAGAAATCTCTGTGTTCCAGCAGAATTCTCCCAAAGGTCGAAATGACAAGATATGATTGACGCAACATTACAATATTTATTACGAAATCACTGAAAGAAAAATAGTAATTCATGCAATCTGGGACAGTCGTCGAAATCCAGATGACCTGAAAATAAAAGGATGAAACGACAAAAAAGGCAATTCGGGCTGCAAAGGAAGGTAAAGTTACCCGGGCAAAAAATTTAGATGACCTGATGGAAAAATTGAACTTTTTATAAAATCCTTCACGCTAAAAATCAATTATTTAAAAGTTTATTTATTTCACCGATAATATTTTCTGACAAATCTTCACTGTAATTATACCACTTATGGACTTTCCCGGACTGGTTTACCAAAAGTATATCAGGATAAGCATGCAACCCAAAAGCTTTTATTACTTCTTTATTTCCGGCACAAACGGGAAAGTTGATTTTCTCTTTTATAGCATACTTTTTCAACACTGAAGGTGGGTCGTATGGATAAAAAGCCATCATTTCAAATTTATTATCATCCATAAAAATTTCGCTGATTTTTTTCAGATGTGGTATAGACTTTATACAAGGACTGCAATTAATCATCCCGAAAAAAATAAGTTTTACCTTTTGATTGGTGCCATTTAAGTATAGAAGAGTATCAAAAACCGAATTCCCATTTATCTCAGGCATAGTTGTTCCGGGAGGTAATAATTTGGGAATGGTTTTATATTCGTCAGGAATATATTTAATATCTTGTTCGTTGACACTGAATTGGTTAATTATAAATGGTTCTGCAATTTCTCCTTTCTCGGTTTTATAAAACTGAAAATTATCAAACATGCTTGTTTCGATAATTTTTGGCCCTTTCCTGTTTATATGTGCAATTTTTATAACACTCGCCGGCAAATAAGTTTCTTTATCGAACCAAACCTCAAATTCATAAATAGGGTCTGCCATGAAAGATAGTCTGCGATAGGATTTTTGTTCATAAATAGTATCGGGTTTAAGAATTAATTCATCTGTGGTTTTCCTACCTAAATATTTATAAATAAACGGGATTTGACCTTCGATACTTTTTTCTAAAGCAGTTTTACCAGATGAGCCAGACAATTGTTGTAATTGGTATTTTGGCGCAGGGATAATGTTCTCATTAATTTTCTCTACTGAATAATAATGTTGTCCGTTATAAACCAAACTCTTCAAGCGGTCAAAATTAAATGTCTTCTCTCTTTTGTCATACCTGAAATTCATTTTGTAAAGCGTATCGTAATCGCAAATTACATAAGTAAATTTCGTAAGAAATTTAACAACCATTGTCGTATCTGCTGGCGTTGGAACTTCAATTGTTGTAATACTTTCATAACTGGCTCCTTCTGAATTTTCAATTGCATGAAGAACATTTTCTATCAGTTCCTGTTTTTGTGCCCCACAAAACCAAATATTCACTATAAAAAGAAAAAGAAGAACCAAATATTTTTTCATATCTGATATTGCTTTAGTTTATTTAATATTAGGATTTTACACGTATTTACAGCCAAAATATTAAGTAACATCAAGGAGGACACGATTTTTTGACTTTTCATCCTTTCATATCTTTTTCACTCACAAAAACTTTCAGTTTTTACTGATTATCGCTGCCCAGCCACCTCCTGGAGCCATTTCAATTTTCATTATGGAGGATGCACTTACATTTTGTTTTTCCTGCTGAAAATCTGCGGCATGGCGGTCGGCATTTACACCGTCTTTCCAAACCTGAATTGTGAAATTTCCGGCAGGCAAGAAGCTGAGATCGAGTTCCAGCGAGCGCGGCGACCAGTCGGTCATGGCACCCACATACCAGGTTTCGCCCTTGCGGCGGGCCATTAAAATATAATCACCCACTTTGGCTTGCAACACGCGGGTTTCGTCCCAAACCGTGGGAACTTCCTTCAAAAATTCCATGGCTTCCGGTTCGCGGTAGTAATTCGAGGGATTATCGGAAAGCATTTGCAGCGGACTTTCAAACACCACATACATAGCCAGTTGGTGACAGCGGGTTCCGGGCGCCATGGGTGCTTCAAAAATATCGCGGAAATTTTCCTTGGTGGCATTTAGCATAGCTCCGGGTGTATAATCCATAGGGCCGGCAACCATACGAATGAACGGCAGGGTCACATTGAGTTCCGGATCGGGCAGTTCAGACCATTTGCAGTTTTCCATTCCTTTTACGCCTTCGTATGAAATCACATTCGGATACATGCGGTCGAGGCCAGCCGGTTTGTAAGCACCATGGTAATCAACCAACATTTTTCGTTTGGCACATTCGCGGGCAATTTTTTCGTAGAAATTCACCATCCACTGGTCGTCACGTTGCATAAAGTCGATTTTTATTCCCTTCACGCCCCACGCTTCAAACTGGTCAAGCGCTTCGGTGAGTTTGTCGTCAAGCGCTTTCCAAACCACCCAGAGAATTACACCAACGCCTTTATCTTTTCCGTAATCAACCAGTTCCTGAACATCAATTTCATCCTGTACTTTCATGATGTCTTCCAGGTGGTACCAGCCTTCGTCGAGAATGATATAGTCGAGGCCGTATTTTGCGGCAAAGTCGATGTAATACTTGTAGGTGGCATTGTTCACGCCCGATTTAAAATCCACACCATAAATGTTCAGGGCATTCCACCAGTCCCAGGCCACTTTCCCGGGTTTAATCCAGCCGGTTTCTTCCAGCACATTTTCAGGTGCCAGTTTGTAAATTAGTTCCGATTCCACCAGTTGCCGGTCATCGTCCGAAATAATCATCGCCCGCCAGGGAAAGCTTTTCGGACCTTCAAGTTCAGCAATGTAATCCGCATATTTTACCGGTGCCACATCGCGGTCGGTTCGTTGTTCTTCTTCCAAAACCACTCCTGCAAATTTGCCTTCGAGCCGGAAAGGATTTTCGGCAGAACCTTTTAAAAACATCCCGGCATAATCGGTTATCAAGTCCGATTCTGAAATGTAAACTTTCACATTGTTGTTGCAGCTTACCAACAACCCGGTGGATGCAAAACGTTCGGGTGTAATTTCTGAAAGTTTGACATCCAAATAAGAACGTTCCTGGTGCGAAAACATGCTTTCCTCTTCCGGAAACCAAACTTTCAGATCAGTTGGAAACGTAAAAGTGGCCTGTTCATTCATCACTTTCAGCGGACCATTTTTAGTCACTTCCCAGCGGTAAGCAACACCTTCGTCGTACGCCCTGAAATGCAGGTTGTAGTCATTAAAAGAAAGAGTAAGCTGATTGTAATTATCCTGAATTTTTGCATTTTTTCGGGCTACTACCGGAATGATTTCTTCGTTTACCGAAATTGTTTTGTTTCTGCGAACTTTGGTATTTTTCCCCAAAACTTCGTTTTCAAGCGTCAGTGAAATGGGCGAGGCGGCAATAATTTCTTTATCACCCAGAAAAACAGAGTAGCGAACATCTTCATCAACGGACACTTTAACCGTTAATCTTTCTGAAGGGGATTTAACGGAATAATCCTTTGCAATCAGCTGGTTCATAAAGAGAATAGATAAGAACAAAAGTGCATATTTTTTCATTTGATAAAATTTTTTGGTTTTCAGGTGGAAAGTTAGCAAGAATTGTTGAATTAAAGGATAGCATCGCCCGAAGCGATGCCATCCTTTATTTTACCATCAGTTTTTTTGTTGTTCGGTTATTCTCCTGAAAAATATGTACAAAATAGATTCCGGGGGTATAATCTCCGGTTGAAATTTTTATTTGATTTTCTGATAAAACATCCAGTTGCTTCAGCAAAGTGCCGGCAATCGAATAAATTTCAATTTTTGAAATGGGCTTTTCAGAAGCGATTGTTACCTCAACGGTTGCCGGATTTGGATAGATACGAATTTCATCCAACGCAGATTCAATCTCTGTGAGTTCGGTAACTACCTGTGTTTTTGCCAGTTTTCGGGTTGAATACAACCGGTATTCGCCGGGCTGCATGGAAAAACTATGCGCCGCAGTTTCCACTTCAATGGAATCCTGTGTGAAAAACTCGAACCACTTGCCGGTTTCAGGAAGGGTAACATTGGCTGTGGTTGATGTGATGCCAAAATTCCCAACGGCAAACACATGGTTTCCGCTGCGGCTCAAACGGTACCAGCGCACCTGACCGCTCAGGTTGTAATCGAAACTTTCGGGCGTAAATTCTTCGTAAGTCTGTTTCAGATAATTCAGTTGCGCCATCACCTGAAACAAATCGGTTCGGTTCGTATCATTTAGATATTCCCAACGAGGCGGTTTTGGGTCTAACCTGCAGTTATTTCCAATTCCGTCCTCACATCTGTTTATTGACAGATCATAACCGCGTTCGCCAAACTGCCAAATCATTTTGGGACCGGGTAACGGCAGCAGGAAAACCGAATTCAACTCCACTCTTTTTAATGCTGTAGGCAGTTGCCTGATGTTGTAATTGCCTTCAATAAAACCGGATTGCAGCAGACTAACCATAATTCGTTCCTCATCGTGGCTCTCGGCGTAGGTAATCAGATTGGGTTCATTCCAGCCGCGACTTTTGTAAACACCCCAGCTTAAATCAGAAACGCCGGTGTTGCCACGAGCTGCTTCACGGTAGTTGCTGTGCAGAATTCCCCACATCAACATGCCGTAATCAGCCAGTTCTTTTTCCTCAGCGTTGTCTGCAAGATGTTCAAAAATAACCAGGGCATCATCTTTTCGCTTCCAGATTTCATCGGCCATTCGCTTCAGATTGGCAATTCGGGCGGCATCGTATTCGCTGCCCCAGCTGGACTCGCCAAAAGGAGTATTGGAAAACCCTTTGGTAAAATCGAACCGGAAGCCGTCCACTTTGTATTCGGTCATCCAGAAACTGTTCACGCTGTCCACCAGCTCTTTTACCACGTCGGCTTCGTGGTTAAAATCGTAACCCCAGCGCAAATTGGGATTTTGAAAATTCGACTCCACGTTGTACCACGGATTTTCAGGCGTAATGGTCCAGTTATCCATGTACATCTGCACCAACGGACTTTGCCCGTAACTGTGGTTCAGCACCATATCGATAACCACGGCAATACCGCGTTTGTGACATTCGTCAATGAGTTTTTTTAGTTCGTTGCGCGGACCGTAATATTTGTCAGGGGCAAAATAAAACGATGGGTTGTAACCCCAGCTGCTGTTCCTGTCAAACTCGTTTACGGGCATCAGTTCCAGTACATTGATGTTCAGATCTTCCAGGTAATCCAGCTTTTCACGTACGGCTTTAAAGGTGTGCTCTTCGGTAAAATCGCGGATGAGCAGTTCGTAAATCACCAGTTTTTCCTTATCCGGAATTTGAAAATCGGTTACTTCCCACTGATATTCCTCCCGACCGGGATGAAGCACTGAAACAATTCCTTCGGTTTTTCCATCAGGATATGCCAAAAGTCCGGGATACGTTTCTTCTTTGATGCAATGGTCGTTCCAGGGATCGAGAATTTTTTCGGCGTACGGATCAGCAATTCTTATTTCGCCATCGATAAAATACTGAAAGGCGTATTCCTTATCCTTCTCAAGTCCGGGAATTTCGAGCCAGAAATGGTCCCCGTCTTTTTTCATCTGGTATTCGTTTTGGGGTTCCCAGTCGTTAAATTCGCCCAGCACGAAAACAAATTCTTTGAAAGGTGCATACAACACCAATACGGCTGAATTGACCGAGGGGTAATTGATTCCTTTCCGGTAAGCTTCCGGCAGTGTTTCTTCGGTTACATCTTCGCGAACAAAAACCTGCACCGAATCCCTTTTTGTTTCCTCTCCGGCTGTGGCTTCGGCACTCAGCCAGTATGCTCCGCTTTCGGAAAAAGAGTGTGTGGTTGAAATGGTAGTCCCTGAATTTTGGGAAAGAATCGTTTCGTTTAGATAAAGTCTCAGGTCGGCATCCATTGATGACTGCGCAGAAATGTTCACCGGCTGATTTTTTGGCTGAATGGAACCGCGGGCTGGTTCGGTAATTTCAACCACCAGGCCTTCTTCGTAAACAGTCACAAACAGGTCGTTGGTTTGCTGCGACTGGTCTGCAGACCGAAAAACAAACGACATGTTAATCACTTTTTCACCGCTGGCCACCGAATAAAACGAATTAATGTCGGGCGTAATTTCCAATTCGTAAATCCCGTTTCCCTTGTGGGTAAGTTTGGGCTGAACATCGTTTTTTCCCCAACTGTCGCCACCGCCCACAATATTTTGCCAGTCGCCTTTTCCTTCAATACCCACCCCGGTATGGGCATACAAATCGCCGGTAAAATAACCCAACCGGGTCTCTTCAGACGAATTGAATGTGATGGTTACTTTTTGAGTGGCTACCGGCAAAGCAGGCTCAGTGGTTATTTGAGCTTTCAAAAACAATGGAACCGTCAGCACCAAAACCAAAAAAACAACTTTCAGCTTATTCATAATCATTTACTTTTCTTATTAACAAAAAGAGCCACCAGAAAGGTTTCCGATGGCTCTTTTCAGGTAAAATAACATTTAATCTTCTTCCTGAATTAATGATACTAAGGAAGCAGACCAATTATTCACTAATTTCTATCGTGTTGGTTCTCAAATTAACAACTACGTGATAGGTTCCCGAAGGTTTCAGGAAGAACCAGTTTGGATCGCCATGACCTTCAGCCTCATCAATGTAATCTGTATCGTAATTTACTACCACGTCGTAACCGTAGCTGGTCGGACCCCAGTCTTTCTGGGCGAATAACCTGAATGCACCTCCCTGGGTGAAATTCACATCGCCTTCCCACAATTTGTAGCTTTTATATTCCAGAGCAGTAACCGGTTCGTCCCAGCCCCAGCCGTGAGTTGCATCGCCGGTAAGGTACATACCCGGTTCATTCACTGCTTCCATTTCAATGGTTCCGGTTTCGGTATTCACCAGTATTTCGTACCACCCTGCTTCACCGGTAAAGTTGAAGTTCGGATCATCGTCGCCGGTTGCCGGTTCGAGTAAATCTTCAGGATAGCTGGTAAACTTATCGTACCCCCCCAGTGAAGCGCTCCATTCGGCCTGGCTAAAAAAGCGGAAGTTCGCACCGTTTGAAGCATCGAACCTCCAGATGGTAATGTACTGGAATGGTTCGCCGGTGGAAACAACCTCAACAGCTTTACTGGTATCCCAGCCTCCCACGCTGGCGCCAATCATATAAATGGGCGGGAACGATGCAGCGTAAAGTGTTACGGTCATATTTACCGGTTGCGAATACAACGAATATTTCGGGTTAACCGTAGCTTCTACCCGGAATTCAATTGCGGTGGGTTCGTTAGCCGGCAAACCCATGGTCATCAGTTTTTCGTTTAATGTAGCATGAGTTATACTCACTGAAAAATCTGAAGTTGATGCCAGTTGTGTTGCACTGGCAAAATTATTTCCGGCGGCATCCATCTGCAGGTTGTAAACCGTTGCACTGGGGAAGCCAAAATCGGCTTCACTCCAGGTAAAAGTTATCGACTCTTCAGCAGCATTTACTCTTTGAAATACTACCTGAGTTCCTGAGGCCGGCTGACTTAGTGCAGGCGCATCGCCCGGCATAATCACCGGTTCTCTTTCCATATCTTCGCAGGCAAACAGCAGCGAAGCAGCCAGGAAAATAATCAGTATATTATGAATCTTTTTCATCTCTGTTTATTTTAGAATTAAAAATTTTAATATCCCTGGTTCTGAGTCAGATTCGGATTTGCAATTACATCGGCAGCCGGTATCGGAAAAATATCGAATTTTGCATCGATTGATCTTCCGTCTTTCACAGCGCCTTTCCATTCCCAGAGATAATCACCGCCGCTGAATTTTCCAAACCGAATAAGGTCTGTACGGCGTTGTGCTTCCCAGTAAAGTTCGCGGGCACGCTCATCGAGTATAAAGTCAAGGGTAAGATCGCCGGTGCTGATATTTCCGCCGGTATCTCCATAAGCCCTTTCGCGTATCTGGTTCACATAGTTGAGTGCAGTTGCAGCATCGCCACCTGAACCGCCACGCAATACAGCTTCGGCATACATCAGGTAAACATCGCCCAAACGGAAAAGTGGAAAATCGGTGTCAACAAATTCAATATCCGAACCGTTTTGGCCGGTGGAAGTTACGTTTTTCCATTTTTTTACTGCGTAACCGTTGGTAAATTCAAACATGCTTTCAATTTCCAGCGTTTGCCCGTCGGTGTGAAACATGCCACGACCATCAGAGCTGTATTTTTCAACAGAATACGTATAGTCGGGAATAGCGAGATAAAGTTGAATCAGGTATTTTCCCGGTTCATCCACGGTAATATTTGCGCCGTCGTATTCCAGTGATCCGTCTGTGTCATTGTCTCCCATATTGATGTCCCAGGCATCGTTTGCGCGAAATTTAAAACTTCCGGTTCCCAACTCAGCCACTACACTCCATACTTTGGTTTCAGGGTCGAACTCCATGGGTGTGCTGTTGTCCCAACTCCCGGGAGTGGCATCGCCAATAAGCCCCCAGTCGGTTTTTACCATGGTGTAACTGAAGTTGTTCAGATTCACATTGATTTTGTACATTCCTGCTTCAGGAGCAATCAGGTTGGCGCCGTTTTGCTCCAGTGTGCCGTCGCTGTTGTCATCGCCCCAGTTTACATCCCAATTGGGTCCTGCGGTGAATTTAAATTCCGAATTATCGTCGGCAAAATAGATATAACCTTCGTAATTGTCATCAGCATTTTTCGATGCCAGCGTCGGAGCAGTATCGGGCGCCCATTCATTATCACTGTATCCGCTGTCGTCCTGGTAGCCGCCGGGCACATAAATCACCGGATAGTCGGCAGCGCTTTTCAACGGAATCCGGGCGTTTTTCAACGTTTCCAGGTTCAGGAATTTTCCCACGAACTCTTTGGTAACACGGGTTCCGCCCCAGCCACCGTCAACACCAAATTCAGCCGGGTCCATACTTCCGCCCAGGCCTGCTTTTAAGATGAAGGTAACTCCGCCATACGTTTTGATTCTGTTCCCATCCTGGATAATCGGAAAAATGATTTCGTCGGAATTGTGGTTATCGGCCAGAAACAGATGCTGGTATTCGGGTTCAAGGGAATAACCGGCATTCAGAATTTTATTACAGTAAGTTATACACTCTGTATATTTTGCCTGGTTAACGTAAACTTCAGCATTCAGGTATAATTTGGCCAAAAGAGTCCAGACTGCAGCCTGGTCGGCGCGGCCATATTCAACCTGACCGGGAGCAGTAAGTTGTGATTCAATGTCAAGCAATTCTGTTTCGATGTAGTTAAACAGATCGGCACGTGAAATCTGTTCCGGGAAGAAAGAGCCAACGGCATCTTCCTCGGTTACAAACGGCACATTGGCAAACATATCGATGGCATGCCAGTAACTAAGCGCACGCAGGAAGCGGGCCTCTTTGCGATAGAGTTCAATATCGGTACGATAGGAACCGTCAATTCCGCGTTCATCCAGCTTTTGGGGAGTGGTTTCGCGAATGAACTCGTTGGTAAGTGCAATCTGATAAAATACGCGGTAATACATATTGGAAATAAACTCGTTGTTTGAGCTCCAATCCATTTCCTGATAATCGCGCAGATTGCCATCGTTCCAGGCAATAACTGCTTCATCGGTTGGCAATTCCTGTGCATACCAATAGGCACGCAGGTATTGTCCGAAGCCTTCATCGAGGCCGCTCAGGTCGTTCATTCCGGCAGGACCTTCCTGTCCGCTCACTGCCAAACCGGCATAAAGCTTGGCCAGTACACCCTTATAATTTTCCGGATTGGCATAAACATCTCCGGAAGTAACCACATCTTTGTCGAGCGGTGTAGTGTCCAAATCGTTAATACACGACGAAAAAGCCACGAGAACAACCAGTCCAACCGCAATAAATATGTTATAAATTTTTGTTTTCATTATTCTGTTCTTTTACGGTTAAAAATTAATACTTACACCAAGCGTAAAGGTACGCGGACGTGGATAGATGTTGTTGTCAATACCTCCGTTCACTTCAGGGTCGAGCCCTTCGTAGTCGGTTATAACAAATACATTTTGTACGGTTGCATACAACCTCATTTTCATGCGTTCCTGGTAAAAATTGGTAAAAGTATGCCCCAGGCTGATGTTATCGAGTCTCAGGAACGATCCGTTCTGTATATAATAATCCGAGAAATACTTCGGATTTTCAAACTCAGAATCAAAAACAGCATTACTGATGTTATTCAGATAGCCTACAGAATTGTACAGGTTATTGAAAGTTGCTTGTCCTGACATGACGTTGTTATACACATAGTTGTTCAGACTCACCCTTCCGTTGAAGCCAAAATCCCAGTTTTTGTAATTCAATCCTGAAGAAAAACCCATAAATACATCGGCAGCGGGTTTTTTGTACCGGTATTTGTCGTCGTTGGTAATCACACCATCGCCGTTGCGATCAACATACAATCCTTCAACCGGCTTACCTTCAGGGGTATAAGCCTGTTCGTAAACAAAGAAAGAATTGGCCGGGTAACCCACACTGTGAATTTGAATGTTGTTACCAACACCTCCTGAAATTCCTCCGGTTTCAACACCAATGTAGGTAGGATCGTCGATAGCAGTAAGCTTTGTAATTTTATTTTCGTTATACGAAGCATTGAATCCGATTTCCCAACTCAAATCCTTTTTTGAAACCGGAATGGCATTGATGCTAAATTCCAGTCCGCGGTTTTCCAGGTCGCCCACGTTGGTCAAAATCATGTTGGTAAGGTTTGTACCTGCCGGAACCGGAATAAAGTTGATCAAATCGTCGGTAACCCGGTAATAAGCATCAATGGCACCCGAAATGCGGTTTTCCAGGAAGCCATAGTCCAGTCCGATGTTGTAGGTGGTTGTTTCTTCCCATTTAATGTTGGCATCGTACCCTTCGGGCCTGATGGTTTGAATAAATGAATCTCCAAACTGATAGCTTGCGGTGGGTTCGCCAAATGTATATCGGGCCATATATGGATAGTCGTTATCCGTAATATTCTGCTGACCGGTAATCCCATATCCCAGGCGCAGTTTTAAGTCGGAAAGCACGCGCGAATCGGCAAGAAAGGGTTCTTCGACAATTTGCCAGGCTAATGCAACCGAGGGGAACAAGCCCCAGCGGGTATCGGGCGAGAAACGCGACGAACCATCGTTACGCAGTGTAAAAGTTGCCAGGTAGCGTTCTTTAAAGATATAATTGAAACGGCCAAAGAATGAAACCAGGTAATTTTCGGTTTCATAATCCGTGTCGGAATATACATTATCACCCTTAACATTGGTGCTTCTCGATTCGCCGGCACGCCAGAAGTGCTGCCACGAATAACCTGCCATTGCATCAATGCGGCTGTCGAGCGCGTCAATATTCTTCACATAATTCAGATAAAAATCGAGCAATGTATTCCTTTTATCCTGCGAATATTTTGTGTCGGTACCGCCTCCTCTCAGTTTATCGTATGCCCATGGGGCGTACTCAGGAACTTTGGTGTAACCTTCACTATTCGAAATATCATAACCCAGATTCAGGTTTGCCCTTAAGTCGGGCAGAAAGTGGAACCGGTAATCGAATTCGGCATTTCCAATGCTTCTTTTAACGGTTGACTGATCATCCTGAAGTTCCAGTTGAGCAATCGGGTTCATATTGGCAATGGGAATCGGGTCGCCGTTTTGCTGTACCCAGGTAAAATAACCTCCGTAAGGACTTCCGTTGTAAACCGGCTGGGTGGGATCGAAACTGTATGCCGAACCAATGGCGCCACGGTTGGCAAACCGGTTGTTTATCAACATTCCCTTCACATTCAGGTTGATGCGAAGATGGTCTTCGAAAAAGGATGGATTAAACCCGAGCGACCCTGTAATTCGCTCAATGCCATCGGTTTTCAGAATACCTTCCTGGTTTGAATAACCCACCGATGCCCTGAATGGCATATCTTTAATGTTTCCGGTAATGCCCAGGTTATGGTCGTGCCCGAAGGCCGCCTGGTAAATTGCATCCTGCCAGTCGGTATCGGAATTACCCAAAAGCCTTGTGGCATTGGGATTATTGGCATACCGTTGCTGAACCAGTGAACGGAACTCATCGGTTGACAATGGATAAATTTTATTTGCATGGGTTCCCACAGAGAAAAACTGATTGTAGGTAACTCCAAGTGGCATGCCTTTTCTTCCGCGCTTGGTTGTAATAATAATTACGCCGTTTGACGCGCGTGAACCGTAAATGGCAGTTGCCGAAGCATCTTTTAATACGGTAAAAGTTTCAATGTCGCTGGGATGAATGGTGCTCAGCGGGTTTTTCATCCCCGTAATTCCGTCGTTGTCAACCGGAACGCCATCAATCACAAAAAGCGGGTCGTTGCTTGCAGAAAGTGATGAACCTCCGCGGATGCGAATGGTTGCACCTTCGCCCGGCGAACCACCGCCTGAGGTAATGTTTACCCCGGCAATTTTTCCGGTTACCAGTTCCTGTGGTGAAGTAATGGCCCCCGGGTTAAAATCGTCGGCACTAACAGCCTGTACCGAACCGGTAGCATCTTCCTTTCTCACCTGTCCGTAACCAATAACTACAACTTCATCCAACCCAAAAACCGATGAAGTCATTTGAACATTAATTACGTTTTCAGAGCCAACGGTTATTTCCTGTCTCGCATATCCAACGAAAGAGAAATAGAGCGTTTGCCCCTCCTCCACATCCAGCACATATTCTCCTTCGATGTTGGTAACAGTGCCTCTTGTTGTTCCACTTACTGCAATGGTAACCCCCGGCAAGGACTCACCACTTTCAGCATCTGAAACTTTCCCTGTAACTGTTTTTTGCTGCGCATAACCCGATAAAAAGGTTAACATGGCAACCCAAAACAGAAAAAACTTTAGGTTTTTACGTATGATACTCATTTTAAATGTTATTAATTAATAATTCTTAAACAGTTTAATTAACCAATAGTTAATTTTTAATTTGGCAATAAATCAATATGTTACTTTCAGTTTTTGCCTGAGCAAAGCAAAAATCACGGTACGAATGTATGCAATTTGTTAAGGATTTTAATCGTTTTTTAACATACCAAAAACCGCAAACGTTTGCGGTTACGTTTGCGTCCAACATGTTATACAACAGGTCGGATCAGGTAGGTAAATTTACTTGAGTCAGAACATTTGGAAGTGAACTTTCAAACTGAAATTAGTTTTGGTATTTTTGCCGTCTAATTGAAAAATATGATAGCCATAAAATCAAAAAATAAAATGAAACCTGAAAAATTTCCGGCCAAACCCTTTTTGAAGTGGGCAGGGGGAAAAGGACAGTTGCTGGAGGCTTTTCAACGGTTCTATCCCAATGAGCTCAGGGAAGGAAAAATTGAAACCTTTTGCGAGCCATTTGTTGGTGGTGGCGCCGTTTTTTTCGACATTGTACAAAAATACCCAGTAAAATCGGCGCTTTTAAGCGACAATAACGAGGATTTGATTCTGACTTACCTGGTTATTCAAAAAGAGGTGCAAAACCTGATTGAAAAACTGGACAGGTTTCAAAACCAATACCTGAAGCTGAACGAAGAAAAACGCACGGAATATTATTACAATGTGCGTCAGCAATTCAACACACAAAAGAGATCGCTGAATTACAACAGGTTTTCAGCAAAATGGACGGAACGGGCGGCACAAATCATTTTTCTGAACCGTACCTGTTTCAACGGGTTGTTCCGGTTCAATTCCAAAGGCGAATACAACGTTCCGCAGGGAAGGTATAAAAACCCAAAAATTCTGGATGCCGAAAATCTGCTGAAGGTTTCCGAACTGCTTTCGGTTGCTGAAATCCAAAAAGCCGATTTCAGGGAAATTAAACACAGGGTGAACGAAAACACCTTTGTTTATTACGATCCGCCCTACCGCCCGCTGAACCAGACTTCGAGCTTTACGGCATACAGTAAAGATGCTTTTGGCGATCCGGAACAAATAGCTTTAGGAGAGCTTTTCTCTGAATTAAACCAGAGAGGAGTAAAACAGATGCTGAGCAATTCCGATCCCAAAAACCACAACCCCGAAGACCATTTTTTTGACGATTTGTACAAAGATTTTCAGATTTACCGGGTACCTGCCAGGCGGGTGATTAATTCTGCAGGAAACAAACGACAGGCAATTAATGAGATTGTGGTGACGAATTACATTCCTGAATAAGTACCAAAAATTTTAAAACTACTCTTTTCATGTAACCTTTTTCGAACCAAAAAACATCTACCTGCTGTAGAACATTTTATTTAAGGGTTACCTTTTCGTTCTTTTCCGAATATACTTATAGAAACAAATCCGAAAATCACCAAACACTAAAAATGAAAACAGGATGAACCCAAAACCAAAAAATATTTTCCACGCAACCTTTTTAAAACGAACAACATCTACCCTGCAAAACCATATTAAAAACCAATAAAAATGAAACATGTACCGTAAACAAATCCGAAGAATGACTGGGCAGCACCTAGGTTGTTTCGCCCGGGACCTTAAACGCAACCCGCTCTTAATTGCTCTTTTACCTGGTAACTTTCTGTTGCCTTGAATACGAAAATCCATTTGAGCCAACACTCACGGCTCAAAGCTCATAGCTAAAAATGAAAAATATGAAATCAAAAATTTTAAACTACGCGCAATGAAAAAGATAATCTTATTGCTTTTGATTGCTATTCCACTAATTTCTTTTACCCAGGAGAAAGTTACATGGGATTATCCTGTTAAACCGGGCAGTGAAGAATGGAAATCATTTCAATCATCTGCCGAGATGGTTGAATCTTGTCAAATTCCCAATGATATTTTGCATACACTTTCAACTGATGATTTAGTAAATCTATGTTTAAGATATCCGATGTTTTTGGATATTCATTTTGCCAATAACATACAGGATGGACTTGATATTATTATTTCTCGCTTTAATGGATTCGTGGAGCTATACAATCGTATAGACTGTCCGGAAGTATTAATGGATAGGTACTTTAAAGAAACTCCAGGTGATGTAAAAGAAAAAAAGAACAATAACACGATGACTTTATTTTACCTCGAACTATTGATAAGCCAGGAGCAGGTAATAGCACAACTTGATAAAAGCCAAAGAAATAAACTTTTTAAGGAAGCATTAAAAAAGATCAATATAAAAAGATCAAAAAAATATTCTACCTATTATGAGCTTGGTTCTGCCCTGATTCTAAGTCGTCTTTTAAATTCTTCAAATATGAAGAATAAGATAGATTCTGACATGTGGCTCAAACAATTTAATAAAAGGGGGATGTTAATTGATTCCGATAAAATTTTCAAGATAATAAACATCGCTCAGGAGTATGTAGAAAAAAATGAATAAAAAGTATTATTTCATATTAATATTAGTGCTTCATATTTCTGGATGCAAGAAAAATGAAATAGAAGATATTTCTGGATGCAACTGCTTTATTGAAACCGCATTGGACACATATAAATACCCGATAAGACCGGGTTCAGAAGAATGGAATAATTTTACATCTGGAGCACAAATGGCAGAGGCAACTCAAATTCCTTTTTCAGTTCTTGACTCAATGTCTACCATGGGTGTGTTTGAGTCATGTGCAGAAAATCCTATCAACCTGGATTTGTATATTTTAATGGAACCTCAACGGTTTTACGATTATTTTAAAAGCAAATTTAATGTTTGTCAAGTCTTAATTAATAGAGATGATGCGGGCAAGGAACTTTTAAAAAGGTATTCATTAATGTGTTCGGAATGCCTTGAAAATAATTATAGTAGTTTCTCGGGAAAAGGAGGGGATGTTAAGTATTCATTTGTTTCTATTGAACTGCTTCTTGCACAAGAAGATATTTTATCAAAAATATCGAAACTCCAAAGTATTGAACTTGGGCAAATGCTAATTAAAAATTATGAGAATAATAATAGAAATGATCTATCTGTATTTTTTAAACTTTTCCCGGTCTGGATATCTTCCAGGATAATGGTTAAGTATAATTATCCTGAGTTTATGAAATTAAAATCAGAAAATGAACAAATTTCAATTTTTCATGAAACGGGTGTCCCCTTGTTAAGAATAGGGTCAGATGATAAAGAAGAGGACATGTTTAAAAAAATAATGCAAAATTTTAAAATGTTTTTAAATAATGAATCATGAAAAAAACAATAATATTAACAATATTCCTAATGGCCTCTTGTTATACATTTGGTCAGACATTAGTAACTGATTTAAAAACTCCAATGAACTCTCCGGTTCCACACACGTATGAGCTTGGAGATGGAATGACTAGTACGGATAAAGCCAATCTTAGCGACAGTGTTGCCATCCGATATCCCGATGCAACGGAAGTAAATCCGCCTTCAGCAACGTATCATTACAATTGTCATTCTTTTGCCTGGTATCGTTCTGAAGGTGGTAACAGAAATGTATGGATTGGATGGACGGGTGGAGGAACTGCGGAAGACGTTTATTGGGATGATGGAAGTTTTATTAAAGTAAGCTCTCTTTCGGATGCAACTAAAATTTCATATGATAATGATGGGAAAGGTGACCATTCAGCGATAAAACTATTCGGAACTAATTGCAGATCAAAGTGGGGGCCCTGGCCTTTAGTTGATCATGCTGTTGATTATGGTCCCGATATTTACAACATGTCAATTCGAGAGTATTACGCCCCATTCAAAGTCAACGGTCCCCAACTGGTTTGCTCCGGCAGCACTGCAACATTCACCACTCCCGACTATGTTGATTGCACCTTTAACTGGACATACAACACCAACCTGTTAGATTATGTTTCCGGGCAAGGTACTAAAACATTTGTTGTTAAACCCAAATATTCATACAGCCAGGGACAGGCCTGGGTAAAATTGGAGTTAACGATTGATCTTGATGATGATGTTACTAGAGAAATTACAAAAAATGTTTGGGTAGGCATCCCAACCAATGATAATATTGAATTTGGGGTATTTCAACAACCTCCTCCAAACGATCAAGTGCCCATTTTACATGGAGCCGATATTGGAGTAGGGTCAAACACGGATGCAATGAGCCAGGGAGTTACAGGTTATATTTGGGATTTTATGTCGTGGTCTCCATATATTACAGGTTATCAAGAGTATATGGGTTATGACAATGGTTCGGCACTCATCTGCTTAACCACGAGCGCACCTTCGCAACAAATAGTTCGGGTTAGCGCCGTAAATGCATGCGGAAGCGATGATCTAATGGGAAAAGTAAAAATGTTTTATGCCGTTGACCCTTTTAAACTGCTTTTTTCACCGAACCCTACCACCGGCGAAACTACCCTCACCATTGAATCCGCTTCCAAACAAAAAACCTTCGACGAAACCGCCGAATGGGACCTGGAAGTTTATTCGGAAACGCACCTGTTGAAAACCAAACAAACCGGCCTGCGCGGGCAAATCGCCAAAATACAAACCGCCGGCTGGAAAGAGGGCGTTTACCTGGTGCGGGTAAACTATAACGACGAAGTTTTAACAGGCAAGCTGGTGGTGAAAAGGTAATGCAGCGCTAACCCTGACGGGGCTCAGAGCCCCGTCAGGGTTAAAAGCGGGAGCTTCTTATCAAATTGTTGATTTTTTAGTACATTTAAAACCGAAAATCAACTGTCAACAGGTGAATGAAAAAAGGTTTTGCCACCATAAAAGACATTGCCCGGGAGTTAAAAGTTTCTCCGTCAACGGTTTCAAGGGCGCTGAAAGATCATCCCGACATTAGCGGGGAGACCAAACGCGCTGTGAACGAACTGGCCGAAAAACTAAACTACCAACCCAACGCCGTAGCACTCAGCCTCAAGCAACAACGCAGCAACACCATCGGCGTGATTATTCCTGAAATGGTACATTACTTTTTTTCGTCGGTTATCAGCGGCATCGAGGATGTAGCCTACGACGCAGGATTCAACGTCATCATCTGCCAGTCGAACGAAATGGCCGACCGCGAAAAAGCCAATGTAAAAACCCTGCTGGCCAGCCAGGTTGACGGAATCCTGGTTTCGGTTTCAAAAGAGACCAAAGATTTCAGCCATCTGGAAAAAATCCGCAAAAACGAAGTCCCGTTGATTTTTTACGACCGTATTGTTCCCGGGTTCGTAGCCGACCAGGTGATTATCGACGATTTTGATGCAGCCTACCGCGCCACCCGTCACCTTGTTGATTCGGGCAGAAAACGCATTGCCCACTTTGCCGGGCCTCAAAACCTGCTCATTGGCCAGCAACGTAAGGAGGGCTACAAAAAAGCACTGGAAGATGCGAAAATCCATTTAGGCGAAACCCTGGTTTACGATGCCGATAATTTTGAAAAAGCCCGGTTGGCAGTGCTGAAAATCCTGGAATCAGGAATAGATATTGACGGCATTTTTGCAGTAAACGACCTCACCGCCATTGGCGCCATGCAAACCCTGCAAAAGCGAAGAATCAAAATTCCGGACGAAGTGGCCATTGTTGGCTTCTCCGACGGACGGTTTTCAGGAATTACCGACCCCACACTTACTTCGGTCGATCAGCACGGCTACGAAATGGGAACGGTTGCCACCCGCATGCTACTGAAACGAATACTTTCGAAGGAAGATTATCCCGCTGAAACCAGGATACTAAATGCCAATTTAATTGTGCGGGGGTCCAGTCAGATAAAAAAAATAAATGATATTTGACGAAAACATAATCGCATAATTTCTTAAATAGAACACAAATGGCAAAAAAAAGAAGCGGGCAAGCTGAATTTGTAAAATGGTTTAATCCAACACTTGAAGCGTTAAGAAAACTTGGCGGCTCGGGCAAACCAAGGGAAGTTTCGGACAAAATCGCTGAAATGCTTAATTTATCTGACAAATTACAAGAAGAAACATTGAGTTCAGGTCAAACAAAATTTCATAATCAAGTTGCCTGGGCAAGACAATATCTTGTTTGGGAAGGACTTTTAGACTCTTCTAAACATGGGATATGGGCATTAACAACTAAGGGAGAATCAACAGTCTTATCCGATGAAGAAGCAAGAAAAATTTTTCTGAAATGGGTGGAAATACATACAAAATCAAGAAAAGAGAAATCGAAAAAGGAAGTAATCAAAGAACAAGAAAACATTGAACCAGAAGAAGTACAAGTAAAAAACAAAACAGATCTTCTTGAGGTTTTACAAAACCTTACCCCAAACGGATTTGAAAAGATTTGCCAAAGGCTTTTAAGAGAATCAGGATTTGAGAATGTCATTGTAACTGGAAAGTCGCATGATGGTGGAATTGATGGTTATGGAACTTTGGAATTAAATCCCTTTGTAAGTTTTAAAGTTTTGTTTCAGTGCAAAAGATATAAAGGAACAGTTTCCAGAGCGCAGGTTGGCGATTTCCGGAATGCTATGATTGGCAGAGCTGAAAAAGGAATAATTATGACAACTGGAACCTTCTCAAATGATGCAATAAAAGAAGCAAACAGAGAAGGTGCACCACAGGTTGAATTAGTCGATGGGGAAAAATTAGTTGAGATGTTTCAAAAAGTAGAATTGGGCTTAACACCAAAAGTAATTTATGAAGTTAATCTTCCATTTTTTGAACCATTTATGGAAAAAAACAATAAATAATAAAACTCTCCGCAAACGTTTGAAACAAGCCTTTCAGCCCAAAATGTTCCCATTTTCAGTAGTTTAGCGCAAAAATAAATTTGGAGTTTCCATATTTTATCACTTATATTTGTTCCGGCAAAACATCATACGTTACTTCACAAATACAGAGCAGGCAAACATCCGTTTGCTGCAATTTTTTCATTGCAGTCAGTTATAACATAAAATTGTTGTTATGAGTAAGAAACCTGCTCTAAGCTTTTGGCAAATCTGGAACATGAGTTTCGGTTTTCTGGGCATCCAGTTTGGATTTGCCCTGCAAAATGCCAATGTCAGCCGCATTTTTGAAACCCTGGGCGCCGAGGTGGAAAACATTCCCATATTGTGGATTGCCGCTCCGGTAACCGGTCTGGTGGTGCAGCCAATCATCGGGCACATGAGCGACAAAACCTGGAACCGGTTGGGGCGCCGTCGTCCCTACTTTCTCTTCGGGGCTATTTTTGCATCGATTGCGCTTATTATGATGCCCAATTCGCCTGCATTATGGGTGGCCGCCGGAATGCTCTGGGTGATGGATGCCTCTCTCAATGTGTCCATGGAGCCATTTCGCGCCTTTGTGGGCGACATGCTGCCCAACGAACAGCGCACCCGCGGTTTTGCCATGCAAAGTTTTTTCATCGGTACCGGCGCAGTTGTGGGCTCCATGCTGCCTTATGTAATGACCAACTGGCTGAATGTTCCCAACACAGCCCCGGAGGGTGTCATTCCACCTTCCGTGCGGTGGTCGTTCTACATTGGTGCACTGGCATTTTTTCTTGCCATACTATGGACCATTCTTTCCACCAAAGAATATCCGCCCGAAAAAATGCGGGAATACGAAAAAACCGAAAGGGAAACCAACAAAGTGGCCAGAGATTACAGGGAAGACCCGGTTCCCCGGCAAAAATTTACTTCGCTGGGCAGTATCTTTGGAATTACCGGACTGATTGTGGTTGTTTTAACCCGTTGGTTTGAACTGAAAAACGAACTCTACATTTTGGGCGGTCTGCTTATTGCCTTCTTTTTTCTGATGCTGCTGGTTTATGCCCTGAAATCGAAAAACCGGGAGAAAAATGCGCTGGTGGAAATTTTTTCCGACCTCATCCGAATGCCCGCCACCATGAAACAACTGGCTGTGGTTCAGTTTTTTTCTTGGATGGGTTTGTTTGCCTTGTGGATTTATACCACAGCCGGCGTTACCAGTCACATTTATTTAACCACCGACACAACTTCCCTGGAATACAACACCGGCGCCGACTGGGTGAATGTGTTATTTGCCGTTTACAACGGAGTGGCTGCCCTGGTGGCCTTTTCGCTGCCGGTGCTTGCCAAATACACCAGCCGCAGAATGACACATGCGATATGCCTGACATTTGGCGCTGTGGGAATGGCATCGGTTTACCTTATTGGAAATCCGAATATGCTCATTCTGCCCATGATTGGAATCGGTATTGCCTGGGCCAGTATTTTATCTATGCCATACGCCATTCTCACCGGCTCGCTGCCTTCGCATAAAATGGGCATTTACATGGGTATTTTCAACTTTTTTATTGTCATTCCGCAAATTCTGGCAGCTACCATTTTGGGGTTCCTGGTACAAACTGTTTTTGGAGGGAAGGCTATTCTGGCACTGGTTTTCGGTGGAGGATCGCTTTTGCTCGCAGCAGTTTCAGTGCTGTTTGTAAAAGATGTGGCAGCAGGTGAAAAATAACCGCATTTAAACCGTACAAGAAATGAAGAAATACATCATTCATAACGAATGGAAAATCATAGAAGAAGGGTTTCGCCCGGAATATAACCGCATTTCCGAAAGCATTTTCAGCATTGGAAACGGCCGAATGGGCCAGCGGGCCAGTTTCGAGGAAAAGTACTCGGGCGATTCACTTCAGGGCGCTTACATTGCCGGCATTTATTATCCCGACAAAACCCGCGTGGGATGGTGGAAAAACGGTTATCCGGAATACTTTGCCAAAATTATAAACTCCACCAACTGGATTGGCATTAACATTTGGGTGAAAGGGCAGGAACTGGATTTGGCCAAAGCAAAAATTCTTGGCTTCCGCCGGGAACTTCACATGCAACACGGACTGCTTTCACGCAGTTTTGAAGCAGAGCTGCCCAACGGAAACCGGGTTGCAGTAACTTCTCAGCGCTTTGTCAGTATCGACGATTCGGAACTGGGCGCCATCCGGTATTCGGTAAAAGCAATGAACTTTTCCGGTGAAATTACCGTTTCGCCTTACCTCGACGGCGATGTGAAAAACGAAGACGCCAACTACGATGAAAAATTCTGGGTTGAAATTCAAAAGGAAATCAGCAACAATGAGGGATACCTGACGCTGGAAACGTTGAAGACAAAATTTCAGACTACCACCGGAATGTGGTTCCAAATCCTGAAAAACAACCTGCCGGTTTCTGCTGAAATTTCCAACACTGAAAATGAAAAATACGTTGGAGCCACACAAATAATTAATATCGAAAAAGGCGACGAAATTTGTATTGAAAAACTGGCAGCAACAGTTTCGTCAATGAGCTACAAAAAATCCGGTTTGTTGAAAAAAGCCAAAGCCGCTATTGCCCGGGCACAAAAAGCCGGATTCGATTCCCTGTTCGAAAATCACAAAAACAAATGGCTGGAAAAATGGCAAACCAGCGACATTAAAATTGAAGACGACATGGCTGCGCAGCAAGGCATCCGGTTCAATATTTTTCAGTTGAACCAAACCTACACCGGAGAAGACGAACGCCTGAACATCGGCCCCAAAGGATTTACCGGCGAAAAATACGGCGGCGTAACCTATTGGGACACTGAAGCTTATTGTCTTCCATTTTATCTAAGTACAGCACCGGTTGAAGTTTCGCGCAACTTGCTGACCTACCGCCACAAACACCTGCAAAAAGCCATAGAAAATGCGCGAAAACTGGGATTCAACAGCAATGCGGCTTTGTATCCCATGGTTACCATAAACGGCGAAGAGTGCCACAACGAATGGGAAATTACGTTTGAAGAAATTCATCGGAACGGCGCCATCGCTTACGCCATATTCAATTACGTAAACTATACCGGCGACAAGGAATACCTGGCACCCTACGGTTTTGAAGTGCTGCTGGCCATAAGCCGGTTTTGGAGCCAGCGGGTTAACTGGTCGGATGAGAAGCAAAAGTTTGTGATGCTGGGCGTAACCGGCCCCAACGAATACGAAAACAACGTGAATAACAACTTCCACACCAATTATATGGCGGTGTGGACGCTGAAATACACGCTGGAAGTTATTGATTTTCTGAAAAAGGAATTCCCGTTTCTGTTCGATGAACTGCTGAAAAAATGGAAATTCAACGAGCTATCGGAAACCGCCCGCTGGCAGGAAATCATTGATAAAATGTATTTCCCTTATGATGAGGAAAACCAGCTTTTCATGCAAAACGACGGATTTAAAGACAAGGAGTTGATTCCGGTTTCGAAGCTTCCCAAAGAAAACCTGCCCATCAACCAGAAATGGTCGTGGGACCGCATCTTGCGTTCGTGCTACATTAAGCAGGCCGATACGCTGCAAAGTTTGTTCTGGTTCGAAAACGATTTTTCGGCAGAAGATTTAAAACGTCATTTCGATTTTTATGAACCGTTGACAGTTCATGAATCGTCGCTTTCGCCGTGCGTGCACTCCATTCTGGCCGCCAAAATCGGTTATGAGGAAAAATCGTACGAAATGTATCTGCGTACGGCCCGGCTCGATTTGGACGACTACAACAACGATACGGATGACGGACTGCACATTACCAGCATGGGCGGCACCTGGATGTCTTTTGTGATGGGCTTTGGAGGCGTTCGCGTGAAAAACGGACGGCTCATTTTCCATCCGTTCCTTCCAAAAAAATGGAAAAGCTGGTCGTTTCGGATTAATTTCAGGGGAGCGCATCTGGAAGTCTCTATGAAAAAAGGCCTTTTCACCGTTGTCAATCATTCGGAAACACCGGGGCAGGTGAAAGTGTGGGACAAGCAAGTCACAATAAACGGAAACAGTAAAAAAGAATTCGAACAATAATATCGTTTTAAATTATTTGACGTTGTCAGATCCGGCAGTTGCCGGACGCTGACAAGTCTGCAGAAATTAACCTGTCAACGTCTTTAGACTTGACGGCGTTAACTAAACAACATAAATGAAAAACTAAAAAATGAAAAGAATTTTTGTATCTGCATTCATCATCCTCATCACACTCAACGTTTTTTCAGCAACCATTGATTTGCAGCGCGTGGAACCCATGTTCTGGTGGGCCGGTATGAAATCGCCCGATCTGCAACTGATGATCTATGGCGAAAGCATCGCAACCACAGAAGTTTCACTGGAATATCCCGGCGTTACCTTGTATTCGGTTTCAAAAGTAGAAAATCCCAACTATCTGTTTATCGATTTAAAACTGGATAAAAATGTAAAACCGGGCAGTTTCGATATTCAGTTTAAAAAAGACGGCAAAAACGTTGAAAGTTATTCTTACGAGTTGAAAGCCCGTGAAACAGGCTCGGCTGAAAGAATGGGGTTTAACACATCGGATGTGATTTACCTGATTACACCCGACCGGTTTGTAAACGGAAACCCGGACAACGACTGGGTGGAAGGGATGAAAGAAAAACCCAACCGTAACGACCGCGACGGACGACACGGCGGCGATATCCGCGGCATTATCAACTCGCTGGACTATTTGCAGGATTTGGGATTTACGGCCGTGTGGCTCAATCCGGTGCTGGAAAACAACATGACACAGGTTTCGTACCACGGTTATTCAACCACCGATTTTTACCGTGTTGACCCGCGCTACGGTTCCAACGAAGAGTACCTGGAACTGAACGAAGAGCTGGACAAACGAGGCATGAAACTGATTATGGATATGATTTTCAACCATTGCGGTTCGGAACACTGGTGGATGGACGATTTGCCAATGCCCGACTGGATAAACCACTTTCCCGAATATAAAATTACATCGCACCGGCGCACGGTAAACCAGGATCCACACGCTTCGGAAGCCGACCGCAGCGCTATGGCTGACGGCTGGTTTGTGCCCACCATGCCCGACCTGAACCAGAAAAACCCGTTTATGGCTACCTACCTCATTCAGAACAGCATCTGGTGGATTGAATATGCCGGACTGGAAGGCATCAGGCAGGATACCTGGCCATACCCCGATAAAGAGATGATGGCTGTTTGGACCGAAAAAGTACTGGAAGAATACCCCAAATTCAACATTGTGGGCGAAGAGTGGAGCCTGAACCCGGCCATTGTCTCCTACTGGCAAAAAGGGAAAAACAACATCGACGGATACCACTGTTCCCTGCCCAGCCTGATGGATTTTCCGTTGCAGGATGCCGTCAGCCGCGGACTTCGCCAAGAAGAAACCTGGGGCTCGGGACTTGTGACCATGTATGAGAGTCTGGCCAACGATTTTTTGTATGCCAACCCGTGGAACCTGGTGATTTTCCCCGACAACCACGACATGTCGCGTATGTATATGCAACTGGGCGAAGATGTTGACCTGCTGAAAATGGCGATGGCGTATTTTCTGACCATGCGCGGAATTCCGCAGTTTTATTACGGCACTGAAGTTTTGATGACACATCCCGGCGACCACCACGGAGACATTCGTGCAGAGTTTCCCGGCGGCTGGGCCGACCATAAAGTAAATGCCATTACCGGAGAAGGCCTGACTGCCGCGCAGAAAGATATGCTGCAATACCTTTCCACCATTCAAAACTGGCGCAAAAACAAGGAAGTAATCCACCACGGCAAACTGATGCACTTTGTGCCCGAAGACGGCATTTACACATACTTCCGCTACAATGAAAATGAAACGGTGATGGTTGTTCTGAATAAAAACAACGCAGAAAAAACGCTTGCGACCGAACGTTTTGGCGAAATTTTGAAAGGCTATTCTTCCGGCAGGGAGGTTATTTCCGGAACCACTATTTCAAACCTTTCGGAACTAAAAATCTCGAAAAAGGCGGCGATGATTATTGAATTGAGATAGAAAAGGCCAGGTATTTTCAATTAAATTAGAAAGAAAATTACAATTATAACCTTATCAAAGCTCTCTCTAATCTTTGAAGGAAATAGTTGTTTTTTGGGACAACACTTTCCATAACTTCATATATCTTAAATAGTGAAATCACAACACAATCCGGAATATCAAATTCATAAGGCAAGATTAAAAAATGCAATTTATTTAGGAATGAATGTTTTAAAGTTTTTTCAATAATGTCAAAAATATATTTTTGCTTTAAAATTTGTTGGTGTAAAGAAAATTCAGACTCATTCATAAACACCTTACATTCAAAAATATATAATGATTCATTAGATAAAATCAAGATATCCGGCTTCACCTGCTTTCCCATCTTCTTTTCGAAAGCAGATGAGGGAATTTCTATCTTATAATAAGACAAATCTCTTTCAATATAGACTTCAGATATAAGTTGAATGTTTTCATTGATAGAAGACTTTATAGATATAAGGTTATTCGACAATAACTCTTGTTCAAAGGCTGAAAGACCTGAAAAATTATTATATGCAAAAAGGTAAGGTAAAATTGTTGCTGAATAATATCTTTCCTCCCTCGTTAAATCATCAAAACGAATCATTTTATTTTTTCCCATCTGGCCGGACTTTCTTTAGCCTCAGAGACTTGTTTTATTAAATTGGTTTCTACAGAAAAACGTTTAATCGCTTTCCCTATCACTGCCCGCCAATTTCTTTCTGAGTAGGATTTTATTCTTTTGACATCTTCAGGAAACCTTCTTTCCAGTTCTGAAATAACTTTAAGTGTAGTGAAATATTTCGAAGGAATTGCATTTACGCACAATTCGATTGCCTGGTTGGAAATCTCTTCATGTAGTGCCATGATATATTAATTAATTGATTTTCATTAAATAAAGTTACAACTTTAATCTTATAAACGATATAATTTTGTGAAAAAAATACCATTTTACTTGATTATTGGAGAAGTAATATATTTTTCCTTACTTTAACTGATGTTCGAATAACACATTTTATCATGAACAAAATCAAATCTTGCTCTGCAGTAACTTTTTTTCTTTTAATTTTTTTCAATGCTTTGGGAATACACTCAGATTCTTCTGCAAAAAATTTGAATATCACAGAACTTTTACCTGCACTAAAAATACAAGGCAATGTATTAAAGCATCTAAATGTTTCTAATGAATTAGTTATCAGCTGCCCCCCGCCCATCGAGGTGCAATGTATTACCGATGTGCCTGAACCTTATGCTACGTACGAAGAATTTGAAGCAGCTGGCGGCTCAGCCAGCAATTTTGTCGAATTCTATTATGAGAGTGCTTTTTCAGACGGATCTGCCTGCCCGGAAACCATTGCCCGCACATATTCATTTACCGATGCAGACGGAGTTACCCTGACGTGTCAGCAGCAAATTATTGTGGACGATACCGAAGCCCCAACTTTTGCAAGGGATGGTGAAGAGATGACAATAAACTGCGATGAATCTGTGACAATAGCAACTTACAGCAATATAAATGCGTTTATTGAAGCCACCGGCGCGGACGACAACTGCGGAATCGATTACAGTTATTTCCCGTCGCCGAGGTTAAGAAGACTGGGAAGATGTCCTGAGGTTAGGGAATATACCTACGAAATCAGGGACCTTTGCGAAAATTATGCGTACTATACTCAACGAGTAATTCTCGAAGATATTCCGCCCCGGCTTACAACCCTTCCAGCCACCCGCAGGGGTTGTACACTACCTCCGCCATTTACACATGCCAACTTTACAGGGTTAATGCACGATTGTGGAGCAAGCATTACCATGACAGTAAGCAATCCGGTAGTTGTTGTTCCGGGTTGTCCGGGCGAAATCAGGAGAACATATACCTTTACCACGGAATGTGGAGAATCCATTCAATGGACGGAACGCTTCTTTGTTGAAGATACTGCTCCGCCTGCATTTGTGCAATTGACGGCTCCGGTAACCATAGAATGTGATGAACCTTTACCGGCGGCATACAGCAGCTACAGTGAATTTGCAGTGGCAGGAGGCAAGGCTGAAGATGACTGCGGACTGGATGAAAGCACTTTTGCCTGGGTTAAAGATTCCATAGTTCAGGAAAACTGCCCCCAAATCATTGTCCGCACGTATGAAATTTACGACTGGTGCAGTAACCGGGCCACCTTTACCGATACGCTTTCCATTATAAATACAATTCCGCCGGTGGTTGAGTTTGTACCCGAACTGTTTGCTCCGTGTGAACCGCCTGAGCCATATACCCTGTTTGAAGATTTTGAAGCCGACGGAGGTATTGTTACCGCAGCCTTTGGAGAAATTGTGTCCATAGAAATGACCCGCCAGGAACGGGGTGAAACAGATTGTCCCGAAATTATTACACGTTATTACACTGTAACTGATGAATGTGGAAATGAGGTCTCCTTTACCCAAATCTTAACGGTGAACGATACGATTCCTCCGGAATTTGTGTTGCCGCCCGACATTGCAGGCGACGACCATACCGTGGTTCCGCCGCCTTATGCTTCGTGGGAAGAAGTGGACAGCGAAGAGGGTGGAATTGCATCGGACAACTGCCGTATTGAAACTTTTGAAATGTTGCCGGAAACCGATGAAATTGTGGGTGAACAACTGGTAATTACCCGTATTTACCGGGTTACCGACCCCTGTGGCAACACCGCCACCGATACCATGAGAATAACACTGCCCATTTCTGAACCGGTAATGGTATGCCCGCCTGCTTCTGCCTACCCGGTTTTCGATTGCGTTTCCAAATTGCCCGCTCAGCTCACCCTCGACGAATTTTTTGAACTGGGCGGCTCCGTATTCAGCTATTGTGGTATCGATTCCGCTTCTTTCCAAATGATAGACGAGCGGCCGTTCGGCAACAACTGCGACGGAGCCAGAATCCGTACGTATGAAATCACCGATTTATGCGGAAGAACAGTCTATTGTGAACACACCATCCGGTTCAGGGACGATGTTCCGCCTGTCCTTACCTGTCCGCCGAATGTGGTGGTGGAAGTGGGAGAAGCTGTTCCTGGATTGCCGTTGGGTGCCGGATTAGCGGTTTGGGAAAGAAATGGAGGAACTGCAAGTGATAATTGTAATCTTCGAGAGAACTTATTGCGATTAGAATATGAAAATACAAATCCAGGTATTGCAGCCGATACACTGTTACGCACTTTCCGTATAGGTGACGCCTGTGGTAATTTTGGTTATTGTACGCAAACCATTATCATCAAAAAAGACATCGACTTTGATTTCGACTGTCCGCCGTTGCCGGTGGTTGAGGTGGAATGTTTGGACGACCTGCCCGAACCGTATGCTTCCTATAAAGCTTTTGAAGAAGCAGGTGGAAACGCCTACAGCGAATGTGTGGTCGATACAGCCACCTTTACGCATCTGTACGATTTGCCTGGCGGAGACGAAAACTGCATAACCGCGGTTACCAGATATTACCAGATATCTGATGAATGTGGGACGTCCATCCTATGCACTCAGGTGTTTGTAATAAACGACCAGACAGCGCCCGTGCTTTCGGGAATTCCGCAGGATACCACGGTGGCCTGCATCGGCGATGTGCCGCCTGTTCCGGAGGTTACTGCCACCGATAACTGTGGCGGGGAAGTAACCATAACGTTTAGCGAAAGCGTTACCGACTCGGTTTGTGTAAACGGCCTCACACTTATTCGTACCTGGACCGCCACCGACGGCTGTGAAAACAGCGCTTCGGAAGTTCAGAGAATACGGGTGGACGATCAGATGCCGCCGGAAATCAGCTGTCCCGAAACCTTGACATTCAGCGCCGGTATGGATGAACTGGAGAGCCTCACCAGGCTGTCTTATTCCGAAACTAAACAACCGGTTTCACCGGATGATTATGAGACCATTGGCATTTCCGTGTCCGACAACTGCGCCGTCGATTCCGTTACTTACCGCGACGAATTATCCGGTATCTGTCCGCAGGTAGTTTCCCGCACATTCACCGTTTACGACGTTTGCGGAAATTCAGATGATTGCATCCAGACCATCGAGCTGTTTACCACTTTCAGTCCGGAATTCGAGCCCATCGGGCCGGTTTGCCAGTTTGCCGAACCGCCTGCGCTGCCGGAAACCGACCTGAACGGAGTTCCCGGCACCTGGAGCCCGGCGGTTGTTTCCACCGGCGAAGCAGGTATCTTTGAATTCGTATTTACACCGGATGAAGCCTACGGATGTATAGAGGAATTTACGTTGACCATAGAAATCTTACAGTCCATTATACCCGTATTTAATTCAATTGACCCAATTTCTCAGTTCAATTCTCCACCGGTTCTGCCTATAAATGATTTGATGGGTGTTTCTGGCCAATGGAATCCAGATGTTATTCTTACAGACTCAATAGGCTTGTTTGAATATGTCTTTTCTCCTTTCCCTGAATATGAGTGCGCTGAAACATTTATAATGGTTATTGAAATTACTTCACCTGAACCTCCGGAAATCAGTTGCCCTCCCGCCATGGAGGTTGAATGTTTTAACAATCCTTTTTCTTCTTTGTCAGAGTTTTTCAATGCAGGAGGAACTTACAGCTCCTATTGGGAAGCAGACTCTCTGGTATTAATTTCAGAAACAGTGAGTGAAGAAATATGTCCAGGCTTAATTACAAGAGATTATCAGATAATGAATACAAACGGAGATTTTTCAAATACCTGCACTCATCAGATTACAGTGAATGACCAGACCAATCCCAGGATTTTATGTCCTCCTGATATAACTGTTGATAAAAATCAAAATATTCCACCCCGCTTAACTATGGATGAATTTTTTGCTGCAGGTGGAGTTATTGCAGACAACTGCAAAATAGATACTTCATCTTTTGGTTTGATGTCGGAATTTCTAGATACCCTTTTAACCTGATTAATTCATAAACACAAATATCGGATTTTTTCAACAAAAGTTTTGCGTGTATTTTGGATTTCAAATAAAGTAGATGGGTTTTTCTATTTCGGAACGGTTGTATTTTTTATTTTTTTTTA